>DSLMC04102__coassemble_749_pt1 | contig 39448 bp, 30 predicted proteins | sample DSLMC04102__metabat2_low_PE_011 | metagenome-assembled genome bin DSLMC04102
AGACCTACACCATGGCCAAGGTGATAGAGCGCATCCAGCGCCCCACGCTGGTGCTTGCGCACAACAAGACCCTGGCCGCCCAGCTCTTCAGCGAGTTCCGCGAGTTTTTCCCGGACAACGCCGTGGAGTACTTCGTCAGCTATTACGACTACTACCAGCCGGAGGCCTATGTGCCCTCGACGGACACGTATATCGAGAAGGACGCCTCCACGAACGAGGAGATCGACCGCCTGCGCCTTTCCGCCACGGCCTCGCTGCTCGAGCGGCGGGACGTGCTGGTGGTGGCCTCGGTGAGCTGCATCTACGGCCTCGGCGAGCCGGAGGACTTCGGCAAGATGATGGTGCCCGTGCGCGTGGGGCTGGAGATCGCGCGCGACGAGCTCATCAAGCGCCTGATCGAGATCAGGTACGAGCGCAACGACATCGCCTTTGAGCGCAATATGATAAGGGTGCGCGGCGACACGGTGGAGGTCTGGCCGGCGTACTACAAGGACAGCGCGATACGCATTGAATTTTTCGGCGACGAGATAGACCGCGTGAGCGAGATAAACCCCGTCACCGGCGAGGTCATAAGGCGGCTGACGAACATGCCCATCTTCCCCGCCAGCCACTATATAACGCCCAAGGAGAAGCTGCAGCGCGCCGTGAAGGAGATCCGCCGCGAGTGCGACGAGCGCGTGGCCTATTTCAAGAGCCAGGACAAGTTTCTGGAGGCCCAGCGCATCGAGCAGCGCACGAGCTTCGACATCGAGATGATAAACGAGCTCGGCTACTGCTCGGGCATTGAGAACTACAGCCGGATAATCTCCGGCAGGGCGCCCGGCAGCGCGCCGATGACCCTGCTCGACTATTTCCCCAAGGACTTCGTGCTGTTCGTGGACGAGAGCCACGTGACGCTGCCGCAGGTGCGGGCCATGTACCGCGGCGACCGTGCGCGCAAGGAGACGCTGGTGGAGTACGGCTTCCGCCTGCCGAGCGCCTTCGACAACCGGCCGCTGAAATTCGAGGAGTTCCAGCAGCGCATCGGGCAGGCCGTCTATGTCTCCGCCACGCCGGGGGAATACGAGAGGGAGCGCTCCGGGCAGATCGTGGAGCAGATCATCCGCCCCACGGGATTGCTGGACCCGGAGGTCTCCGTGCGCCCCGTGGAGGGGCAGATCGACGACCTGATGGACGAGATAAAAGCCCGCATCGCCAAAAACGAGCGCACGCTGGTGACCACGCTCACCAAGCGCATGGCGGAGGACCTCTCCGCCTATCTCTCCGCCAACGGCGTCAAGTGCCGCTATATGCACCACGACATCGGGGCCATCGAGCGGATGGAGATCATCCGCGACCTGCGCCTCGGCGAATTCGACGTGCTGGTGGGCATAAACCTGCTGCGCGAGGGCCTCGACCTGCCGGAGGTGAGCCTGGTGGCCATCCTCGACGCGGACAAGGAGGGCTTCCTGCGCAGCGAGACCAGCCTTATACAGACCATCGGCCGCGCGGCGCGCAACGCCGGGGGCCTCGTCATCATGTACGCCGACACGGTGACGCCGAGCATGCGCGCCGCCATCGACGAGACCGCCCGCCGCCGCGCCAAGCAGGACGCCTATAACAGGGCCCACGGCATCGTGCCCAGGACGATAATCAAGAGCGTCCGCGGCCTGCTGGAGCCGGAGGAGGAGCAGGGCCGGAAGGGCAAGGGCGCGCGCACGGACGGCGTGAAGATGACCGCCGCCGAGCGGCGCGAGGAGATCGCCAAGCTGGAGAAAAAGATGCGCGAGGCGGCGAAGATGCTCGAATTCGAGTACGCCGCGCTGCTGCGCGACCAGCTCATCAAACTGCGGGGTGAGAAGTGATGAAAAAGGCCGCGACGCCCGTGCTTTCGCTGCTCGCGCTGCTGATCGTCTGCGGCGCGCTGATATCCCCGCGCGCCGCCACGGCGGGCATCGCGGAGATGGCGCCCGCGCCCTCCGCCGCAGCGGAGAGCGCCGCGCCCACGCCCACCCCGGCGCCGGCGCCGACGCCCACGCCGGAGCCGACCCCGGAGCCCACGCCCAGCGTGGCCAGGCTGCTCTTCGGCGGCGACCTGGTGATACACACCTCTCTGACGGACGACGCCGCGCAGGCCGACGGCAGCTATGACTTCGCGCCCATGTTTGAGGATGTGCAGGAGCTGATATCCTCGGCGGACTACGCCACCTGCTGCCTGGAAGCGGCGCTCACGGGCGAGCCGCCCTGGACGGGCTACCCGCTGTTCCACCTGCCGGACGGCATCGCCTATTCGCTCGCGGAGGTGGGCTTCGACCTGGTGAACACGGCCAGCAACCACGCCGTGGACGGCCGCCTGGCCGGCATCGTGCGCACGCTGGACGTGCTGGACGAGGCGGGGCTGGACCACGTGGGCACCTACCGCACGCAGGAAGAGCGGGATGAGAACAGCGGCATCCTGGTGAAGGAGATAAACGGCATCACGGCCGCGTTTTTGGACTTCACCTACGGCACCAACGCCATACCCGTGGACGACTACCCCTACGCGGTGAACGTCTACAACCTGGACTATATGACCACGCTGGTGGACGTGGACTATGAGATGCTGGACGCGGACATGGCCGCCGCCCGCGCGCTGGATACGGACGTCATCATCGTCACCGTACACTGGGGCGCGGAGTATCTCACCGGGCCCACGCAGTACCAGCGCTCGCTGGCCGACTATCTCTTCGCCCAGGGGGCGGACATCGTCATCGGCGGGCACCCGCACGTGCCGGAGCCGATGGAGCTGCGGCGCGTGACGGACGAAAACGGCGCCGAGCGCACGTGTTTCCTCGTCTACAGCCTGGGCAACCTGCTCTCCGGGCAGGACAGGACCTATACCGACCTCACGGCCATGGTCAGCATCGAGCTGACGAAGGACCCCTATACCGGCGGGACGGAGATAACTGCCGCCGGGTATACGCCGATGATCATGGTGGACCTCTATGACTACGGCGTGACGGACCAGGGCTGGCGCTGCCGGCTCTGGGATTTGCGGCGGGCCATCGCAGACTATGAGTCCGGCGACGACCGCGGCGTCATCACGCCCGGCATGTACAACGCGTTCGTGACGGCGCTCGACGACTGCGAGCGCATATTCGGGACGCTGGAATTCCCCGCGGAGGAGGACGCAGCATGAAGCTGATGATATTGGACGGCAACAGCATCGTCAACCGCGCGTACTACGGCGTGCGGCCGCTGAACGCGCCGGACGGCACGCCGACCAACGCCGTTTACGGCTTTCTCGCCATTTTGCAGCGGCTGCTGGAGGAGAGCGCGCCGGACGCGCTCTGCGTGGCCTTCGACCTGCCGGAGCCGACCTTCCGCCACCGGCAGTACGCGGGCTATAAGGCCCAGCGCAAGCCGATGCCGGAGGACCTGGCGGCGCAGATGCCCGTGCTCAAGCGCGTGCTGGAGGAGATGGGCGTCCGCCGGCTGGAGGCGGCGGGCTGGGAGGCCGACGACATCCTCGGCACGGCGGCGAAAAAGTGCGCCGCCGCGGGCTGGAGCTGCGAGATAGTCACCGGCGACCGGGACAGCTTCCAGCTCATCGGCGGCGGCGCCGCCGTGCGCTTCGTGAAGTCCCGCATGGGCAGGGAGGAGACGGCGCTCTACGACACGGCGCGCTTCGAGGAAGAATACGGCTTCGCCCCGCCGCTGATGGTGGACCTGAAGGCCCTGATGGGCGACGCCTCCGACAACATCCCCGGCGTGCCCGGCATCGGAGAAAAAACGGCGCTCGACCTGGTGCGCCGCTACGGCGGCATAGACGCCATCTATGCGCAGATAGACACGCTGGACATCCGCGAGGCCGTGCGCAAAAAGCTCGCCGCCGGCGAGGAGAGCGCGCGCTTGAGCTACGAGCTGGCCACCATCCGCTGCGACGCGCCGGTGGAGGTGGAGCCGGAGGCCCTGCGCTGGGACCGGGACTTCCGGCCCGGGCTCTACGCCCTGTTTTCCTCGCTCGGCTTCAACCGCTTCATTGAAAAATGGGGCCTGGCCCCGGGCGGGCAGCCGGAGGAGGCCGCGCCCGCGGGGCCGGAGGCCCTGCCGGACCTGGGCGCGCTGCCGGCGGAGGAGGTCATCGCGCGGCTCTCCGCCGCGCCCTATGTCTCCGTCCTCGCCGCCGGGGGGCTCGACGAGCTGGCGCTCTGCGACGGGCAGGCCGTTTTTTCCTCGCGCTGGGCGGAAAACGGCGAGGGGCACGAGCGCGTGCTCGCGCGCCTCTTCTCCCCGGACGTGAAAAAAGTGGGCCAGGACGTGAAGGACCTGATGCGCGCGCTGCTCGCGGAGGGGCGCGGCATCGAGGGCTTCGTCTTCGACACGGCCCTGGCCGGCTATGTCCTCGACCCCACGGAGAGCGGCTATGACGCCGCGCGCCTGGCCGCGCGCCACCTGGGCGGCGAGACGGCGGCTGCCCAGGCCCTCTGGCAGCTCTATCCCGTGATGGAGGGGAAGCTCCGCGAGGCGGAGGCGCTGGAGCTCTACCAGTCCATCGAGCTGCCGCTCTGCGCCGTGCTGGCGGAGATGGAGCACAAGGGCTTCCTGGTGGACCGCCGGGCCCTGGCCGCCTTCGGCGAGAGCCTGGGCGGCGGCATAGAAAAACTGCAGCAGGACATCTGGCGCCAGGCGGGGCACGAGTTCAACATCAACTCGCCCAAGCAGCTCGGCGAGGTGCTCTTCGAGGAGCTGATGCTGCCCGCCGGGAAAAAGACCAAGACCGGCTGGAGCACCAACGCCGACGTGCTGGAAAAGCTCATAGGCAAGCACCCGATCGTCTCCGAGATACTCGACTACCGGATGCTCGCCAAGCTCAAAAGCACCTATGCCGAGGGGCTCATCAAGGTCATCTCGCCGGACGGGCGGATACACACGAATTTCAAGATGACCGTCACCGCCACGGGGCGCATTTCGAGCACGGAGCCGAATTTGCAGAACATCCCCGTGCGGCGCGAGCTCGGCGGGGAGATACGCAGGATGTTCGTCGCGCCGGAGGGCAGCGTGCTGGTGGACGCCGACTACAGCCAGATCGAGCTGCGCATCCTGGCGCACATCTCCGGCGACGCGACGATGCAGCGGGCCTTCCTGAGCGGCGAGGACATCCACGCCGTCACCGCCTCGCAGGTTTTCGGCGTCCCGCTCGGCGAGGTCACGCCGCAGATGCGCAGCCACGCCAAGGCGGTGAATTTCGGCATAGTGTACGGCATCTCCGCCTTTTCGCTGGCGCAGGACATCGGCGTGCGCCCGCGGGAGGCGCAGGCCTATATCGACGCCTATCTGGAAAAATACCACGGCGTGCGCGAATACATGGAGCGCGTGATCGCCGGGGCCAAGGAGCGCGGCTATGTGGAGACGCTCTATCACCGCCGGCGGCCGATGCCGGAGCTGAAGAGCGCCAACCGCAACACACGCGCCTTCGGCGAGCGCGTGGCGCGCAACATGCCCATCCAGGGCACGGCCGCGGACATCATCAAGCTGGCGATGGTCAACGTCCGCCGGCGGCTGAGGGCCGAGGGCCTGCGCGCGCAGCTCATATTGCAGGTGCACGACGAGCTGATCGCCGAGTGCCCCGAGGAGGAGGCGGAGCGCGTTATGGCGCTGCTGACGGAGGAGATGGAGAACGCGGCCAGGCTCTCCGTACCGCTGACGGTGGAGGCCCACTGCGCCCGCAGCTGGGCGGAGGCGCACTGATGACGACATTCGAAGAAGCGGCGAAGATGCTCGACGAGGCCGCCGAGAGCCTGCCGCCGGAGATATTCGAGCGGTTGAACGGCGGCGTCAACCTGCTGCCCGCGCGTAAGACCGACCAGAACGGCCTGCTGGTGATGGGCACCTACAACGTGAACGCCATGGGCCGCTATGTGGAGATCTACTACGGCTCCTTCCGCTCGCTATACCGCGACGCGCCGCCGGAAAAATGGCGCCGGGAGCTGACAAAGACGCTCAAGCACGAGCTCACGCACCACGTGGAGAGCCTGGCCGGCGACCGCAGTTTGGAAAAATGGGACGAGCGGCACGTGGCCGAGCTGCTCTCCGGCCTGGCGGAGCCACTGCGCGCGGAGAGCGTCATATTCATCGACGCGGACGGCGCGGGGCTGGCCCCGCTGGCGGCGGGGCTTTTCCGCGAGGCGCTGCGCGCGGAGGGCGTGGAGATACCGAACGCCTTCGCCGGGCTGAGCGCGGCCGCGCGCGTGAACCCGCGCGCCGTGAAGGCCGCGGCGCGCTACGGCGCGGACATCTCCGGCTACGCGCCGGCGGAGGCCACGGCGGAGCTGCTGGGGCGCTACGAGGCCGCGCTGTGCATGACGGAGCGGCAGGCGGACGCGCTGGCGGAGCGCTACCCGGCCTTTGACGAGCGGCTGCTCTGCCTGGGCGAGGCGGACATCGCGCCCCCCGCGCTGGACACCCAGGGCGGCTGGAACCGCGTTTCCGACGCGCTGGCGCGGGAGATAGACTACCTGCTCGACGAGCTGCTGGGGGTGGAGGGTGATGAGGATACGTGACGCGCGCGCAGGCGACGCCGGCGCCATCGGCGCCCTGGAGCGGCAGTGCTTCGCCGACCCCTGGCCGGAGGAGGCCGTGGCCGCCTATATAAACGGCGGAAACTGCCTGATGCTCTGCGCCGAGGGCGAGGGCGGCGAGCTGCTGGGCTACGTGGGGATGCAGCACGTGCTCGACGAGGGCTATATCGGCAACGTCTGCACCGCGCCGCAGCACCGCCGGCGGGGCGTGGCCCGCGCGCTGCTCGCGGAGCTGGAATCGCGCTCGCGCCGCCTGGGCCTCGCCTTCCTCACGCTGGAGGCGCGCGCTTCCAACGCGGCGGCCATCGCCCTCTACGAGGGCGCGGGCTATGAGCGCGTGGGGACGCGGCCCGGATATTACCAACACCCGGCGGAGGACGCCGTTATCATGACACTTTTTCTGAAAGAGGGACGGACATGATCATACTTTCCGTGGAGACCTCCTGCGACGAGACCGCCGTGGCCCTGGTGCGCGACGGGCGCGAGGTGCTCACAGACCAGATATTCTCCCAGGCGGACCTGCACGCCGTATACGGCGGCGTGGTGCCGGAGATCGCCTCCCGCAGCCACACGGAGGTCATCAGCTACCTGGCGCAGCGGGCGCTCTCCGCCGCCGGCGTCACGCGCCGGGACATCGGCGCCGTGGCCGTGACCTATGCGCCGGGGCTGATCGGCGCGCTGCTGGTGGGCGTGAACTTCGCCAAGGCCGCCGCCCTGGCGCTGAACGTGCCGCTGGTGCCCGTGCACCACATCCGCGGGCACATCGCCGCCAACTACCTCGCCTTCCCCGAACTGGAGCCGCCCTTCCTCTGCCTGGCCATCTCCGGCGGCAACACGATGCTGGTGGACGTGCGCGGGTACACCGACATGCGCGTCCTCGGCGCCACGCGCGACGACGCCGCCGGCGAGTGCTTCGACAAGACGGCGCGCGTGCTGGGCCTGCCCTATCCCGGCGGCAAGCCGCTGGACGACCTCTCGCAGGGCGGGGACGACGGCAAATACCGCCTGCCCATAGGGCATGTGGAGGGCGAGCCCTATGAGATGAGCTTCTCCGGGCTGAAAACGGCCGTCATCAACCTGGTGCATACGGCGGAGCAGCGCGGCGAGGAGCTCGACCGCGCCTCCCTCGCGGCCAGTTTCTGCCGCGCGGTGAGCGAGAGCCTGGTGCCGCGGACGATGGCCGCGGCGAAGGAGCTGGGCTACGGCAAGATCGCCGTGGCCGGCGGCGTGGCCGCCAATTCGCGCATCCGCCGGGACTTCGCCGCGGCGGCGGAGGCCGCGGGCGACCGGCTCTACATCCCGCCGCTTCGCCTGTGCGGCGACAACGCCGCCATGATCGGCGCGCAGGGCTATTACGAATTCATGGCCGGGGCGCGGGCGGGGGCGGACCTCAACGCCCACGCCACCATGGAGCTCTGAGGCCATGGGCGTGCACGAGGGCCACCGCGAGCGGCTGCGCCGCCGCTTCGCCGAGCACGGGCTGGAAAACTTTGACGATGTGAACGTCCTGGAGCTGCTGCTCTTCTATGTCCGGCCGCGGCAGGACACCAACGAGCTGGCCCACCGCCTGATAGACTACTTCGGCTCCATCGACCGCGTGTTCGACGCGCGCCTGGGCGACCTGGAGCGCGTGGAGGGCGTGGGGCGGGAGACGGCGGCCTTTTTGCACCTCATCCCGCAGGTGAGCCGCCGCTACATGGAGCGCAAGTGGCGCCCCGGCGAGCTGATGGACTCCGCCGGGGCGGCGGGGCGCTTCCTGCTGCCGCTGTTCGCCCACGAGCGCAGCGAGGTGGTGTACATGGTCTGCCTGGATGCGCGCTGCGCCTATCTCAACAGCCGCGCCATGGCCCGCGGCACGGGCCACTTTGCCGAGGTCAGCACCCGCAGCCTGGTGGAGTACGTCCTCGGGCAGAACGCCGCCAAGGCCATCGTCGCCCACAACCACCCGCAGGGCCTGGCCCTGCCCTCGCGCGAGGACGAGATCGCCACGGAAAAGCTGCTCTTCGCCCTGGCGTCCGTAGAGGTGGAGCTGGTGGACCACATCATCGTCGCCGGGCAGCAGTTCGCCTCCCTGGCCGAGAGCGGGCTCATCGGCCGCGCGCGGGAGCGGCTGCACGCGCAGATGCGCAGCATCGAGCGTGCGGAGGGATAGGCTGCATACCTTCCTTCACGCGGCCGGGCGCAGGGCGGGCATACTGGTTATGTTAACCGCGTCACCGGCAGTTTTCAACATCGGTTTTGGGTGCTCCGGCCCGCCGGGCGGCCCGGGCCGCGCAGAATCAGGCTTTGCGCCGCCGCCGGCTGTGGGAAACCCTGTTGATAATGTTGATAACTCTCTGCATAGGGCGCGCGGCGCGTCAGTTATGTCAAGGGCGCGCCGGCGGAGCGCGCACGAAGGCGGTCGAAAAACGCCGCATAGCGCCGGTATCCCGAACGCCTCCGCCGCCCGGCGCGCGCCGCGTGAGGCAGGATTTGATGCAATATTACAGAACGTAATCAAAACGGGCGCAAGATGGCGGCCGTGCGCGAGAAGAAAAACCTGTTGACTTTATCCCGGCTCTGTGATAGAATTTTCAGGCGCGAAAAGGCGTGCTGGCATAGCTCAGTCGGTAGAGCAGCTGATTCGTAATCAGCAGGTCGTGTGTTCGAGTCACATTGCCAGCTCCAAGCCAAGCCGGGCCTGACGGGAAGTCGGGCCCGGTGTTTTCGTATATCTTGAGGTGTCAAATGGACTTTTTGTACGCGGAGCTGGAGAAAATGGGCGTGCGCGCGCTCGCCATGGAGCTGATACGCGATAAGGACGGCGCCGCCGTGGCGCGCGTGGACACGGCGGAGGGGCCGCGCGTATTGAAAGCCTTCCACGGCGGCGGCCAGGCGCGGGAGATCGGCAACTACGCCGCCCTCGCCGCGCTCGGCGTGCCCACGCTGCGCGTCTACGCCGCCACGGGGAGCGCGCTGCTGATGGAGGACATCGACGGCGGCAAACTGCGCCGGGGCGTGGAGGCGGACCTCGGCGACGGGCGCACGGCCCGCCTGATCGCCCGCTGGTACCGCGAGCTGCACAGCCGGGGCTACGGCTACGCCGCCGCGCACGCCGCCGAGCTCTATGACGAGAACGACGCCCTCACGCCCGAAAACCTCGAGTGGGTAAAGGAGCGCACGGGGACGGCCGCTCTGCCGGTGTGGCGGCTCATCGGGGAGAACTGGGACAGAATAAGAGCGGCCGTGGACGGCGCGAGGCGCACGCTCACCTATAACGACTTTTATTACACGAACCTGGCCGTGGCGCGCGACGGCGGGTCCGCGCTGATGTACGACTACGGCCTGCTGGGCGCCGGCTACGCCTACGCGGACTTGAGGAATGTGTGCTCCTCGCTCTCCGGCGCGGCGCAGGAGGCGTTTTTGGGTGAATACGGCCCTTTCGACGAACGGGAGGCGGAAATAGACGCCGTTGTGAGCGTCCTGAACGGGCTGATCTCAGCCTACGGGCGCGAGCGGCTGCCCGCGTGGTCGGCCGGGCTGATAGAGGAGCTGCGCGGCGGGCTGTACGGGCGCGTGGAGCGGCTCATAGGTAAATAAAAAATTTTTTCGCGGGATATAACTTTTCGCCCGGGCGGGGCGTCTGTATCAGTGTAGAGAAAGATAAGGAGGCGTAGCCCATGAGCAGACGGGAAAGGACAAGGCGCAGGCAGCGGGCTGTGCGCCGGGCGGTGGTGTCCACCATCTGGGGCATCGCGCTCTGCGCACTGGCCGTGATCGCCATGCCGTCGCTGCTGAGCGCCAGCGGCCTCGCAAACGGCTACGCCCCCGCGCAGGTGACCATCTCGCCGCGCGCGAGCGCCGCGGCGGGACGGGATAGGACGGCGGCCGGCGAAGACGCCCCGGCGGTGGGGAGCGATGCTCCCGCGGCGGATAAGCCCGTGATAAATACGGATAAGCCCTTGCCGGAAGAGGAGAAGCCCGCGCCCACCGGAGATACGGCGGGACCGGCGGAAGAAGCGGAACCGCCGGAGACAGCGGCGGAGGAGCCCGTCAACGGCCCGGAAGCGCCGGCGGAGGAGCCCTTCGCCGCCGTGCCGGAGAGCGAGGCGGTGGGGGACGATTATTTTGCGGACGCGGCCTTCATCGGCAACTCGCGCACGCAGGGCCTGCGGCTCTATTCGGGCCTGAAGGACACGAACTGGCTGTGCAGCGTGGGGCTGACGGTGGAGACGGCCGCGACGGAGAAGTTCTCCGTGGCGGACGGCAAGTACACCGCCCTGGACGCCCTCGGCGTGCTCAAGCCGGCCAAGGTGTACATCATGCTGGGGCTCAACGAGCTGGGCTGGAAGAGCGCGGACATCTTCATCGAGAAATACGCCGCCATCATCGACGCCGCCCTGGCGGCGAACCCGGACTGCCTGGTGTATGTGCAGTCCATACTGCCGGTGAGCGCGGCCAAGGACGCCGGCGGCACCTGGTGCAACAACGCCAACGTCAACGCCCGAAACGAGCGGCTGAAGGAGCTGGCGGAGGAAAAGGGCGTGTATTATCTGGACGTGGCCTCCGCCTTCCGCGGGGAGGACGGCTGCCTGCCCGCCGGGGACACGCCGGACGGCATACACCTCACGCCCGGCCTCTGCGTGAGCTGGCTCGACTATCTGAAAACACACACGGTAACGGAGGAGACGCCATGAAAAAGACCATAGCCCTTGCGCTCTGCGCGCTGCTGGCGCTGACGGCCCTGGCCGGCTGCGGGCAGGCGGCGGAGGCGGAGGTGCAGCTCGACGAGCTGGCCTTCCAGATCCGCGACAGAGTGGAGAGCAGCGAGGAACTGTATCTGCTGGACGAGGGCATCGCCCGCGAGCTGTTCGGCGCGCCGGAGGACGCGCAGTGCGTGGCCTGGGCCGGCGCGGGGGCCACGGCGGAGGAACTGGCCGTATTTGAGCTGGCCGACGCGGAGGCGGCCGGCGCGCTGCTGGACGCGCTGCGCGCGCGCAACGCCGAGCGCGAGGAGAGCTACGCCGGCTATCTGCCCGACGAGGTGCCGAAGCTGCAAAACACGCTGCTGCTCTCCAACGGGCGCTATGTGCTGCTCTGCACGGCGCCGGACACCGCCGGCGCGCGCGAGGCCTGGGACGCGGCCTTTGAAGGATAAGTAAAGGGAGAAAGGGATAGCCTGTGGGCCGCATAACGGTCGAGGAATACGCGGATTTTGTCAGAGAAGATCAGCAGAGGGCCTACCGCCTGGCCTACGGCTATCTGCGCAGCCGGGAGGACGCGCTGGACGCCGTGCAGGAGGCGGTGGCCTCCGGACTGGAGCGGCTGGACAGCCTGCGCGAGCCGCAGCGGCTGCGCACCTGGTTCACGCGCATACTGGTGAACGAATGCCTGGACATGCTGCGCCGGCGCAAGCGCCGCGGCGGCGACGCCAGCCTGGACGCCGACCCGGGGCTCATGCCCGCGCTGCCGGACGGCGCGGAGCGGAGCACGGAAGCCCTGGCCGTCTATCAGGCGGTGGAGGAGCTGCCGCCCAAGCTGCGCACCGTGGTGCTGCTGCGGTTTTTTGAGGATATGACGCTTGCCGAAGTGGCGGAGAGCGCGGGCTGCACGCTGAGCACGGCGAAATCCCGCCTCTACCGCGCGCTGGGCATATTGAGGCTGAAGCTGGGAGAGGAGGACTGGCTGTGAAAGAGGAGCTGAAAGCGCTCTATACGGACGTGCCGGCCCCGGCGGGGCTGAGCGCCGCGGTGGAACGCGGCCTGGCCGAGGGCATGCGCCGCCGCAGCCCGCACCGCCGCGCCGCGCGCGCCGCCCGGCGGGGGGCCGCCGCGCTCACCGCCGCCTGCGCCGTTTTCGTGCTGCTGCTGAACACGGTGCCCACCTTCGCCGCGGCCATGTACGAGCTGCCCGTGCTGGGCGGGCTCTGCCGCGTGCTCACCGTGGCCGATTATCACGAGACGCACGCCGCCAGCGAGGTGGATGTGGCCCTGCCGGCCATCGAGGCCGGGGAGGGCGCCGCGCCCTGGGCGCAGGAGGTGAACGCGCTCATCCGCGAGACCGTGGAGGCCGAAGTGGCGGAGAGCGAGCGCCGCGCGGAGGAGTATTACGAGGCCTATATCGCCACGGGCGGCGACCCGGACGAGTTCATCCCCGTGCGCGTCTCCGCCGGGTACGAGGTGTACTACAGCGGCGGCGACTACCTCTCCTTCGCCGTTATCAAGACGGAGAGCGGCGCTTCGGTGTATTCGAGCTTCCACTATTATAACTACGACGTGCGCACGGGCGCAGAGCTCTCGCTGGAGGACCTGCTTGGGCCCGGCTGGCCGGAGAGGTGCGCCGCCGCGGTGGAGCGCGGCCTCGCCGCCCTGCCGGAGGAGAGCCGCGTGATGCTCTGGACGGATGTGGACATCGCCGCCGCGGTGCGCGACAGCGCGGATTTCTACCTTGACGGAGAAGGGCGGGTCGTGCTCGTGTTCGACAAATACTCCCTCGGCGCCGGCGCGCTGGGGAGGCTGGAGTTCACAGTCTGAGCCGCGGTGCCGGTCCCTCGACGCAGCTTGGGCTTGTAAGTGAGCGGGAAACATTGTATAATACATCCCGTACATCTGTTACGTGGAGGGGGATCACCCTTGAGAAAGACCAAGATAATCTGTACCATGGGCCCGGCTGTGGACAACGAGGAGATGCTGCGCGCCCTGATGCTCACCGGCATGGACGCCGCCCGCTTCAACTTTTCCCACGGCACTCACGAGAGCCACCTGGCAACGCTCAACAAGGTGCGCCGCATACGCGACGAGCTGGGCGCGGCCGTGGCCACCATCCTGGACACCAAAGGCCCCGAGATACGCATAAAGACCTTTGAAAACGGCCCCGTCACCCTGCGCGAGGGCGACAAGTTCACGCTCACCACCCGCGACGTGCCGGGCGACGCCGGCATCGTCTCCGTCACCTACGCCGACCTGCACAAGGAGCTGGAGAGCGGCTGCCGCGTGCTCATCGACGACGGCCTCATCGAGCTCACGGTGGACGGGATACAGGGGCAGGACATTGCCTGCACCGTCCGCAGCGGCGGGACGCTCTCCAACAACAAGAGCATCAACATCCCCGGCGTTTCCATCCACCTGCCCTCCCTGACGGAGAAGGACCGCGACGACCTGCGCTTCGCCGCGGAGCAGGACTTCGACTTCGTGGCCGCCTCCTTCGTGCGCAAGGCCAGCGACGTGGAGGACATCCGCGCCTGCCTCAGGGAGTGCGGCGGCGAGCACATCCGCATCATCTCCAAGATCGAGAACCGCGAGGGCGTGGACAACCTGGAGGAGATCATCGCCGCCAGCGACGGGCTGATGGTGGCCCGCGGCGACCTGGGCGTGGAGATCCCCGCCTATGAGGTGCCGATACTGCAAAAGCGCATGATAAAAGAGACCAGCATGGCCGGCAAGCCCGTCATTACCGCCACGCAGATGCTCGATTCCATGATCCGCAACCCGCGGCCCACGCGCGCGGAGGTGTCCGACGTGGCCAACGCCGTGTTCGACGGCACCAGCTGCGTCATGCTCTCCGGAGAGACGGCCTCCGGCAAGCACCCCGTGGAGGCCGTGCAGACGATGGTGGACACCATCAACGCCGCCGAGCAGGCCACGGACTACTGGGGCCGCTTCCGCCGCTTTGAGTTCACGCCCGGGCGCTCCATCAACGACGCCGTCACCCACACCTGCTGCCAGACGGCCATGGACCTGGAGGCCGACGCCATCCTCACCCCCACGCAGACGGGCCACACGGCGCGCATGATCGCCCGCTTCCGCCCGGCCTGCCCCATCGTGGCCCTCACCACCACGGAGCGCGCGCGGCGGCAGCTGGCCATCTCCTGGGGCGTGCAGCCGCTGCTGGCCGGGTATGTCGATTCCACCGACCGCCTCTTCTCCATGTGCGTGCAGAGCGCGCTCAAGGAGGGGGCCGTGCAGAGCGGGCAGATGGTGGTCATCACCGCCGGCGTGCCCATCGGCCGCGCGGGCAGCACCAACCTCATCAAGGCCCAGGTCGTGTGATATAAACAGGAACAAGGCCGCGGCCCGTGCATCGGGCCGCGGCCGGGACGTTTTGGAGGGCGCAACGTGAAGAAAGTCATCATCCTCATCGGCAACTACTGCTCGGGCAAGACGGAGATTGCCATGAACATGGCCATGCGCTCCAGCGAACAGGGCCGGCGCACGCTGGTCATCGACCTTGACCGCATAAACGACTATTTCCGCATGTCCGACCACATCAAGATGCTCAGCGACCGGCACGTGGAGGTCGTCTCGCCCACCTTCGTGGGCCAGGCCATCACGCAGACGGTGATGCCGGCGGCCGTGGCCTCCGCCTTCGACCAGGACTGGGACCTGGTGGTGTTCGACGTGGGCGGCGACCAGGCCGGCGCGCTCTCCCTGGCGCGCTACCACCAGGACTTCGCCGCCCTGCCGGCGGGGACGCTGGAGGTGTACGACATCGTCAACGTGTTCCGCCCCATGTCCGAGTCGCCGGAGAAGATACTCAAGCTCAAAGGCGAGCTGGAGGGCTTTGCCCGACAGCAGGTGACGGGCTTCGTCAACAACTCGAACCTGCTCAACTACGCCAGCGCCGACGACCTGCGCCAGGGCTACGACATCATCCGCCAGGCCTCGGACCTGAGCGGCGTGCCCGTCGTGCACACCACGGGGCGCAAAAAATTCCTCGACGAGTTCCTCGCCGACGGGCGCGATGAGAAGTATATCGGCACGCCCATCGCCCTCGAGAGCATCATGCACCGCAGCGTCGACAACTTCGCCTACGGCAGGATCTGAACCCGCCGCCGCCGGAAAAGCGGCCCCGGCTTTGAGCCGGGGCCGCTTTGCGCTTACAACAGGCCCGCCAGCGCGGGCAGCGAGCTTATCCGTATGCCGGCGTCCAGCGGCCGAGCGTGCGGGCTGTACGCCACCGCGCAGAAGCCGCCGCGGCGCGCGGCCTCAAGGCCGCTTTGGGCGTCCTCCACCACGGCGCAGCGCGCGGGCGGGAGGCCCAGCGCGGCGGCGGCTTTGAGGAACACCTCCGGGTCCGGCTTGCTGCGGGAGACCATGCCGCCGTCCACGACGGCGTCCAGCAGCGGCGCCATGGCGAGCTTTTCGATGATGAGCGGCGCGTTGCGGCTGGAGGAGGCGACGGCCAGCTTCAGGCCGCGGCGGCGCAGCTCCGAGAGCGTTTCGCGCGCGCCGGGCTCGGCGTCCGCCGGCGTCAGGCGCAGGAGGTACTGCCGGTAGAGGGCGTTTTTTTCCTCCGCCAGGGCGCGCTTCTGCGCCGGGGAAAAACCGCGCGAGCGCTCGCCGAGCACGATGTCCAGGCTCTCCATGCGCCCCACGCCGCGCGTGCGCTCGGCGGCGTCCGGCGGCAGTTTTATGCCCAGCCGCGACGCCAGCGCGCGCCAGGCCGCCAGGTGCAGCTCGTCCGTGCGGCAGAGCACGCCGTCGAGGTCGAAAATGACGCCGTCAAACTTCATTTGCCCTCCAGCGCCCGCCCAGCGAGAACACGGGGATGGTGTCCGCGCACCTGACGTCCACGGCCTGTCCGCCGGCGAAGCGCTCGCCGGTGTAGAAGTCGTACCACTCCCCGGCGGGGAGATAGACCTCGCGGCGCGCGGCGCCCGGAGAAGTGACGGGGGCGACGAGCAGCCGCTCGCCGAACATGTATTCGTCGCCGATGCCGGCGCAGCGAGCGTCGTCCGGGAAGGCGTAGGCCAGCACCCGCGTGAGCGGCATGCGCCGCCCGACGCAGAGCCTTGCCTGAGCGCGGATATAGGGCAGCAGCTCCATGCGCAGGAGGTGCCAGGAGCGCACTTTTTCTGCGTAGCCCGTAAGGCCGAAGGCCCGCTCGATGTTCCAGGGGGAGCGCTCGTTGTTCCCCTCCATGCCCGGCTGCAGCAGCTTGAACTGCCCGCCGTCCGGCTCGGAGTGCCACTGCATGATGGGCGCAAAGCAGGCGAGCTGCGTGGCGCGCATATAGAGCTCCGGCGAGGGCAGCTCTCCCGCAAAGCCGCCAATGTCAAAGCCCCAGAAGATGACCCCGCTCGCCGAGGCGCTCAGGCCCGCGTTGAGCTGGCTCTTGAGCTCGCCGAAGTCCGAGAGCTGGTCGCCCGCCCAGAGCATGGGCGTGGCCTGCGCGCCCGTGTATCCCGCGCGGGAGAAGAGGACCTGCCCGGGTTCAAGGAAGCCCGTGTACGCCTTCGTATAGAGCTGCGGATAGAGGTTGCGCCCCTCCGCGCCCGTCGTGCCGTCGAAAAATCGTGCGCTGTCGGAGAGAATGAACTCCCCGCCGTCGGTCTTGAAGCCGTCCACGCCCAGCTCCGTGAGGTAGCGGCGCTTGCTGAACCAGCTCTTGACCGTCTCGGGGTTGGTGAAGTCCGGCACCAGCGAGCCGGCGAACCAGTGCCCGGCCGGTATCCTGTAGGGCGTGCCGTCGGCGTTCATCACGCACAGCCTGCGCTCTACGGCCTCCGCCCAGTCGCGCTCGAGCTGCTCGTTCGGCGGCTCGTGCGGCTCGAGCTGCTTGTAGACCGGTATCTGCCAGAGCAGGAGATGCACGCCGCGCGCGTGCAGCCGCTCGATCATCCCCGCCGGGTCCGGCCAGCGCCCTTCGCTATGGAAGGTGTAGAACGTCGCCTCGTCGCTCCAGGCCTCGGCCACGGCCACGCCGACGGGGAAGCCGCGCCCTTCCGCTTCGTCGAGCGCGGCCTCCAGTTTCGCGCGGCTGTCCCAGCGGTTAGCGGAGATCCAGGGCTCGAACACCCAGTCCGGCGGCAGGAGCGGCTCGCCCGTGCAGCGCATGTGCTCCGCGACGATCTCCTGCGGCGTCCCGGTGAAAATGTGGATCTCGCACTTCACGGGAACGTTTATCACGATCTCCCCCTGCGCGAAGCCGAAGCGCGTGACGCGCGCCGTGTCCAGCCAGAGGCCGAGGCCGCCGTCCGTCCAGAAGAAGGGCATCGGGCAGTAGCTTTTGTCCCCCTGGCGGCAGAATTTTTCCTCCACGGCGATCTCCGCTGAGCGCCCCAGGTAGTTCACGGCGTCGAAGCGCTCGCCGAGGCCGTAGGCGCCGGCGTACTCCGTTTCTATATGTATCTCATACCCGCCGGAGGCCCCGGAGCACGAAAAGTGCGCCGGGGTCCCCTTTGGGGTGGAGATGTAAAAAGCGTCGAAGGGTATGTTTAAAGTATAGTGCTGCATAACTATCCCTTTATCCCGCCGGCCATGAGGCCGTTTTTGAACTGCTTCTGCGCGCAGAGGTAGATGACGATGATGGGTATCATCGAGATCAGGCTGCCCGCCATCAGCACGTTGTACTCGGTGTTGTACTGCCCGTTGAGGGTGGAGAGCGCGATGGGCAGGGTCATTTTATTGCGGTCGGTGAGCATCAGCAGCGGCCAGAGGTAGTCGTTCCAGCTCTCCATAAAGGTCGTCACGGCCAGCGTGGCGATGGTCGGCGCGCACATGGGCAGGGCGATGCGCCGGTAGACCTGGAAGATGCCCGCGCCGTCTATCCGCGCGGCGTCCAGGAAGTCGTTTGGTATCGCCCGCATCTGCTGCACCAGCATGAACACGGCGAAGGGCTTGAAGATGCCCGGCAGTATCACGCTCGCGTAGCTGTCGATGAGGCCGAGCTTGTTCATGACGACGAAGAGCGGTATCATCGTCACCTGCGTCGGTATCATCATCGTCGCCAGGTAGAGCGCCATCACCGCCTGGCTGCCGCGGAATCGTATCTTGGCGAAGGCGAAGGCCGCCATGCTCGCCGAGATGATGGTGAGGAGCGTGAAGGAGCAGGTGATAAAAAGGCTGTTGCCTATCGTTTTGAGGAAGGGGAAGCGCGAGAACACCTCGCCGTAGGCGTCCAGCGTGGGCTCCGCCGGTATCCACTCGATCGGTATGCTCATCAGCGCGCCGCGGCTCTTGAGCGAGGTGGAGATCATCCAGGCGAAGGGCACGAGGGCGACGACGGCCAGCAGCACGGCGACGATGTAATAGCCCGCGCCGCCGGCGATGCGTTTACGAGTCATAGTTCACCCACCTCTCCTGAACTTTCATCTGCAAGCCCGTACAGGCCATGATGATGACGAACAGCAGCCAGGAAAAGGCCGCGGCATAGCCCATGCGGTAGTAGCGGAAGCCGTATTTGTATATGCGCTCGACCATCACCTGCGTGGCGCCGTTGGGCCCGCCGTCGGTCATTATCATGATCTGCGGGAAGAGCTGGAAGGCGTTTATCAGGCTCACCACCAGCACATAGAAGATGGCGGGCGTCATCAGCGGCAGGGTGATGCGGACGAACTTCGTCCAGGCCCCCGCGCCGTCCAGCGAGGCGGCCTCGTAGTAGCTCCTGTTGATGCCTATCATGCCGGAGAGCAGTATGAGCCCGAAAAAGCCCATGTCCTTCCAGACGCTCACCAGTACGATGGCCGGCATGGCCCAGTTTTCGTCCAGCAGCCAGCCGGGGCCCTCGATGCCGAAAAAGCCGAGGATGCCGTTCACCGCGCCGTACTGGGGCGAGAGCATGCTCTTCCAGATCATGCTCGCCGCCACCCAGCTCGTGAGCACGGGGATGTAGTAGATGATGCGGAAGGCGGTCACGCCGCGCCGCTCGCGGCTGAGCAGGTAGGCCACGCCCAGCGAGCAGGCCAGCATCAGCGGGATGTAGAGCGCGATGTACTCCAGCGTGTTGCCGAGCACCTGCCAGAACTCGCCGCCGCCCAGGATGGCCCGGTAGTTTTCAAGTCCCACGAAGTGCTCGGCGAAAAAGCCGGGGTCGGCGAGCCTGTCGAGCCCGTTCCAGTCCGTGAGGCTGAGGAAGAGCGAGATGACGAGCGGCAGCAGCGAGAACACGGCGAGGCCGATGAGGCTCGGCAGCAGGAAGGGCGAAGCCGTGAGCAGGCCGCCCTGGCCGCGTATGGGCTTTTCTCTCTTGCGTTTTGGTCTCACGGCCTTTCACTCTCCTTATCAAAATGGGGAGGGGGCGGCCCCCTCCCCGGAATTCTGGCTTATCCCAGGCTGATCTGCGACTCGCACTGGGCCTGCGCCTCGTCGAGCGCCTCCTGCACGGTGACGGTGCCGGCCGCGGCGGCTTCGAGCTGCTGGCCGATGATGTCGCTCATGAGGGCGTAGTCCTCGATGACGGGCGGGACCACCAGGTAGTCAAGGCTCTCGAAAACGGCCTCGCGGTTCTCCGGCGGGGTGAGGTCGAGGTAGCTCGCGAGCACGGCCTCGTCGTTGACGGCGGGCAGGTCCCAGCCGGCCTCGATGCGGATCTCGGCCGCGGCGGGGCTGGAGCAGAGCCAGGTGATCCAGGTCATGGCCGCGTCCTTGTTCTCGCTGTCGGCGTTGACGACGCAGGCGTTGGAGAAGAAGTGGGTGGCCTTCTGCACTTCGCCGGGCTCGATGGCGATGTCCCAGTCAAAGTCGCAGCCCTCGGCGAAGGTGTTGAAGGCCCAGATGCCGGTGGGTATCATGCCCAGGCGGCCGCTCATGAAGAGGTCCCAGTCGCCCATGCCGCCCATCTGCTCGGCGGTGGGCTGCACGTTCGTGACCAGCACGCGGTCGGCCATCATCTGCGCCGCGGCCACGTTTTCGGGGGAGTTGATGGTGAATTCGGTCTTGTCCTCGTTCAGGAGGCTGCCGCCGAACTGGGCGCAGGCCTTGTAGAACTCGTTGTAGGTCAGCGGCTGGTAGTAGCCGTAGATGTCGTCGCCCAGCGCGTGGATGGCCTCGGCGGCCGCCTGCACGTCGTCCTGCGTCCAGTCGCTGGTGGGGTAGTCGATGCCGGCCTGGTCGAAGAGGTCCTTGTTATAGACCAGCACCACGTTGGAGAAGTTGCCGGGCAGGCCGTACTGCACGCCGTCCACGGTGAAGGCGGAGAGCGCCGTCTCGTCCAGGCCGCTGAGGTCCACGCCCTCGATGGGGGCGAGCACGCCCTTGCTGGCGTAGGAGGCGAAGTTCTCGATGTTCATCTCGTAGCAGTCGGGGGCGGTGCCGCCGGCCACGCGGGTCTGCATCTGGGTGAAGTAGTCGTCGATGGCGATGGTCTCGATCTCCACGGTGATGTTGGGGTATTCCTCGTGGAAGGCCTCGTACATGCGCTGGAGCGTCTCCTCATTGCCGCCGGAGGAGTTGAAGTTGCAGTAGGTTATCGTCACGGGCTCGTCCCCGGCGTTCTCCGGGCTCTCCTCGGCGGGGGCTTCGCTCTCCTCCGCCGGCGGGGCGCTCTCCTCCGCGGCGGGCTCTTCGCCGCAGGCCGAGAGCAGCATCAGCAGCGAAAGGCAGCAGGCCAGAATGGCAAACAGCCGTTTCTTCATTTCATCTTTTCCTCCTTGTTGGTTTTTCAATATGCTCTTGTAGACTCGCGCGTTGTCTACTTTTAGCTGGAACTCATCGACGCGGGCGCAAGACCCCGCGCTCTGTGGGCCGTATGTGCGCGCTGTGCCGGCGGGCGCCGCCCGCCTCGCGCGTTGTCTACGTTTAGCTGAACTTAGATCTTGCGCACGCTGCCGCGCTCCACCAGCGTCACGGGCAGTATCAGCTCCTGCTTGGTGAGCTCGGGCTCCTCGATGTTGCGGATAAGCAGCTCGACGGCCTTCTCGCCCTTGGTGGATATCTGCTGCCGGACGGTCGTGAGGCCGGGGGTGAGGTACTGGGAGACCTCCAGGTCGTCGAAGCCCATGAGGGAGATGTCCTCCGGCACGCGCACGCCGCGCTCATAGAACGCCTTCTGCGCGCCGATGGCGAGGATGTCCGCCGCGGCGACCACCGCCGTGGCCTGTGTGTGCGTGTCCAGCAGGCGGTCAGCGGAGGCGATGCCGTCCTTGTAGTCGATGTCGCCCTCGAAAACCAGCCCGGCGCGGAACTCCAGGCCGAACTCGGCGAGCGCGTCCCGGTAGCCGGCAAGGCGCTTTTTCATGACGCCGTTGTCCTTCAGCCGGCCGCAGAAGAAGGCAATGTCCCGGTGGCCGCGCTCAAGGACGTACTTCGTGGCGAGATAGCTGCCGTAGGCGTCGTCGATGCGCACATTGTGGTAGTAGTGGTCGTTGCAGTAGCTGTCGATGAGCACGATGGGTATCTGGCTCTTCTTCATCTGCTGATAGAACTCGTCCGGGTACATGCCGATGACGATGATGCCGTCCAGGTTGCGCTCCTTGGCCAGGGTGAGATAGCTCTCGTTCGCGTCCGTGGCGGAGATGAGCACGTGGAAGCCGCGCTGCCGTGCGCAGAGCTCGATGCTGCCGAGGATCTCGCTGTAAAACTGGTTCTGGAACATCAGCCGGCCCTCGCCCTCCGTCTGCGGCACGACGACGCCGATGAGCTTGCTGTCGTTGCCCGCGCTGGAGAGCGTGCGCGCGGCCATGTTCGGCGTGTAGCCGAGGTCCTTTATCGCCTGCTCCACGCGCTTGCGCGTCTCGTCGGAGATGGGCCGCTTGCCGCTGATGGCGTAGCTGACCGCCGCCGTGGTGACGCCCGCCGCCTTGGCCACGTCCTTCATCGTTACTCTCTGTGCTGACATTTATATCACTCCGTGCGTTTAAACGATTAAACTTATTCCTGCCTTAATATTAGCCAATGGCCGGCTGAATGTCAATAGGGATTTTTCACTTTTTCACAAAATCTGTTGACAACAGCCCGGTTTGTGATATGATGTTGCCAATATAACATGTGAGATATCATTTTAACGATTAAATGAGATTGCGAGGGCTGCACATGGCTGAAAAATACCTGCCCACGGGGAACGAATATGTCTCCCTGCCCGATCTGGACGAGAAGACCGCCGCGCTCGGCAGCGTCTCCGTGCTGCACATGGGCGCGAAGGGGCTCATCGAGCTGCGCGGAGGGGAGGGCGCGCCGTTCATGGAGCCCTTCGTGCGCATAAACGGCGAGGAGGCCCCGCTGCGGCGCATGAGCTGGAGCCGTGGCCGGCACTGGATACCCTGTTTCACCGCGGAGGCGGGGCCGCTCGCCGTCTCCGGGCAGGTGCTCGCGTGCGTGGGCGAGCGCGGCTTCATCTACCGCCTCGGCGTCGCGGCGGAGGGGACGGCGGAGGTCGAATACGGCCTGCGCGGCCGCTGGCAGAGCTCCTGGCTCTGCATCAACGAGGACCGGCAGATACGCGGCGAGATGGCGGCCCGGCACAGCTACTGGAACGGCGGGCCGGTGTTTGAGCTCTCGGCGGGGCTGCCGCTGCTGGCCTTCGCGCCCATGTGGGAGCGCCCGGTGGCCGCCGAATGGCGCGTGGAGCCGGACGGGGCCGTCAGCTACAGCCTCACGCGGCGCTTTTCGGCCGCGCCCGGGCAGGGGGAGGAGACGGCGTTCTTCTGGGGCCTGGGGTACGAGGAGGTCTCCGCCGCCACCAGCGCCAAGGAGATGCTGCGCCGCGGCTGGGACTATGAGCGCGAGCGGACGGAAAACTGGCTCGGCGCGCGCATCTGGCGCTGCGCGGACGGGCAGCTCGAGCGGCTCTACAACACGAACATGTTCTTCTGCCTCTTCTACTCCACCGGCCTCACGCTGGACACGGAAGAGCGCGTGCTGGTCACCAGCCGCAGCCCGCGCTACTACGTTTCCGCCGCCTACTGGGACCGCGACAGCCTGCTGTGGAGCTTCCCCACGCTGCTGGACGCGGACCATGAGCTGGCGCGCGAGGCCCTGCTCTACGCCTTCGGACGGCAGGCGCGCAACATCGGCACCCACTCGCGCTACATCGACGGCACGGTGCTGGAGCCGGGCTTCGAGCTCGACGAGCTGCTCGCGCCCATCATCGCCCTTGAGCGCTATGTGAAGGTCACGGGCGATAAGAGCGTGCTCGCGCTCGAGTGCGTCACGGGCGCGGCCGGGCGCATATGCCGCGCCTTGGAGTCCGTGCGCAGCGGCGGCGCCGCCCTCTATGAGACCTTCCTCATGCCCACCGACGACCTGCGCACATACCCGTACCTCACATATGACAACGTCCTCGCCTGGCGCGCGCTGCGCGCGCTCGCGCGCCTCTGGCCGGAGCGCTGCGGCCCGCTGGAGGCGGAGGCGGAGCGCGTGCGCGCGGCGGTGTACGAGCACTGCACGGCCGAAGGCGCGGACGGCAGGTACTTCGTCTGGAGCACGGACATGGCGGGCGGGAGCGACGTCTACGACGAGCCGCCCGGCTCGCTGCTGCTCCTGCCCTATCTCGGCTTCTGCGCCTCTGACGACCCGGTGTGGCGCAACACCGTGGGCATGATACGCTCGCCGGACTACGCCTACAGCTTCGCGGGCTGCGAGTTCGCCGAGATCGGCTGCGCCCACGCGCCGCACCCCTGGCTTTTGAGCGTGGGCAACAGCCTGCTCTCCGGGGAGGCGGAGCGCGCGCTGGACTTTTTGCGCCGCGCGCCGCTCGACAACGGCATCATCTGCGAGAGCGTGGACGAGCACACGGGGGAATGCGCCACCGGCGGGCACTTCGCCACCTGCGCGGGCTTTGTCTGCCACGCGCTGAGATACGCGCTGGGGGGCGCCGCCCATGAGGAATGACGTCAGGCTCCGCGCGCGCACGGTGAGCGCCTCGGGCGCGCTCTGCGACCGCTTCCTGGAGAGCGTGTTTTTCACCGGCAACGGGCGCATGGGCCTGCGGGGCTGCGCGCTGTTCCGGCCCGAGCCGCGGCCGCTGGACGCCGGGCTTTTCGTCGCCGGCATCTTCGACAGGCTCTCCGGGCACACGGAGCTCACCGACTTCGTCGCCCTGCCCAGCCCCAGGCTGGAGATAACGCTGGGCGGGGAAAAGGCGCGGCTCTGCTCCGAGGTGCGGCGCCGCCTGGACCTCGACACCGGCGAGCTGCGGCTGGACTACGCCGTCGCCGCCGCGGGCAGGGCCGCCCGCGTGACGGAGCGGCGCGTGTTCCCCATGGACGAGCCAGAGCGGCTCTATATGCGCGCCGAGCTCGAGGGCGACGGAGAGCTCCGCTTCTCGCTCGACAGGGATATCAGCAATTCCACCATCCCCGACGACCAGGCGAAGGAGAACAGCGAGGTCGTGCAGATGTTCCGCCCGCTCGGCGCGGACGGGGCGCGCGAGCGCTTCTCGACACGCTGGACGGGGCTGGAGATCGGCTATACGCTCAGCCAGAGGCGCGAGGGCCGCGCGCTCGACGCCGTCTGCGAGGTGCGCACGAGCCGCGACGCGGATCCGCGCATCGGCTCCCTCGAGCCCGCCGCGGGCTACGGCGCGGCCCTCGAGCGCGCCCGCGAGCAGATGTCGCGCCGCTGGGAAAACTGCGCCGTGCGCATCGAGGGCGACGAGGAGAGCGAGAGCGCGCTCAGCTGGGTGATATACGAGCTGCTGGCCAACCTCCCGGCGCGGGACGGCACGGTGAGCGTGGGCGCGCGCGGGCTGACGCACACGCGCTACAAGGGCTGCTGCTTCTGGGACACGGAGATGTTCGTCCTGCCCTTCGCGCTGCTCACGGACCCCGAAGCGGCGCGGAAGCTGCTGGATTTCCGCGTCCGCACGCTGCCCGCCGCCCGCGCGCACGCAAAAAAAATGAACGCCGCCGGCGCGCGCTACCCCTGGATGGTGGCGCTCGACGGCAGCGAGCAGTGCGAGAGCTGGGACATCGGCTGCAGCGAGGTCCACGTCACCGCCGACATCGCCTACGCCGCCGGGCAGTACATGGACTGGACGCAGGACGGGGACTTCCTCCTCCGCGGCGGCGCGGAGATGCTCTGCGAGACGGCGCGCTTCTGGCCCAGCCGCGTGACGCCCGCGCCGGACGGCGTCAACCTGCTCTTCTGCAAGGGCCCGGACGAGTACTGCGGCATCACCAGCAACAACCTCTACACCAACTGCATGATAAGGCGCCACCTTGAGCTCGCCGGCCGCGCCGCCGCGGCGCTCGCCGGGCGCGACGCGCAGCAGTACGCGCGCCTGGGGCTGAGCGACAGGGAGCTCGGGGAGTGGCGCGAGCTCGCCGGCAAGCTGAAGCTGCCGCGCGACCCGCAGACGGGGCGCTACCGCCAGGACGACACCTTCCACCTGCTTGAGCCGGCCGACATGGCCGCCCTCAAGCCCGACGACACGGCGGCCTATTCCCGCGTCTGCTTCGACGCCCTGCAGCGCCTGCGCGTGATCAAGCAGGCGGACGTGCTGCTGTTGATGACGCGCCTGCCGGGGCTCTTCAGCCGGGAGGAAAAGCTCGCCGCCTGGGAGGATTTCGAGCCGCTCTGCCTGCACGACTCGACGCTGAGCTTCGCCACGCACGCCCTCTTCGCGGCGCAGAACGGCCTTGAGAGGGCGGCCGTGCGCTACTTTGACAAGGCGCTCTGGCTCGATTTGCGCGACGTGATGGGCAACACGGGCAAGGAGGGCCTGCACCTGGCCTGCCTGGGGGAGACCTGGCAGGCGGCGGTGTTCGGCTTCGCCGGGCTGCGCCTGGAAAACGGCCGGCCCGCCCTCTCGCCGCACCTGCCCGCGGCCTGGCGCGGCATGGAGTTCAAATTCTTCTGCCGCGGCAGGAAGTTCTCCGCACGCATAACAAAAAACAGCGCGGAGATAAAGGAAATAAAAGAGGCCTGAGAACACTCAGGCCTCTTTCCCCCGCCGGGGCGTGGCCGGCGGGGGATATTTTGTGTTTGCTTATGCCGCGATCTCCGTTTCGCCGGGCGCGGGCACGGTGGGGTGGCCGTCCTCGCCCCAGATCTCGGCGTAGCCGGAGCCGTCGAAGGTATACTGCCTGCCGCCGATCTCCGCCGTGGCGTTGGTGATGAAGCTGCCGTCGGCGCGGCGGTAGTGCCAGCCGTTGTCGTCCGCCGCCCAGCCCTCGGGCGAGACGCCGGGATAGAGGTAGATGTCCAGGCCCAGGGCGTCGCGCGTCTCGTTGTCCTGGAAATGCCACCACTCGCTGGTGAGGCCGCCGAAGCCGGCGCCCTTCATGTAGCCGGCGAGCAGCTGGGCGTTCGCGTTGTTGCGGGCGATGACGGAGTACCAGCTGAGGTCGTGCATCTCCGTCTGCATTTCCAGGTCGCCCTGCCCGGGGACCTCCAGCGTGAGGTCCAGGGCGATGCCCATGTTGTGCGCGGAGCCACTGCGCGCGAGGAAGTTTGCAAGCGTGTAGTTCCCCTCCGTCACCAGGCGGCGGTAGGTGAGCTCCTCGCCCTCCGCCGTCTCCGGCAGGTCGTCGGGGCGCTCATCGCTCTCATAGGCCGTCTCCGGCAGCGGCTCGTCCAGCAGCAGCTCGGCCGTGTCGTAGATGGCGCGGGTGGCCATGTTGGGCCGGTAGGAGTCGTAGATCTTCAGCCGGTAGCCGTCGGCACGGGCGGCGGAAGCGGCCTCGATGAGCTTTTCGCAGCAGGGGTAGAGATAGGGCGCGAGGGACGCGCCGTCCGCCAGGCGCACGCGCTCATAGCCCTCGACGACCTCGCCGGTGACGCCGGGGATCTCGAAGCCGTGCATCATGTATTTGGAGGCGTAGCTGTTCGTGATGTCGTAGGTGCAGAGCTCGCCCATGTACCCGGGCAGGTCGATAAGGCAGAAATCGCTGTCGATGTAGCCAAAGTTGTCGCCCGAGCGCACGCGGAAGAGGCCGTTTTCCTCGCCCACGACGCAGAGCGCGGCCGCCGCCGGCACCGTGCCCAGTTGCTCGCTCATGTCCGCGTCCGCGTAGAGCGCCAGCTCCTTCATCGGCCAGACCGTGCAGTAGAGCGGCGAGGGCTCGCTGAAGAGCTCCAGCACCGCCGGCTCGGCGGCGTACTCCGCGCCCTCCGGCACGTCCCCGCCCACGGTGACTACGCGGAAGGCGTAGCTCGTGCAGCTTTTTAGCGTGGGCGTGGTGTATTCCCGCTCGCCGTCGCGCTCGACGGACAGGACCGCCGTCCACTCGCCGTCCACGAGCTGCTGCAGCTCATAGCCGTGGCCCTTCGTCTCGTTCCAGGTCAGGCGCAGGACGTTGAGCGCGATGTCCTCGCGCCGCAGCTCCAGCACGCGGCCCAGCAGGTCCTCGCGCTCCACGGTGACGGCCTCGCTGGCCGCGCCCGTGAGGACATAGCCCGCCCCCGTGCGCACGCTGCGCACGACGAAGCGGTCCGGCGCGTCATAGGCCGGCATGGCCAGCTCGTCCGCCCCCTCGCCGAAGCGCACCAGGGCCTCGCCGTGGGAAAAGCGCGCCACCGTCCGCTCGCCCTCCGCCGCCAGCAGGCGCAGCTCATAGCTCAGGCCCTCGTCCTCCAGCGCGTCAAAGCTCAGCGCGAGCGTCTTTTCCTCCTCGTCCAGCTCATAGCCGATCTCGCCGGGATCCATGCCGGCGAGCGTCACGGTGACGTCGATGGGCTGCGCGCCGGCGCGGGCGAACTCGCGCGCCAGGATGTCGAAGTGCTTGAGCGGCGTGACGGTGATGCGCACGGCGCCCTCCGCCGGCAGCGGGGAGAGGGTGCAGCTGTTGCCGCCGCTCTCCAGCGAGAGCAGCGGCTCCTCCGCGCCGGGGGCGTAGGCCTCCACGAGGTAGCTGTCGGCGCGCGCGGCGCGCGGCCAGGAGGCCGAGAGCGAGCCGCCGCCCGCTTCCAGCGTCAGCACGGCGTCCTCCGGCAGCTCCGAGCCCGCCAGCAGCCAGGGCAGCGCGGCGAAGAGAAAGCCGCAGAGCAGCAGCAAAATGAGCGCCGCCAGGCAGGAAAAACAGATGACTTTGGCCTTTTTGGACATGATTACCTCACTTTGTGTAGGGCCACGGGGCCTGCGCGCGGGTCATGCAGAAGAAGTCGAAGTCGCGGCCCTTGGCCTCCCAGGCCATTTCCAGCTCCGGGTCGAAAATGCGCCAGACGCCGTCCATTTCCAGCTCCACCCAGCCGTGGGGGTCGCCGTCCGAGCCCACGCGGCCGCTGATGATGGTCACGTCGTAGCCCAGCTGGCGCGCCAGGTAGTAGAAGGCCGCCGCGTAGCAGTAGCAGTTGCCGCGGCCGGTCTCGAACATGGTCAGGGCCTCGTCGTGCTCCCAGCCCGTCTCGCGGAAGAGGTAGTAGTTGCGCCGCAGGTAGCTGTAGCTGTCGCGCGTGTGCTCATAGGCCGCGCGCAGGGCCTCCCAGCGGCCCATGCCGGGCTCCAGGAGCTCCGCGAGGATGTCTTTCACATATCCGTCCAGCAGCTCGTCGCCGCTGGTGTAGCGCCCGTCAGCGTCGAAGTACAGCGAGCCCACATAGCCGCCGCGCAGCGGCTCGAGCGTCGCCGGGTCGGCGTAATAGAGCTCCGTGCCCACCAGGTTGAAGCCGGCCGCGGGCAGCTCGCGCTCATAGTCCAGCCAGCGCCCGCCGGCGGCCGTGTGGCCCACGGCGGCCTCCATCAGCTCGAAATAGGCCGGGTGGCCCCAGGGCACGTCGTCAAAGAGCGGCGTGAGCCACTGCGAGGCCGCCTCCACGTCCGGCGAGCGCCCCAGCGCGCGGTTGACGAGCGCCACGCCCTCCGCGCGCGTGACGCCCGCGCCGCCGGAGAGCGGCAGCGCGGCGGCCTCCCGGCCCGTCAGCGCGGAGAGGACGGCCACGGCCTCGCGCAACGCCACCGGCTCGTCCGGGCGCACATTGCCCCCAGAGTCCGCGCGCAGGAGGCCCAGCGCGCCCAGCGCGGAGAGCGCGCGGCCGTATTCGCTGCCCTCCGGCGCGTCGGCAAAGAACTCGCCGAGCTCCAGCGGGCCGTAGGCGCGGTAAATGAACTGCGCCAGCTCCCCGCGCGTCAGCAGCTCGTCGGGGCGGAACTCCCCGCCGGCGTCGATATAGGCGCGGTGCAGCGCGCCCGGCCCCTCCGGCATGGCGACGGAGCGCAGCTCCGAGCCGGAGGCAGAGCGCCCGGCGTCCGCCGCCGGGGCGGCAGAGCCGGTGACGAGCAGGGCGAGGCAGAGCGCGGCGAGGCAGAGCGCCGCGCCGCGCAGCGCGCGCTTACTCGACATAGTTGACGGTCTCGCTGCCGTCAACGTCGCGGTAGGTGTAGACGGTGAAGCCGTCGTAGTAGAGGTTGCCGTCCTCGCCCTCGCCCAGGCAGCTGGGGGCGTAGTCGCTGCTGAGCGGCTCGCCGATGGCGGCGATCAGGTCCTCCAGCGGCGCGCCCTCGAACTCTTTGGCGGCCTCCAGCGGGGACGGCTCCTCCTCCGCGGGCGCTTCGCTCTCCTCGGCAGGCGCCACGCTCTCCTCGGCAGGCGCCACGCTCTCTTCGGCGGGCGGCGCGCTCTCCTCAACAGGCTCCACGCTCCCGGCGGCGGGCTCTTCGGTGACTTCGGCGGGCTCTTCGCCGCAGGCGGCAAGGCCGAGCAGCAGCGTGAGCGCGAGCAGCAGGCAGGTGAGTTTCTTCATCCCAGTTTCCCTCTCTTTTTCTTTTTTGTCCTATTTATATACCGACGCGCCGGCGCAGCGCAGCTCGCCGCCCTCGTACCAGGCGACGGCGTAGTCCCCGCCGCCCTCCCCGGGCAGGCAGGCCATGAAGCCGCCGCCGGGCAGCAGCGCGGCCTCATAGGCCCTGCCGCCGTGCGCGATATATACCGGTGAATCCGTGTCCGGCGCCGTTTCCAGCGCGCCCGTGACGCGGTGCAGCCCCTCCGGGGCGTCCTCCAGGGCGAGCGGCAGCTCCCCCTCCGCGGCGGGCAGGGACAGCTCCCTCTCCGGCGCGGGATAGGACGCCGGCTGCTCGACCAGCCAGCGCAGGTTGCGCTCCACGATCTCCACCGCCACCGTGTCTGCGCCCAGCCCGGCGGCCAGCGTCAGGTCATAGGCCGCCTGCCGCGAAAAGCGCGCGCTGCCGAAGGCGTCCGCCAGGTAGGGGTAGAGCAGCTCGCCGAAGGAGTCGCGGAACATCAGCAGCGCGCCCTCGCCTCCGCTCTCGGTGTCGATAGTTATGCTGTCAGGGCGGATATTTTTGCCCTGGATGAACTCGAGCCCGGCGGGCGGGGCGTTCGTCTCATCGTCCGCCGCGGCGGGATAGAGCATCTCGAAGAGGTCGCCGCTGTGCGCCTCCGCCGCGCCGAAGGGGCCGGAAAAGTACGCCCCCTCCCACCCGAGGGCGGCGAGCACGGCGTCCGCCGCCAGGGCCGCGCCGCGCGAGTTCCAGTGCGAGTCGTGCGCGAAGTAGAGCTCCTCAGCTTCCGCGCCGAAGAGCGCGAAGAGGTCGATGAAGGGCACGCCCTCTTCCGCAAGCGCGGCGTGCAGGCGCTGCGCGTTGCCTGCGCCCTCCGCGCGCGGATAGGAGCCGGGCATGTGCTGCGGATAGAGCGAGCTCTTGTTGGGCGCGATGAAGAAGAGGAACTGCGCCCCCAGGCCCTCGCAGTATTCGCGCATCAGCGACAGGTTGCGCGCGGCGGAGAAGATCTCGCGCTCCGTCATCGGCTCCGTGCCGCTGTAGTCGGGCAGCTCGTCGGCGTAGTAGAGCCAGCCGCCCGTCCCCAGCACCACGCCATCCTCCGCCGAGCGGCCGAAGAGCGCCAGCGCGCGGGCGTAGAGCGTGATCAGCTCCCCGCGCAGGTAAAAGCCCTCGCCGGCGTAGTCCGCGAGCTCGGAGAGGTAGTCCGCGTTCAGCGCCCCGTCGCGCCCCGTGAGCTCCGGCGCGCGGGCGGCGGACTCGTTCGCGCGGGCCTCCGCGGGGCCATGCACGAGCATCCCTGCGGAGGGGACAAGGCACAGCGCAAACGCCAAAAGCAGGAATATCATCGCTGTCAGTGACTTTTTCATCATCCCGCCCCCTTAGAACTGGAAGTAGATGAACGGCGCGAAGCCGCCGGAGGCGATGGCCGCAGCGCAGAGCACGAGCAGCGCCAGGCTGAGCGCGTAGCCGGCCGTGTCCGCCGCCGGGCGCAGCGCGCCCCCCGGCGAGGAGAGCCGCCGCCGCAGGGCGGGCAGCACGGGCAGGGAGATGAGCGCGCCCAGCGCGAGCAGCGCCAGCGTATAGCCGTCCGCCGAGCGCGCGAGCAGCAGCCGCGCCGCCGCGGGCAGCTCCCAGCGCGTGAACATGGTGCCCAGATAGGCGAAGCCGGAGCCCACGTCCGGCGCGCGGAACATGACGAAGCCCAGCGAGACGGCCAGCAGGGCGTAAACGCGCGAGAGCGCGCGCCCGGCGGCCGTTTTGCGCCAGCGCGCCACGTCCAGCACCTTCAGGCTCTCCAGCGCGGAGAGCAGCGCGTGCCACGCGCCCCAGAGGACGAAGGTCATGTTGGCCCCGTGCCAGAGCCCGCAGAGGACGAACACCGCGGCCTTGTTGGCCGCCGTGCGCCATTTGCCGCGCCGGCTGCCGCCGAGGGGGATGTAGAGGTAGTCGCGGAACCAGAGCGAGAGCGAGATGTGCCAGCGCCGCCAGAAGTCCGTGATGGAGGCGGCGGCGTAGGGGTAGTTGAAGTTTTCCGGGCATTTGAAGCCGAGCATCGCGCCGAGGCCCGCGGCCATGTCGGAGTAGCCGGAAAAGTCGAGGTAGAGCTGCAAACTGTACCCCACGGCTCCCAGCCAGGCCAGCGGGGCCGTCAGCGCCTCCCCGGCGGTGAAGGCGGCGTCCGCTATGACCGCCGCCGCGCCCGAGAGCAGCAGCTTCTTGCCCAGGCCGAGGATGAAGCGCCGCGCGCCCCGCGCCGTGAGCTCAAGCGAGCGCCGCCGCGCCGAAAGCTGCGCGCGGAAGGCGGAAAAGCGCGAGAGCGGGCCGCTCATCACCTCCGGCAGGAAGGAGATGTAGAAGAGCGCCTCGAAAAAGCTCCGCGTCCCCTCCTGCGGCCGCCGCGTGGCGTCGCAGACGTAGCTGATGCCCTTGAAGGTGAAGAAGCTCACGCCCGCCGGGGCGAGGATCTCCGGCAGCGACAGCTCGACGCCCAGCAGCGCCAGCCCGGAGCCGAAAAAGCCCAGGTATTTGCACACGCCCAGCAGCGCCAGGTTTATCACGGCCGCCAGCGCGGCGGCGTATTTTTTCCCGCCCATGGCGAGCAGCCCCAGCAGCCAGTTGACGAGGGCCGACGCAATAAGCAGCGCGAGCGCCCACAGCTCGCCAAAGGCGTAGAATATCAGCCCTGCCAGGCAGAGCAGGACGTTTTTCGCCCGCTCGCCGCGCGCCAGGGCCTCCAGTATCAGCAACAGCGGCAGAAAGAAAAAGAGGAACGCCGCGCTGTCGAATGCCATCCCTATCCCCCCGGAAATGGGCCCTTGCGGCCCGTGTCGCCGGCCGCCCGGCGCTTTTTTACAGCAGCGCGGACATGCTGACGGCGTTTATGAACATATGGAAGGCGATCGGCGCCCAGACCGTGCCGCTCTTCTCATAGCTGTAGCAGAGGCCCACCGAGGCGGGCACATAGTTTATCATCTGGAAGATGTAGCGCCAGTCCAGCAGCAGGTACTGCCAGACGTGGTAAAAGCAGAAGAGCAGCACGGACACACAGTAGGCGGCCGCCCGGCTGCGCCGGCGTATCTGCCCGTAGAGCAGGCCGCGGAAGAGCGGCTCTTCCACGATGGGGGCCAGCAGCACGGCCACGGCGAACATCCGCTGCCCGTTTTCGCCGGCCAGCTCGGCCACGGCGTCGTTGTTGGCCGTGGAGCCCACGGCGACGTTGAACAGCAGCAGTATGAACGTCAGCGCCCAACTGAGCAGATAGTCCGTCGCCAGGCCGGAGACGAGCGCGAGCAGGCTCTGACCGGGGCGGTCGAGCAGCGCATCGAAGCTGCGGCGCAGGTATTTGCCGAGGAATATCAGCGTGAAGCCCACGCCGATGATGTACCAGGCCACATTCATCGTGACTCCGGGCGAAATCACGCCCAGCACCGCGAGGTAGGTGAGCAGCAGCGGGAGCAGCACGGCGTGCACGGGCAGGTAAATTGCCGCGGCCAGCGCCTCCCGGCGGGTCATAAGCTCTTCAAAGCCGCGCGGGGCGCGGCGAAGGTTCGTGTTGTTTTCCATCAGCCCTCTAACTTCCTCTTGAGCTCATAGAGCAGGTTCATCGCCTCTATGGGCGACATGGTGTCCAGCGATGCGGAGCGTATGGCCTCCGCGGCCTCGCTTTCGGCGGCGTTGGCGAGCGAGAGCTGCCCGTCCTCCGCCGGGGCGGCGGCGGGCGCTGCGACCGTGGCGGAGGTGAGCTCCGCGAGGTATTCCCTCGCGCGGGAGACCACCTGCTCCGGCACGCCGGCGAGCTGGGCGACCTCGATGCCGTAGCTCTCGTCCGCGGCGCCGCGGACTATCTTGCGCAGGAAGATGAGCTTGCCGCCCTGTTTCCTCGCGGTGATGTAGTAGTTGCGCACGCCCTTCACGCTGCCCTCCAGCGCGGTGAGCTCGTGATAGTGCGTGGCGAACATCGTCTTTGCGCCGAGCCGCCGCCCGGCGCAGTATTCGAGCACGGCGCGGGCTATGGCCATCCCGTCGTAGGTGGAGGTGCCGCGGCCTATCTCGTCGAGGATGATGAGGCTGTTCTTCGTGGCGCAGCGGAGGATCTCCGCAACCTCGGTCATCTCGACCATGAACGTGCTCTGCCCGGCGGAGAGGTCGTCGGACGCACCGATGCGCGTGAACACGCGGTCCACCACGCCGATGGAGGCCGACTTCGCCGGCACAAAGGAGCCGATCTGCGCCATGAGCACTATGAGCGCCGTCTGGCGCATGTACGTGCTCTTGCCGGCCATGTTGGGGCCGGTTATCACGGCCACGCGGTCGTCCGCCCCGCCGAGCAGCGTGTCGTTCGGGACGAAGAGCGTGTCCTTCTGCGTGAGCTCCACCACGGGGTGCCGCCCCTCGCTTATCGCTATCGCGCCGGAGAGGTCTACCTCCGGGCAGGTGTAGTTATTGCGGGAGGCCACCTCGGCGAGGGAGCAGAGCGCGTCCAGCTCCGCCACGGCCTCCGCGCTGCGCTTTATGCGCTCCACGCGCCCGGCCACGCTCACGCGCAGCTCGGTGAAGAAGCTGTACTCCAGCTCGCAGATGCGCTCGCGCGCGCCGGTGAGCTCGGTCTCCAGTTCCTTCAGCTCTGGCGTGAAATAGCGCTCGTTGGAGACCAGCGTCTGCTTGCGTATGTACTCCGGCGGCAGCTCCACGGCCCCGGCGGAGTTCGGCACGTCGATATAGTAGCCGAACACCTTGTTATAGCCCACCTTGAGCTTTTTGATGCCCGTGCGAGCGCGCTCGCGCGCTTCCAGCTCGGAGACGAGCTTCGCGCCGTTGTCGCGGATGTTGCGCAGGCGGTCCACCTCCTCCGAGTAGCCGCTGCGGAGGATGCCGCCCTCGCGCACGGAGAAGGGGGGCTCGTCGCAGATGGCGCGCTCGATGTCCTGCCGCACGTCGGCCAGCTCGTCCAGCGCCGCCGCCTGCCTCAGCAGGGCCGACGAGCGCCCGGCCAGCAGCCGTTTGAGCTCCGGCAGCTGCGCGCAGCACTCGCCCAGCGCGGCCAGGTCGCGCCCGTTGGCGGAGCCGAACACCGCCCGGCCCACCAGGCGCTGCATGTCGCCGATGCCGGCGAGCGCGCGCCGCAGCTCCTGCCTCAGCACGCTCTCGCCGTGCAGCTCGCTGACGGCGGAGAGGCGGCGTTTGATGGCCACGGGCGAGAGCAGCGGCCGCTCCACCCAGGAGCGCAGCAGCCGCCCGCCCATGGGCGTCTTGGTGCGGTCGAGCACCCACAGCAGGCTGCCGCGCTTTTCACCCGTGCGCTGGTTCTCCGTCAGCTCCAGGCTGCGCCGCGCCGCGTAGTCGAGCTCCATATATTTCCCGCCCTCGAAGAGGTCGAGCGCGTCGATATTCGAAAGGTCGCACTTCTGCGTCTCTTTCACATAGCGCAGCAGCGCGCCGCAGGCCCTGACGGCCGCGGGGGCGTCCCCCAGGCCCAGGGCGTCCACGTCCTGCGCGCCGAACTGCTCGCAGAGGGCGGCCGCGCCGGCCATGTAGTCGAACCTGCCGCCGTCCGGCTCCAGCAGGCAGCCCAGCCGCTGGCGCAGGAAGGAGCAGACGCCCTCGTCCGCCGCCGCGCCCTCGCTGAGCACGGCCTCGCGCGGGGAAAAGCGCGCCAGCTCGTTGCCGATGTGCGCCACGCAGTCCTCGGCGAAGGCGGCGGCGCAGAATTCGCCCGTGGAAACGTCGCAGAAGGCCGCCGCGCCGCTGACCGCGTCCAGGTACACGGCGCAGACATAGTTGGAGCGCCCCTCCTCGAGCATGGAGCTCTCCGTCACCGTGCCGGGGGTGATCACGCGGATCACGTCCCGCTTCACCAGCCCCTTGGCCAGCGCGGGGTCCTCCGTCTGCTCGCAGACGGCCACCTTGTAGCCCTTGGCGATCAGCCGGGCGATATACGCCTCCGCCGAGTGGTAAGGCACGCCGCACATGGGCGTCTGCTCCTCGGCGGGCTTGCCGCGGTCGCGCGTGGTCAGCGCGAGGTCGAGCTCCTTCGCGGCCTTCTTCGCGTCCTCGTCGAAGAGCTCATAGAAGTCGCCCAGGCGGAAAAGCAGCAGGCAGTCGCGGTACTGGCTCTTTATCTCGTTGTACTGCGCCTTCATCGGCGTCAGTTCTGCCATGTCACGCCTCCTGTATCTCGCCGTAGAGCGCCCAGGTGTTCCAGCCGGTGATCTTCACGTTGATGAAGCGGCCGATCAGCTCCGCGCCGCCCTTCAGGTGCACCAGCCGCCCGCCGTTCGTGCGGGCGGAGAGGTTGTATCCGTCCCGCCCGGTCTCCCCGTCCACGAGGACGCGGAGCGTTTTCCCGGCGTAGGCGGCGTGCTTTTCGCCGGAGATGGAGTTCGAGAGCTCCACGAGCTCGTCGAACCACACCTGCTTTTCCTCCCTTGACACGGGGTCCGGCAGCTTCGCCGCGGGCGTGCCCTCGCGCGGGGAGAAGATGAAGGTGAACATGGCGTCGTACCCCACCTCGCGCACGAGGGAGAGCGTCTCGTCAAAGTCTGAGCGTGTCTCGCCGGGGAAGCCGACGATGATGTCTGTGGTCAGCACCAGCTCGGGCATCAGCGAGCGCGCCAGGCGCACTTCTTCCAGATATTTTTCGCGGCCGTAGTGCCGGTTCATGGCCTTCAGGATGCGGTCCGAGCCGGATTGGACGGGCAGGTGGATGTGCTTTGCGCACTTTTCGCACTCCGCCATGGCGCGGAAGAGCTTTTCCGTGGCGTCCCGCGGGTGGCTGGTCATGAAGCGTATCAGAAAGTCGCCGGGGATATCGTTTATCGCGCGTATCAGGTCCGCGAAGTCGCGCCCCTCGTCCAGGTCGCGGCCGTAGCTGTTCACGTTCTGCCCGAGCAGTGTGATGTCCTTATACCCCGCCTCCACGAGCGAGCGGGCCTCCGCCACCACGTCGTCAAACCGGCGCGAGCGCTCGCGCCCGCGCACATAGGGCACGATGCAGTAGGTGCAGAAGTTGTTGCAGCCGTACATGATGGAGAGCCAGGCCTTGACGGAGCCCGTGCGGCGCACGGGCAGGCCCTCCGCCACCACGCCGTCGCTGTCTTCAACGGCGAACACGCGCTTTTTCGTATCCCTCGCGCGCTTATAAAGCTCCGGAAAGCGCCAGAGCTCGTGCGGGCCGAAGGCCAGGTCCACCACGCGGAAGCTCTTTTTCAGCTTCTCCGCCATGTGCGGCTGCTGCACCATGCAGCCGCAGACGGCGACCAGCAGACGGGGGTTGCGCGCCTTGGCGTGCACCAGCGCGCCCACGTTGCCGAGGATGCGCATCTCCGCGTGCGCGCGCACGGCGCAGGTGTTGACGACGATGAGGTCGGCCTCGTTCTCGTCGTCCGTGAAGCCGTAGCCCATCAGCTCGATGTAGCCGCGCAGCTCCTCGCTGTCGGCCTCGTTCTGCTGGCAGCCGTAGGTGTCCACAAAGGCGAGGGGGGCGCGGCCCTCCCGCTCGTGGCGCTCGCGTATCTGAAAACAGATGTCCCGCTGGCGCGCGAGCTCGGCGGCGGGGATCTCTATACGTTGATAAGCCATTCTGTCTCTCCGTAACGCAGTGATATACAGCCATATATTTTAACATCAAAGTGTGGAAAGTTCAATCATTTTGGTATATAATGAGCGGGCCCCGCAAAGGGGGCAAAACACACAGCGAGGTGCCCCATGGCAAAGATAAACATACTCTCCCCCTTCGTCGCCGACCTCATCGCCGCCGGCGAGGTGGTGGAGCGCCCGGCCTCTGCCGTCAAGGAGCTCGTGGAGAACGCGCTCGACGCGCAGGCGCGGAATATAACGGTGGAGATACGCGGCGGCGGCGCGGAATACCTGCGCGTGACGGACGACGGCTGCGGCATGTCCGCCGAGGACGCGGGCGTGGCCTTTCTGCGCCACGCCACCAGCAAGCTGCGCGACGAGCGCGGGCTGGAGGCCATCGGCACGCTGGGCTTCCGCGGCGAGGCCCTGGCCGCCATCAGCAGCGTCTCCCACGTGGAGCTGCTGACGCGCGAGCGCGGCGCGGCGGGCGGCACGCGCGTGGCCTTGGACGCCGGGGAGATCGCCGAGATGGGCGAGGCCGGCTGCCCGGAGGGGACGACGATGATCGTCCGCGGGCTCTTCTACAATACGCCGGCCAGGCTGAAATTCATGAAGTCCGACCGCGCGGAGGGCGCCGCCTGCGTGCAGGCCGCGCTGCGCTGCGCGCTGGGGCGGCCGGACGTGTCCGTCCGCTGCATAAAAGACGGGCGCGAGGAGTTCTTCACGCCGGGGGACGGCCGCGCGGAGAGCGCGGTGTACGCCCTGCTGGGGCGCGAGCTGGCCGCCTCGCTCGCGGCGGTCTCCTCCGGGGAGGGGGATATCCGGGTGAGCGGCTTCACCAGCGCGCCCGGCACGGGGCGCGGCAGCCGCGGCGCGCAGTATTTTTTCTGCAACGGGCGCTATATCCGCTCGCAGCTGCTGCAGGCCGCGGTGGAGCAGGCGTATAAAAACGCCATGCTCACGGGCCGCTTCCCCGCCTGCGTGATATACCTCGACATCTCCGCCGCCGCCGTGGACGTGAACGTGCACCCGGCCAAGACGGAAGTCAAATTTTCCGACGAGCGGCGCGTTTTCGACGCCGTGCACTACGCCGTGCTGGGCGCGCTGGAATCCCCGGCCCCGGCGGCCGCGGCCGCGCCGGAGGCCGAGCCCTCGCCGCCGAAGCTCTATACCTCCGCGCGGCCGGAGCGCAGCGGCTTCCGCGTGGCGGAGCCCTCCGCCGCCTATCAGACGCGCCTGGACCTCTCGCCGCGCCCTGCCGCGCCGCCGCAGCGCGCCCATACCGCCCCGCCCGCCCGCGCCACCGCCGCGCCCGCCGCGCCGCCGGAACGGCGCGAAGCCGCCTGGCCGCCGGAGTGGAGCGCCAAAGAGCGTGGGGTCGCCGCAGCGCCGGCCGGAAGGCCCGCCGCCGCGCCGCGGACGGAAGCGGCGGAGGACGAGCCGCTGCGCCTTATCGGCGAGGCGCTGGAGCTCTACATCCTCGTGCAGAAGGGCGACTCGCTCATCATCATCGACAAGCACGCCGCCCATGAGCGGATGATATTCGACAGGATATCCCGGGACGGGGCCGGCGTCATGAGCCAGGCGCTGCTGGAGAGCGTGCCGCTGACGCCGCCGCGCGACCTGGCGGAGGTCATCGGCGAGAACCTGGCGCTATTTTCCGAACTCGGTTTCGAGCTGGAGAGCTACGGCGAGGGGGCCTTCATCCTGCGCGGCGCGCCCTGCGAGCTGGACGCCGGCGAGGCCGCCGCCGCGGTGGAGGAGATCGCCGACGAGCTGGCCCGCTCCGGCCGCGTGACGGCGCGCTCCGCGCGCGAGGAGGCGCTCAAGACCGTGGCCTGCAAGGCCGCCATCAAGGCCGGGAAGTCCTCCCAGCCGCAGGAGCTGCTGCGCGTGGCGGAGGCCGTCTGCCGCGGCGAGGTGACCACCTGCCCCCACGGCCGCCCCGTGGCCTGGACGCTCACGCGGCGCGACCTGGACAGGCAGTTCAAGCGCATCGTATAAAAAAGGAGGCCCCT
>DSLMC04102__coassemble_890_pt1 | contig 25195 bp, 19 predicted proteins | sample DSLMC04102__metabat2_low_PE_011 | metagenome-assembled genome bin DSLMC04102
GGACTTGATGGCGAGCACGATGGCCAGGCCGGGGACACACTTCAGTATCTGCCCGGCGAGGGGCGCTTTCACGTCGAAATGGATATATTTCCGGTCCAGCCAGAAGCTGAGCAGCATGCCGCTGGCCGCACCCAGGAGCTTATAGCCGTTCTCACGCGCGGAGGCAAGGTTGGCCGCGTCCACGTCCGCGGGGAAGGGGCAGAGCTCCACATAGAGCAGGTAGGCCGCGCAGATGGCGATCATGCCGCCGATGAGGCCGTACATGCGCCCGGGGTGCTCCTCTATGTCCCTGAACAGGGGCAGCAGCGCGAGCGTGAGCGCGAGGCCCATGGCGAAGGCCACGCCCACGTCCAGCGGCGTGTGCACGCCGAGGTACATGCGCGAAAAAGCCACCAGCAGCACGGCCGCTATGCCCGCGGCGCGCAGCCAGCCGCGGCGCGTCCAGGCGGCGAGGCTGCCGAAGGAGGCGAAGGCGTTCTGCGTGTGCCCGCTGGGGAAGGAATAGCCCGTGGCGGCCTCCCGCGCGCTCTCCACAATCTGGAACTCGGGATCGAGCACCCAGGGGCGGGGGATGCGGAAGGTTATCTTCATGAACTGGTTGAGTATGGTGCCGGTGAAGCCGCTGGTGAGGATGTAATAGCCGAGTGGCTTGCTGAAGCACCAGTAGACGATGACGGCCATGGCCATATAGACGATCTCGTCGCCGAGGTAGGTGACGGCGCCGAAAACGGCGTCGAGGAAGGGCGAGCGCAGGCCCTCAAGGGCATAGAGCAGGGACATGGTGACCTCCGTTAGTTGACAATTTGCCCGCGCCGTGAGAATATGGGCGCGGGAGGCGGATGATATGACGGAACATGAACGCTGGATGGGCGAGGCCCTGGCCCTGGCCGCCGAGGCGGCGGAGGCGGGCGAGGTGCCGGTGGGCTGCGTGGTGATAGACGAACACGGGCGCGTCATCGGCCGCGGGCGCAACCGCCGCGAGGAAGACCACGACGCCAGCGCGCACGCGGAGATCGAAGCCATCCGCGCCGCCTGCGCCGCGCGCGGGAGCTGGAACCTCTCCGGCTGCGCGATCGCGGTGACGCTGGAGCCCTGCCCCATGTGCGCGGGCGCTGTCATCAACGCGCGCATCTCCACCGTGGTCTACGGCGCGAAGGAGCCCAACAGCGGCTCCGTCGGCAGCGTGATAAACCTCTTTGAAGAGCGCTACGGCCACCGCCCCGCCGTGTACGGCGGCGTGCGGGCCGCAGAATGCGCCGGGCTGCTCGAGACCTTCTTCCACACCCTCCGGCGGCCAACGGCCGCGGGCACTTGCCTGCGGCCCGGGCTGCGGTGAGGTTTGCGGGAACTTATAGGCAGGAAAGCCGCTCAGCTTCCGCTTCGCGGCTTTCGCCCTACACGACCTGCGCGGTGCGCCTCACGGGCGGCAAAGTTCGCGCCCGCCCGCGCGCACCCAACAAAGGAGGACCGCCATGACGGAAAACGCCGCCCCGGACGAGCTGTGTTTCCTGCCCTATCCGGAGCTTTTGGACACTTACCGCGCCCTGCGCGCGGCGCTGCTCTCGCGCTGGCCGGATACGGAGCTGCGCCCGCGCCGCACACAGACGGGTTTTGCGGAAAAATACCTCTACGCCGTGGCCTCCCCGGGCACGCGCCGCCTGCCGGGCGCGCCCAGGCGCTACGTGCTGCTCTCGCTCGTGCTGCCCGCGCCGGACCGCCGGATGCGCGTTGCCATGGCGGTGGAGGCCGCTCCCGGCCGCTGGACGCACCACCTCGCCGTCGCCGGCGCGCAGGACATCGACGATGAGCTCCTCACCCTGACGGCGCTCTCGCACGCCTTCGCGCTCTCCCGCGCGGGAGGGGACTTCTGAGAGGTTTCTTTTGCTTGCGCCAAAAGAAACCCCTCAGACTCCAAAGAAAAACGCTCTGGTGGAAACCGGAGCGTTTTTTGCGTGTTTTTACAGGTTTTCAGGAGTCAAACGTGGTCATCCCGGTGTCGGATAGCCCTGCTCATCTCCGGCCGCGGTTGGCTTCGCTTCGCTCGCGCCGCTGACATGGTGAAAATTTGCAAGGTAGTGCCGCGACCGCAGGGAGCAACGCACGGTCGGCGATGCAGAAAACGCATTCGACACCGGGATGACCACCCGAAATCCTGTCACGACCCGAACTAACGGGCAGATTTTACGTATCGACACGCACCAAAAGCGCTTTTCTTTGGAGTCTGAGGGGTTTCTTTTGGCGCAAGCAAAAGAAATCTCTCAGAAATGGGTCGCAGGGACGTCCGTCCCTGCATCCCCCTCCCTGCGGGCGGGCCGCAGGCAACTGCATCCAAACGCAGTTTGGGATTAAAAGGCGGCGCGGCGGGGCAAAATAGCCGCATGTGTGCTGAACGAACGAAAAAACTGAACTCCGCCGCCCTGCGCTCGGCCTTCTCCGGCTGCGCGGACTTCGTCATCCGCGCCGTGCTGCCGGGGCTCGCGCCGGGGCGGGAGGCCTATGTCTGCTGGCTGGACGGCCTGGTGGACGGCGCGGCGGTGACGGAGGACGTCCTGCGCCCGCTGACGGAGCGCGGCCGCACGCCCTTCCCGCGCAGCGCGGAGCGCATCATGGAGCTGATGGAGCGCGGCGCGGTGTATTCCTATGCCGTCAAGCGCCGCAGCTCGCTGGAGGAGGCCTGCGCCGACCTGGTGAACGGCTGCTGCGCCGTGGTCTTCGACGGCCCGATGGCCGCGCTCACCTTTGAAACGCGCTCGCAGACGGGCCGCGGCGTGTCCGAGCCGACGGTGGAGAAGAGCATCAAGGGCGCGAAGGACGCCTTTGTGGAGACGCTGCGCGTGAACACCTCCCTCGTGCGGCGCAAACTGCGCTCGCCCTCGCTGAAGCTGGCGGAGCTCACCCTGGGCCGCGAGAGCAATACCGCCGTGGCCGTGCTGTATGTGGAGGGCGTGGCCAAAGACGCCACCGTGCAGGAGCTGCTGCGCCGCCTGCGCTCTATCGACACGGACGGCCTGCTCTCCGCCGCGGAAATAGAGGAGGCGCTGGCGGACTCGCCCAAAACGCCCTTCCCCCAGCTTTTGCACACGGAGCGCTCGGACGCCTTCGCCATGCAGCTGCTGAACGGCCGCGTGGGCGTTATCGCGGACGGCCTGCCGCTGGGCTTCCTCGCCCCGGGCTGCCTGCCGGCCTTCATGCGCGTGCCGGAGGACAGCGCGTCACACTTCGCCGTCTCCTCCATGCTGCTGGCCCTGCGCTGGGTGGCGCTGGCGCTCTCGCTGCTGCTGCCGGGGGCCTTTGTGGCCGTGTCCATGTACCACCAGGAGATGCTCCCCACCGAGCTGTTGATGAGCATGTCCGCCGCCAAGCAGTACGTCCCCTTCTCCTCGGCGGCGGAGGTGATCGCCATGCTCGTCTCCTTCGAACTGCTGCAGGAGGCCGGTCTGCGCCTGCCGGACCCCGTGGGGCAGACGGCCTCCATCATCGGCGCGCTCATCGTCGGGCAGAGCGCCGTGGAAGCGCGCATCGTCTCCCCCATCGCCGTCATCATCGTGGCCCTCTCCGGCATCGCCGGCTACACCCTGCCCAGCCACGACCTCTCCTCCGCCATCCGCCTGCTGCGCTTCCTCTTCGTGCTCGCGGGCGCGGCCCTGGGCCTCTACGGCCTGATGACGGCCCTCGCGTTGCTCATCTACCACCTCTCCGCCCTTGAGAGCTTCGGCGCGCCCTATCTGACGCCGCTGACGGACGCCGACGGCCGCGGCGCGCTGCGCGCCCTGCTCAGCCGCCCCGTGCGCGCGAACCGCCGCCGCAGCGGCGTCATCGCCGGAGGAAACCTGCGCCGCCGCGGGGAGGGCGGGAAGTGAGGCGCGCCGCGGCGCTCCTGCTCGCCGGCGCGCTGCTCGCCGGCAGCGGCTGCACGGGCGGCGTCGGCGGTACCTACCGCAATATCGAGGAGCTGCAGATCGTCGAGGCACTGGGCTTCGATATCGATAACGGCCGCGTGCTGGCCTCCGCCGCCACGGGGCGGGACGCCTCCGGGCGCGAGGCCCTGCGCGCGAGCGGCGATGGCGTGGACGTGACGTCCGCCCTGCGCCAGATGCGCGGGCTGGCCGCCGGCGGAGACCTCTTTTTCGACAGCACGGGCCACATCTTGCTGGGCGAGGCCGCGGCGGAGGACGCCGGGCGCTTCCTCGGCTATGTCGAGCGCTCCGTCGAACTGAGGCTGGACACGCCGCTGCTGGTGGCGCGCGGCGGCACGGCACGCTCTCTGGTGCTCGCCGCCGGCGGCACGGAGGGCGACGCGCCCTCCATCCTCAGCGCGCTGGAAGACCGCGTTCTGCGCTCGGGCGCGGGCTTCGTGCCCGGCTGCGCGGAGATAGCCGCCGCCCTTGAGCGCAGCGGTGCGGCCCTGGCCCTGGCCGTGCGCGCGGAGCGCTCCACCGCCGGGGACTACGACACCGCCGTCCCCGCGGGCTTCGCCGTGCTCCGCGGCGGCGCCCTGGTTGGATATCTGGACGCCGGCGTGTCGCTGGGCGCCGGACTGCTGCTCTCGCGCGCCGGCCGCGCGGAGCTATACGTCTCCGGCGCGGAGATCCGCCTCATCTCCTGCTCCTGCGATATCGAGCCCCTATGGGACGGCGAAAAACTGCGCGCTCTGCGCATTTCGCTCTCCGTCAGCGGCTCGCTGACGGAGTCCGCCGCCGGCGCGAATCTCTCGCAGGAGGCGGCAAGGGCGGAGCTGGAAGCGGCATTCGCCGCGGAGTGCTCTCGCCTGGCGGAGCTCTGCCTGGCCGCCTCGCAGGCGCTGGAAGCGGACTTCCTCGGCCTGGGCGCGCAGCTGGAGCGCCGGGAGCCGCGCCGCTGGCGGGAGATATCCGGCCGCTGGGACGCTCTGCTGCCGCAGCTGGAGCTGCATGTGGAGGCGGAGGCCACGCTGCTGCGCTCCTATGGCTACGACGACCCGCCCACGCGGGGGAAGGGGGGCTGAGCGGTGGAAGAAGGCCTTGTAAAGCGCCGGGAACTGTCGGCCCTCGGTTTCGTCGCCTCGCTGACGGCCGCGGCGCGCATCCTCCCCGGGCTGGGGGCGGCCGCCGCCGGGCCGGCGGCCTGGCTCTGCCCGCTGGCCGCCCTGCCGGGCGCGCTGCTCGTGTGCGAATGCCTCTATTCCGCCATGAGGCACGCCCGCCGGGGCGAGGGACTCTCGGCGCTGGCCCTGCGCAGCCTGGGCCGCGTAAGCGGCGGCATACTGCTCGTGCTCTACGCCCTCTGGCTGGTGTTCTACGCCGCCTTTTCCCTGCGCAGCGCCTCCTCGCGCTTCACCATCGCCATCTACCCCGGCACGGACCCGGACATCTTCGTGGCCGTGGGGGCGGCGGCCTGCCTCGTCCCCGCCCTCGGGCGCTATAGCTCCCTGGGCCGCGCGGCGGTCGTCTGCCGCGGGCTGCTGGCGCTGGCCCTGGCGCTGATACTGGCCCTCGGCCTGGCCAGCGCGGATGCCCGTAACCTGCTGCCGGTGACGGCGGAGGACGCCCTGCCGGTGCTCTCCGGCGCGCCCCCCGCGCTGGGCATACTGACGCTGCTGCTCTGCGCCACCTCCTTCCCCGGCGGCGCGGAGGCCCCCCGCCGGCGGGACTATCTCCGCCGCTGCCTCGCGCTCTCGGCGCTCTTCACGCTCATCGTGGCGGCGACGGTGGGCCGCTTCGGCGCCCCGCTGGCGGCGCGCTTTGAGCTGCCGTTCTTCACCATGGTGAAAAACATCAGCCTCCCCGGCCTCACGGACCGCGTGGAGGCGCTGGTCACGGCCTTCTGGGTGTTCTCGGACTTCGCCATGTGCTCGCTGGCGCTGATGGCCGCCTCCGGGGCCGTGCGCATGGCCCTCGGCCTGCCGGAAAGCCCGCAGGGCCCGCGGCTGGGCGGCGGGCGCTGGATCACCGTCCTCTTCGCCGCCGCGGCCTTCGTCCTCGCCAACCTGATGGCCCCCACGAACTTCGCCCTCACGGCCCTCTCGCAGCGCTATGTCCCCGCCCTCAACCTCATCATGGCCGGCGCGCTGCTCCTGCCCACCGCCCTGGCGGCGCATCTGCGCGGCCGCCGCCCCGCCGGCGGCTGAGAGGCCCCCTCCGGCACGGAAAAGCGCCCCGGTGCTCACCGGGACGCTTTTTTCCCATATTCAGTTTCCCGCCGGCTCACTGCAGCATACCGGCGATGTCCAGCTCCTCATAGGCCGGCTCATAGACGACCTCGGCGTCGGCGGCCCAGCCGTTGACGAGCTCGCCGAAGTCCATCTGCGCGGCGACGTACTGCAAGTTATAGCCGTAGTTGAAGAGGATGTCGTCCTTGCTCAGCGGCAGGCGCAGGATGATGTGGTAGCCGCTGGAGGACTCCACGATGTCCGACACCTCATAATCGCCCAGGGCGGCGGCCGCGTCCTCAAACTCGGCGTACATCGTCCCCGGCGTGTAGCAGTAGCCGTTTGGATAGCTGGCAAGGCCCGGGTCCTCGCTGTTCTCCTGCATCAGCTCGTCGAAAAGCTCCACGACCTCCTCGCTGCCGGAGAGCGGCCGCAGCTGCTCGAGCAGGCCCTCGGCCTGGGCGAGCTTTTCCTCCTTCGCCGCGTCGTCGAGGGCGTTGCCCTCCTCGTCCTGCGTGAGCACGAGGATGTGCTTGACGGTGACATAGCCCTGGCCCTCGCCCCAGCTGATGGCGTCGGCCTCCGGATAGAGCTCGCCCGCCGCGCCGTAGCGGTCGATCCACACGCGCTGGTTGAGCAGCGTCGTCTCGTTCACGAAGTCGAAAACGCGCCGCGTGAGCATCTGCCCGGCGAGGAACTCCTCAAAGTCCTCCTCCGTGCCGTCCTCGCCGCAGTTGTTGACGATGGTCTGCCGCACGGCCTCATCCAGGCTCTCGCGGTCCTCGTCCGTGAGGGCGTAGCCCTCCGCCGCCGCCTGCACGTTCAGCGAGTGGTAGGCCACGGCGTACTGCTCGGAGAGCATCTTCATGTAGTCGGCATAGGTCATGCCCTCCGTCAGCTCGGTGGAATAGTCCATCTGGCCATAGCTGGCCTCAAAGCTGTCCACATTGACATAGAGCCAGTAGAAAAATTCGTCCCAGGTGACGTCGCTGCCGTCAACGGTCATCATCACCTCGTCGGCGTCGCGGCTCGCGAGCAGCGCCTGCCAGTCGTGGGCGGGCTCCGCGCTCGCCTCGGGCGAAGCTTCCGGCGAAGCCTCCGGCGTTGCCTCCGCTTCGGCGGAGGGCTCCGGGCTCTCTATGAGCTCCACATCCTCCCCTCCGGCCCCGCAGGCGGAGAGGGCGGCGAGCAGCATGGCCGCCGCGAGCAGCAGTGACAGTGTCTTTTTCATCATTTATCCTCCTTGTTGTCGGAAGTTTTGTCCTTTTTCGTGCCGGCCCAGGCGGAGACGAAGGCGTCCGCCACGTCGAGCACCCTGGCCTTCGCCGGCAGTTTGAGCGTGAGCCTGGGCGTGTTCCCCGCCTCCACGCGCAGCCGGCCCTTGTATTCAGGCCGGGCGTAGAGCGCGGAGACGCGCTCCATGTCGAAGCCGTCGAGCTCGAACCTCAGCTCGCCCGCGCGCTGGGAGATGTCCGTGATGCCCGCCCTGCCGGCCTCGCCGCGCAGCAGCGCCACGCGCACCAGGGTGGTGACGCTCCCGGGCGGCTCGCCGAAGCGGTCGATGAGCTCGTCGAGCATGTCGTCGGCGTCCGCCTCCGAGCGTATGAGCGCTATCCGGCGGTATAGGTCCATGCGCTGCTCCTCGCCGGGCACATAGCTCTCCGGGATGTTGGCAGTGACGGTGAGGTCGGCGGTGGTGGAGGCCCGGTGCTCGCTCTTTTCGCCCTTCTCCTCCAGCACGGCCTCCTCCAGCAGCTTGAGGTACATGTCATAGCCCACGTCGATCAGGTGCCCGGACTGCTCGGCGCCCAGCAGGTTGCCCGCGCCGCGTATCTCCAGGTCGCGCATGGCGATGCGGAAGCCGGAGTTGAACTCCGCGAACTCGCGGATGGCCTCCAGGCGCTTTTCCGCCACCTCGCTGAGCACCTTGTCGCGGCGGAAGGTGAGATAGGCGTAGGCCCGGCGCGCAGACCTTCCCACGCGCCCGCGCAGCTGGTGCAGCTGGGCGAGGCCCAGGTGGTCGGCGTCCTCCACGATCAGCGTGTTCACGTTCGGCATGTCGATGCCGGTCTCGATGATGGTGGTGCAGACGAGCACCTGCACGCGCCCCTCGGCCATGTCCTCCATCACGCGGCCCAGCTGTTCCTCGTCCATCTTCCCGTGCGCCACGGCCACGGCCGCGCCGTCCAGCAGCTCGGATATCTTCAGCGCCGTGCGCTCGATGTTGTCCACCCGGTTGTGCAGGTAATACACCTGCCCGCCGCGGCTGAGCTCCTTGTGCATGGCGTCTTTCAAAACGCCCCAGTCGTGCTCCATGACGATGGTCTGCACGGGCATCCGGTCCTGCGGCGGCTCCTCTATAGTGGACATATCCCTTATGCCGGAGAGGGCCATGTTCAGCGTCCGCGGTATGGGCGTGGCGGAGAGCGTGAGCACGTCCACCTGGCGGCTCAATTCTTTTATGTGTTCCTTGTGCGTGACGCCGAAGCGCTGCTCCTCGTCCACGATCAGCAGCCCCAGGTTCTTGAACTTCACGTCCTTCTGCAGCAGCCTGTGCGTGCCTATCACCAGGTCGCAGCGGCCGTTCTGGACATTTTTCAGCGTCTCGCGGACCTGCGAGGGCGTGCGGAAGCGGCTGAGCACCTCGATCTGCACGGGATAGCCGAAAAATCGCTGCATGGCCGTCTGGTAGTGCTGCTGCGCGAGCACGGTGGTGGGCACCAGTATGGCCGCCTGCATCCCGTCGAGGATGCACTTCATCACGGCCCGCAGCGCCACCTCCGTCTTGCCGTAGCCCACGTCGCCGCAGAGCAGCCGGTCCATCGGCACGGGCTTTTCCATGTCGCCCTTGATCTCCTCCACGCACCGGAGCTGGTCGGCCGTCTCCTCAAAGCCGAAGCGCTCCTCGAACTCAATCTGCCAGGGCGAATCGGGCGCGAAGGCGTGGCCCTTCTGCCGCGCGCGCTCGGCGTAGAGCTGTATCAGCCCGCGCGCGAGCTCCTTCGCGGCGGCCTTGGCGCGCGATTTCGTGCGCTGCCAGTCCGTGCCGCCCATCTTTGAGAGGCGCACGGGCCGGTCCTCGCCCGCGCCCACGTATTTGCTCACCAGGTCGAGCTGCGTCGCCGGGACATAGAGCGTGTCCGTCCCGGCGTAGCAGATCTTCATGTAGTCCTTCTGCGCGCCGTCCACGGGCATCCGCACGATGCCGGCGAAGCGGCCGATGCCGTGGTTTTCGTGCACCACGAGGTCGCCCACGGCGAGGTCCGCGCAGGAGCCGATGCGCTCGCCCATGCTGGGCTTTTTGCGCCGTTTTGCGCGGCGGTAGCCGCCGGCGGCTATCTGGGTATCCGTCAGCACCGCCAGGCGCGCAGAGGGGTACTCAAGGCCCGAGGAGAGCCCTCCCGGCACGATCAGGCACTCGCCGCGCGCGGGCAGGGCCGCGAGTTCGCCCGCCGTGCGCGCTTTTATCCCCTTCCCGTCGAAAAAGCTGGCCATGATGGCCGCCCTCCGCGCGTCGCCGGAGAGCACCAGCACGGCGAAGCCCGTGGACAGGTAGTGTCGCACATCCTCCGCCGCCTGCTCGGCGCTGCCGCCGTAGCTGGGCAGCTGCTTGGCGAGTATGTTCGTGATGCTCTTCGGCTCCGCCGGGTAGCGCCCGGCGGTGAAGGAGTCCGCCATATAGAGCCCGCGCGCGGCCAGCTCCCTGAAGGCCCTGTCCGGCGGCACGCAAAAGTCCTCGCCGCGCGCGTTCAGCCGCCCTGCCTTGACCAGCGTGTTTATGTCCTCGCCCAGCTCCTTGGCGTAGCTGCGCGCGCGCTCGGCGAACCTCACCGGCTGGTCGAGGAGTATCACCGCGCCCTCCGGTATGTAGTCGAGCGCGGAGTACATCCCGCCGTAGATGAGCGGCGCGTAGCGGTCCGCCGCGCGGAGCTCGGCCCCGCTGTTCAAAAGCTCGGCGTCCTCCCGGAGCGTGCGCTCATAGAGCGCGGCCGTCTCCGTTTTCCGGCGCGCGGCGTTCTTCGCCGCCCTTTCGATCTCGGATGCGAGCGCGGCGCTGCCGCCGCGCATCAATCCGGGGAGCGTCTCCGCCGCCGGGAGTATCACGGCGCGCTCCACGTTCTCCGTCCGGCGCTGGCTGCCCGGGTCGAAAAAGGCCATGGAGTCTATCTCGTCGCCCCAGAGCTCAACGCGCACCGGCTCGCGGAAGGAGGGGGAAAAGAAGTCCAGTATGCCGCCGCGGCGGGAAAACTGCCCCGGCCCGTCCACCTGCCCGGCGCGGGAGTAGCCGCAGCGCAGCAGCGCGTCCTCGGCGTCCTCTATCGCGAGCTGCCCGGGCTGGGAAATTTCAAACGCGCCCCGGCGCAGGGCCTCCGGCGGTATCGCCCGCTGCAGCAGCCCGGCGGCGGTGATGACCGTCACCTCCGCACCCGAGAGCAGGGCCCTCAGCGCGCCGATGCGCCGCTGCTCCCCCTGGCGGGAGACGGCGTCCGCCGTGTAGAAGGTGAAGTCGCGAGAATAGAGGTAGTTCACCTCCGCGCCCGTAAGGGCGGCGATGTCCGCGCCGATGGCCTCGGCGGAGCTCTCGTCCGGGCAGAGCACCACCAGCGGCGCGCCCTCCCGCGCGGCCAGGGCGGCGGCCAGCTGCGCCCGGCCCGCCGGCGGCAGGCCCGTTATGAGCGCAGGAAGCCCTCCCCCCTCCCCGGCGCGGGGGAGGGAGGCGGCCTCCGGTATGTCGAAAAATGCTTCCAATAGTGCGTTCTTTTCCATCAGCAAGGAGTATACCACCAAAGCGGCGCGAATTCAACCGGCCCGGGGCGGCGGAAATTATATTAAAATAATGTATTTTCTTGATTCCCCGCCGCCTATCTGGTATAATGTTATGCGCCCGCCGCGCGGCGGGCATAAAACTGCCCATTTACAGTTGGGAGGAACATAAATGGATTCCGTCGCGGAGGTATGGAAGAGCATATTGGAGATAATCGCCCGTGACATCACGCCCACGGCCTACAACACCTGGTTTGCAGACTGCGAGCCCGTGGAGCTGGAGGACTGCAAGCTGGTGCTGCACACGGCCACGGATTTCAAGCGCAACATAATCCAGTCCCGGTTTGGCTCCACGATCTGCGCCGCGCTCTACGACCTGTTCTCCTGCGACTTTGAGCTGCAGGTGCTGGCGGGCGACGAGCTGGAGGAGTACCTCTCGCGCAAAAAGGGCCCCGACCACCTGCCGGAGATGGACGGCTACACCTTTGACCGCTTCGTCGTCGGCCCCTCGAACAAGTTTGCCCACGCGGCGGCCGTGGCAGTGGCGGAAAACCCCGGCAAGGCCTATAACCCCCTCTTCATCTACGGCAACTCCGGCCTTGGCAAGACGCACCTGCTGCTGGCCATCGGCGAGGAGATACACGCCCGCCACCCGGAAAAAAAGATAGCCTACGTGAAGGGCGACGACTTCACCAACCAGATGATACAGTCCGTGCAGTCCGGCACGGCGGAGGAGTTCCGCCAGAAATACCGCAACGTGGACCTCTTCCTGGTGGACGACGTACAGTTCATCGCCGGCAAGCAGGCCACGCAGGAGGAATTCTTCCACACCTTCAACAACATCTACGAGGCCGGGCACCAGATCGTCATCACCTCCGACCGCCCGCCGCTGGAGATGTCGCTGCTGGACGACCGCCTGCGCACCCGCTTCGAGGGCGGGCTGATGGCGGACGTGCAGCCCCCCGACATCGAAACGCGCATGGCCATCATCCGCAACAAGGCCGCCCAGCTGGGCATGATCCTGCCGGACGACGTGGTGGAATACATCGGCGAGAACATCACGGCCAACATCCGCCAGATAGAGGGCGTGGTCAAGCGCCTGACGGCCTATAAGGAGATACTCAACGACACCATCACCATAAATTCCGTCAAGCGCGCCATCAAGGACGTCATCCGCGTCGGCGAATACATCCCCACGCCGGACGTCATCATCGAGGAGACCGCCCGCTACTACTCCCTCTCGCCGGACGACCTGCGCGGCCAGCGCCGCAGCAAGAACATCGCCATGGCCCGCCAGATATCCATGTACCTCATGCGCAGCCTGACCAACCTCTCCCTGCTCGACATCGGCGAGCAGTACGAGGGCCGCAACCACTCCACCGTCCTCAGCTCCGTGCGCAAGGTGGAGGACCTCATAAAAAAAGACCCCGAAGTGGCCAGCACTGTGCGAGACATCTCCTCCAATATCAATTCCCGCTCGTAACGAACATTTTGTTCGCCTGTTCACAAAATGCTGTTGAACCGCTGTTGATATCTGTCGGTAATTTTTTCAACCCATTTGCACTGTTCACAACGGCAAAACACCAAACAAAGTTTTCAACACCAAACACCCGCGCCACAGCTCGCTTTTTCCCACTTTTCAACACCCCTCAGCCCCTACTGCTACTGCTACTAAAAATCATCCTATCCTTTCTATCCTCAGGAGGCACGAACATGAAATTTTCCTGCGACAAGCACCTCATACAGTCCGCCGCCGCCACCGCCGCGCGCGCGGCTTCGGCCAAAAGCCCGATCCCCGCGCTGGAGGGCCTGCTCATCCAGGCCGGCGCCGGCGTGCGCCTGACGGGCTACGACCTCAAGAAGGGCATCTACACCACCATCGAGGCGGAGGTAGAGCGCCCCGGCTCCGCCGTGCTCAACGCCCGGCTGTTCACGGAGATGCTCCGCCGCCTGCCGGACGGCATCGTCACCGTGGAGGTGGACGGCAAGAACGCCGTCAAGGTGAAGTGCGGCCGCAGCGCCTATGACTTCATCGCCATCGACGCCGCCGAGTACCCCGAGCTGCCGGAGATGGACGAGGCGGAGGCCGTCTCCCTCCCGCAGAAGACGCTCAAGGCGATGATAGACGAGACGATATTCGCCGTCTCCACCAACGAGAGCCGCCCCGTCTACATGGGCAGCATGTTCGAGATAGGCGGCGGCCAGCTTACCGTCGTCTCCGTGGACGGCTACCGCCTGGCGCTGAGGCGCGAAAAGCTGGAGGGCAGCGGCCGCGACGGGCTCAGCTTCATCATCCCCGGCGCCGCCCTGCAGGACATCAGCCGCATCTGCGCGGACAGCGAGGACGCCGTGCTGATAAACGTCGGCGCGAAGCACGTCACCTTCACCATCGGCGAGACGGTCGTCATCTCCCGCCGCCTGGAGGGCGACTTCCTCAACTACCGCCGCGCCGTGCCGGACAATTTCCGCTTCAAGATGAAGATAAGCCGCGAGGAGTTCCTCTCCGTGGTGGACCGCGTCTCCCTGGTGGTGGACGAGAAGATAAAGAGCCCCCTGCGCCTGGTGTTCGGCGACGGCAACATAGACTTCGCCTGCGTCACGCCCGTGGGCCGGGCGGAGGACGTCTGCACCTGCTCCGGCGAGGGCGGCGACACGGAGATCGGCTTTAACGACCGCTATCTGCGCGACGCGCTGCGCGCCGCCCCGGCGGACGAGCTGGAAGTGTGCATCAACACCGGCTCCTCCCCCTGCGTTTTCCTGCCGGCGGACGGCGGCGACGGCTTCATCTACATGGTGCTGCCCGTAAGGCTGCGCTCCGGTGACTGAATTCGGCATGAAAACGGATACAATAGCCATACACACCGATTTTATCAAGCTTGAGAGCCTTCTGAAGCTCGCCGGGGCGTGCGAGACAGGCGGCGAAGCCAAGCTTGCGATAAACGACGGCCTCGTGGAGGTAAACGGCGAGGTCTGCACCATGCGCGGCAAAAAAATACGCAGCGGGGACAGCGTGCTCTTCGACGGCGTGCTGTACAGGGTGGAAAACGAATGAAGGTCGAGCGCATCGCCCTCTCCGGCTTCCGCAACTATGAACAGGAGTGCGTGGAGTTCTCCGGCGCCACGAACGTCATCAAGGGCGAGAACGGCCAGGGCAAGACCAACCTGCTGGAGGCCGTCTATATGCTCACCTGCGGCAGGAGCTTCCGCACGCGGCTGGACCGCGAGCTGGTGGGCTTCGGCTTCTCCAACGCCGAGATACTGGCAGATGTGGAGAGCCACGGCCGCGAACAGACCGTGAGGATCGTGCTCACGCCCGGGCAGCGCAAGCAGATAACGGTGAACGCCGTGAAAAAAAGCGCCTCGGAGCTCTCCGGCGGGCTGAACAGCGTCCTCTTCTGCCCGGACGACCTCGACCTGGTGCGCGAGGGGGCGGCCGTCCGCCGGCGGCTGATGGACGCGGCCATCGGCCAGCTGCGGCCAAATTACGCCAAGCTCGCCGGCGAATACGCCCGGCTATACGACCAAAAGAGCGCCATACTGCGCGACTGGCGGGAAAAGCCCTCGCTGCTGGAAACGCTCGATGATTTCTCCGCGCGCATGTGCGCCGTGTCGGCCAGGCTAATCCGCTACCGCGCGGCCTTCGTCAAGCGCCTGGCGGAGGCGGCCACGCCCATCCACCGCGAGTTTTCCGGCGGGGCGGACGAGCTGCGGCTCGAATACGCCACGGTCTCCACGGTGGACGACCCATTTAAGAGCGAAAAGGAGATATTCTACCGCGTCTGCGAGCACCAGGAGGCCCACCGCCGCGCGGAGATAGACTCCGGCCAGTGCCTCACCGGCGCGCACAAGGACGATATCGCCATCAGCATCAACGGCCGCAGCGCGCGCACCTTCGGCTCGCAGGGGCAAAAGCGCACCGCCGCGCTCTCGATAAAGCTCGCCGAGCGGGAGATCTTCCTGCAGGAGACGGGCGAGTATCCCGTGCTGCTGCTCGACGACGTGCTCAGCGAGCTGGACGCGAAGCGGCAGGACTACGTCCTCAACCGCATCGGCTCGGGGCAGACGCTCATCACCTGCTGCGAGGACGATGGCATAGCGAAGCGCACGGGCGCGCGCGTGCTCACCATCTCGGGAGGGAGGCTCATATGAGCGGCACATACCTGCACCTCGGCGGGCAGTACGTGGTGCCCAGGGCGTCCGTCGCCGGGATATTTGACATCGACAACACCACCTCCGCCCGGTCCACGCGCGAGATGCTCGCCGCGGCCGAAAAAAACGGCGAGGTGATAAACGCGGCGGAGGACCTGCCAAGGTCCTTCGTTCTGTGTGAAGAGGGCGGGAGGCGGCGCGTCTACCTCTCCCAGCTCTCGCCCGCCGCGCTGCAGCGGCGGTGATACCGCATCAATGCTGAAAGAAAAGGATGTTTAGCGCATGTCCGATATCAATGAGAAAATAACACAGGAATACGACGCCAGCCAGATACAGGTGCTCGAGGGGCTGGAGGCCGTGCGCCTCCGCCCCGGCATGTACATCGGCTCCACCAGCGCCAGCGGATTGCACCACCTGGTGTACGAGATCGTCGATAACGCCATCGACGAGTCCCTCGCCGGCTACTGCGACCACATCGAGGTCACCATCGAGCCGGGGGACGTGATCTGCGTGGCGGACAACGGCCGCGGCATCCCCGTGGACATCCAGGGCCAGACGGGCAAGCCCGCGCTGGAGGTCGTGTACACCGTGCTGCACGCCGGCGGCAAGTTCGGCGGCGGCGGATACAAGGTCTCCGGCGGCCTGCACGGCGTGGGCGCCAGCGTGGTGAACGCCCTCTCCGACTGGCTGGAAGTGAGCGTGCACAAAAACGGGAAGATCTATCAGATGAAGTTCTCCCGCGGCGAGATAACCCAGCCGATGACCGTAATAGGCAAAACGGACCACACCGGCACCGTCGTGCGCTTCCACCCGGACCCGGAGATGTTCGAGGAGACCGTGTTTGACTACGACACGCTGCACACCCGCATGCGCGAGCAGGCGTTTTTGAACGCCGGGCTGAAGATAAGCACGGAGGACAAGCGCCCCGGCCAGGAGCAGAAGGACGTCATGCACTACGCCGGCGGCATCCGCGAGTTCGTCAAATACATCAACCGCAACAAAAACGAGCTGCACGAGGACGTCATCTACATGTCCGGCGAGCGCGAGGACTCCGAGTGCGAGATCGCCATGCAGTACAACGACGGCTACAGCGAGATACTCGTCTCCTTCGCCAACAACATCCACACGCCGGAGGGCGGCATGCACGAGACGGGCTTCAAGGCCGCCTTGACCCGCGTGCTCAACGCCTACGGCAAAAAGGCCAATATCCTCAAGGAGGGCGAGAGCGTCTCCGGCGAGGACTGCCGCGAGGGCCTTACCGCCGTCATCTCCGTGAAGCTCACGAACCCCCAGTTCGAGGGACAGACCAAGGCGAAACTGGGCAACAGCGACATGCGCACGCTTGTGGACAGCGTCGTGAGCGCCAGGCTCGAGCAGTTCCTCGAGGAAAACCCCGCCGTCGGACGCACGATACTCGAAAAGGCGCAGACGGCCAGCAAGGCGCGCGAGGCCGCGCGCAAGGCCCGCGAGAACATCCGCCGCAAGAACGCGCTGGAGGGCTCCACCCTCCCCGGCAAGCTGCGCGACTGCAACGAGCGCGACCCGGCCCTCACCGAGCTCTACATCGTCGAGGGCGACAGCGCCGGCGGCAGCGCCACCAGCGGGCGGGACAGCCGCTTCCAGGCCATCCTCCCGCTCTGGGGCAAGATGCTGAACGTCGAAAAGGTGCGCGAGGAAAAGGTCTACAGCAACGACAAGCTCAACCCCGTTATAACCGCCCTCGGCGCCGGGCTCGGCGAGGATTTCGACATCGCCAGGCTCCGCTACCACAAGATCATCATCATGGCCGATGCCGACGTGGACGGCAGCCACATCCGCACGCTGCTGCTCACCTTCTTCTTCCGCTACATGCGCCCGCTCATCGACCACGGCTATGTCTACGCCGCCGTCCCGCCGCTCTATAAGCTGACGAGGGGCAAGACCAGCCGCGTGGCGTACAGCGACGCCGAGCGCGACCGCGTCAGCGCCGAACTGCGCGGCGACAACCCCAACGCCAAGGTCGATATCAGCCGCTTCAAGGGCCTTGGCGAGATGGACCCCCACGAGCTGTGGGAGACGACCATGAACCCGGAGACGCGCACGCTCAAGCGCATCGAGCTGGACGACGCCGTCAAGGCCGACGAGATATTCACCATCCTCATGGGCGAGAAGGTCGAGCCGAGGAAGGAATTCATCGAGCAGAACGCCAAATACGTCGTCAACCTGGACGTCTGAGCGGCTTTACGCCACATTTTCACAACTAAGGTGGTACACAAATGGCCAAAGATTATAAGCCCGAGGATATAATGTTCCCCGACCAGAAGATCGTCACGAGCGAGATCGTGAGCGAGATGAAGTCCAGCTTCATCGACTACGCGATGAGCGTCATCGTGGCGCGCGCTCTGCCGGACGTGCGCGACGGGCTCAAGCCCGTCCACCGCCGCATCCTCTACGCCATGTACGAGGACGGCCTCACCTCCGACAAGCCTTTCAAGAAATCCGCCACCTGCGTGGGCGACGTGCTGGGCCGCTACCACCCGCACGGCGACGCCTCGGTGTACGACGCGCTCGTGCGCCTGGCGCAGGATTTCTCCATGCGCTACCCGCTGGTGGACGGCCACGGCAACTTCGGCTCCATAGACGGAGACCCCCCCGCGGCCTACCGTTACACGGAAGCCCGCATGTCCCGCATCTCCGACGAGATGCTCCGCGACCTTGAAAAGGACACGGTGGACTGGGACCCCAACTTCGACGAGAGCCGCAAAGAGCCGCGCGTGCTGCCCGCCCGCTTCCCAAACCTGCTGGTCAACGGCTCCAGCGGCATCGCCGTCGGCATGGCGACGAACATCCCCCCGCACAACCTGACGGAGGTCATCAACGCCTGCATCTGCGTGCTCGAGAACCCGGAGGCCACGCTCGGTGACCTCATGCAGTACGTCACCGGCCCGGACTTCCCCACGAAAGGCATCATCATGGGCCGCAGCGGCATCCGCGCGGCCTACGCCACCGGCCGCGGCAAGGTCATCATCCGCGCCCGTACGGAGATGGAGGAGTACGGCCACGACCGCATCCGCATCATCGTCACCGAGCTGCCCTATCAGGTGAACAAGCGCCAGCTCATTGAAAATATGGCCGACCAGGTGCGCGATAAGCGCCTGGACGGCATCTCCGGCCTGCGCGACGAGAGCGACCGCAACGGCATGCGTATCGTCATCGAGCTCAAGCGGGACGCCAACCCCCAGGTGGTGCTCAACCGCCTCTTCGCGCAGACGCAGCTGCAGACGAGCTTTTCCATCAACATGCTCGCGCTGGTGAACGACCAGCGCGCGCCGAAGATACTCTCCCTGCGCCATATCATCGACGAGTACCTCTCCTATCAGGAGGAGCTCATCGTCCGCCGCACGAGGTACGACCTGAAAAAGGCCCAGGAGCGCGCCCACCTGCTGAAAGGGCTGCTCATCGCCCAGGACAATATCGACGAGGTCATCCGCATCATCCGCGAGAGCTATGACGACGCGAAGGAAAACCTCATGCGCCGCTTCGCGCTGGACGACGTGCAGGCCCAGGCCATACTCGACATGCGCCTGAAGGCCCTGCAGGGCCTCGACCGCGAGAAGCTGGAAAAGGAGTTCGCCGAGCTCGAAGAGCGCATCGCCTACTATGAGTCCCTGCTGGCCGACCCGGAGAAGATCAAGGGCGTGCTGAAAGAAGAACTCACGGCCATCCGCGACAAATACGGCGACGGGAGAAAGACCGAGATACAGGACGTCGAGGACGAGATCGACGTCGAGGACCTGATCGAGGAGGAGGAGTGCGTCTACACCCTCACCCACGGCGGCTACATCAAGCGCCTGCCCGCCAGCGAATACCGCGCTCAGGGCCGCGGCGGCAAGGGCATAAAGGCCATGGCCACGCGCGAGGAGGACTATGTGGAGACCGTGTTCACCGCCTCCACGCACGACAACATCCTATTCTTCACCAGCCTTGGCCGCTGCTACCGCAAGAAGGGCTACCAGATACCGGAGGCCGGCCGCACGGCCCGCGGCACGAACATCGTCAACATCATCCCCACGGAGAGCGGAGAGCGCGTGAACGCCATGCTGCACGTGCGGGATATGGATTCTGAGATGTTCATCGTGATGGTGACAAAAAACGGCACCGTCAAGCGCATGCGCCTGGACGCCATCAGGAACATCCGCAAGAGCGGCATCCGCGCGCTGAACATAGACGAGGGCGACGAGCTCATCTCCGTCCGCCTGACGGATGGCAAACAGAACATCCTCATCGCCACCCACGACGGCTACGCCATCTGCTTCGACGAGAACGACGTGCGCCCGATGGGCCGCGAGGCCGTGGGCGTGCGCGGCATAAAGCTCCGCGAGGGCGACTGGGCCGTGGGCGCCGGCAGGGCCGGCGCGGGCAGCGCCCTGCTCTCCGTCACCGAAAACGGCTACGGCAAGCGCACGGCCATCGAGGAATACCTGCGCGGCGGCGAGGACGCCGGCCCGCAGAAGCGCGGCGGCATGGGCGTGAAGAACTACAACTGCACGGAAAAGACCGGCTATGTTGCGGACGTGAAGGTCGTCTCCGAGGACGACGACGTGCTCATCGTGGCCGACGACGGCACCATCATCCGCACGGGCGCCGGCAGCATCAGCCTGCTGGGCCGCGCCACGCAGGGCGTGCGCGTCATGCGCCCGAACCCGGGCGCCAAGGTCATCTCCGTCGCCCGCACGGACAGGGACGATAATTCCGCGCAGCCGGAGGAAGAATGAAGGAAGTCACCATATATACGGACGGGGCTTGCTCCGGAAACCCCGGCCCCGGCGGCTGGGCGGCCATCCTCATCTACGGCAAACATGAAAAGGAGCTCTCCGGCGGCGAGGAGGAGACCACGAACAACCGCATGGAGCTCTCCGGCGTGATAGCTGCGCTCGGCGCGCTCACCGAGCGCTGCTCCGTCACGCTCTATACGGATTCGCAGCATATCGAGCGCGCCGTAAACGAGCACTGGCTGGACGGCTGGAAAAAGCGCGGCTGGCGGCGCAGGGAGGGCCCCGTGAAGAACCTCGAGCTCTGGCAGGAGCTGGATCGCCTGCTGGGCGAGCATTCCGTCGCCGTCCGCTGGGTGAAGGGCCACGCGGAGAACGAATACAACAACCGCTGCGACGCCCTGGCCGTCCGCCGCCGCGACGAATACGCCGCCCTGAGGGAGGGTAAACGTTGAAAAAACAGCGCCAGATAAACTATAACGCCCATCCTTTCCGGGTGTTCATGTCCTTTTTCCGCCCGCACATGGGCCTTTTCATCCTCGACATGACCTGCGCCATAACAGCCTCGGCCATCGACCTCGTGTTCCCCTACGTCTCGCGCCTCTCCATGACCGAACTGCTGCCGAACCGCCTCTTCGAGACGTTTTTCATCGTCATGGGCATCATGTTCCTGGCCTATGTCCTCAAGGGCGTGATGTACTACCTCATCACGGTTTTGGGCCACCGCATGGGCGTGTACATCGAAGCGGACATGCGCCACGCCGTGTTCAACCACATGCAGAGCCTGAGTTTCTCGTTTTTTGACCGCAACCGCACGGGCGTGCTCATGAGCCGCATCACCTCCGACCTCTTCGAGATCACGGAGCTCTCGCACCACGGCCCGGAGGACATCGTCATCAGCGCGCTCACCATCATCGGCTCGATGATCGTCATGTTCACCATCCAGTGGAAGCTGGCGCTGGTGCTGGCCGTCACGCTGCCCATACTCATCGCCTTCACCCTCTCCCGCCGCGTGAACATGAAGCGCGCCAATATCGAGGTCAAGCGCCAGACGGCGGAGATCAACGCCTCCATCGAGAGCGGCATCTCCGGCATCCGCACGGCCAAGGCCTTCGCCAACGAAAAGACGGAGGACGACAAGTTCACCGCCGCCAACGAGCGCTATAAGAACTCCAAAAAAACCTATTATAACGCCATGGGCGGCTTCATGAGCGGCATGGAGTTCACCACCAGCGTGATGCAGGTGCTGGTCATCTCCGCCGGCGGCGTCCTCATCATGCGCGGCGACCTCGACTACATAGACCTGATGACCTTCACGCTCTATGTCTCCACCTTCGTCACCCCCGTGCGCAAGCTCGCGCAGTTTTCGGAGGTCTACATGCAGGGCACGGCGGGTTTCTCCCGCTTCCTGGAGCTGATGCGCACCGAGCCCGCCATCAAGGACGCGCCGGACGCCAGGGAGCTGAAGGACGTCAAGGGCGCCGTTGAATACCGCGGCGTGGGCTTCCGCTACAGCGAGGACAAGCCCTGGGTGCTGCGGGATATCGACCTCAAGGTCGCCCCCGGCGAAAAGCTGGCCGTGGTCGGCCCCTCCGGCGGCGGCAAGACCACCCTCTGCCAGCTGCTGGAGCGCTTTTACGACGTGACGGAGGGCGCCGTGCTGGTGGACGGCCAGGACGTCCGCAGCGTGACGCAGGAGTCGCTGCGCCGCAGCATCGGCATCATCCAGCAGGACGTTTTCATCTTCGCCGGCACCATCAGGGACAACATCCGCTACGGCCGGCCGGACGCCACGGACGCCGAGATCATCGCCGCCGCCGTGCGCGCGGAGATCCACCAGGACATCATGGCCATGCCGGACGGCTACGACACCTTCGTCGGCGAGCGGGGCGTGATGCTCTCCGGCGGGCAGAAGCAGCGGCTGAGCATCGCCCGCGTGTTTTTGAAGAACCCGCCCATCCTGGTGATGGACGAGGCCACCAGCGCCCTCGACTCCGTCACCGAGCAACGCATCCAGGCCAGCCTGGACGCGCTCAGCGTGGGCCGCACGAGCGTCATCATCGCCCACCGCCTCTCCACCATCCGCGGCGCGGACCGCGTGGCCGTGGTGGAGGACGAGCACATCGCGGAGCTGGGCCCCCCGCAGGAGCTGCTCGCGCGCGGCGGCGAATTCGCCCGCCTCTGGAAGTCGCAGTTCGACGCCCAGGGCCCGGCGGACATATCCCATCAGGAGGAAAATAAATGACCACAGACTATCGCATCGGGCGCGGCGGGCACGAGGACCTGCACCGCGTCTACCCCATGATGTGCTACGATTTTGAAAGCTGGGAGCGCCCCACGGAGGCCGAGTTCCACGCCGCCATGCTGAAGGGCGCAGAGCTGCTGCTCTTAAAGGACGGCGAGGGCCGCGAGTGCGGCTATGCGCTGATGCTCAAGAGCCGCGGCGCCGGCTATGTGCTCCTCGGCTGGCTGGGCGTTTACCCCAACGTGCGCGGCCACGGCGTGGGCGGCGTGTTCCTCTCTCTGCTGAATGAGTGGTATTCAGCCCTCGACGGCATATTGCTGGAGGTGACGAAGTACCCGGAGCTGGAAAAGGCCCGCAAGCTGCACGCGTTCTATCAGCGCAACGGCTACGGCGACGTGGACTGCGCCTACACCTGCTACGGCGCGCCCACCGCGCTCATGTACCGCCCCCTCGCCGGCGCACCGGACATATCCGCGCAGGTGAAGGCCATCATGAAAGACTGCTACCTGCCGCTCTACAGCGAGAAGCAGCAGGCGGAATATATCGGCATAAACTGAGCGCGGGTGTTGACAAGTCGCCGCGCGCTTGTATAAAATCATCATCTGTAAAATGTGCCCGGCGGAAGGGCCGCCGGCCAAGGAGGTCAATCATGGCTAAAGAAAAACGGGTCCGCGAGATAACGGACATGGAACAGGATTTCGCCCAGTGGTTCACGGACGTGTGCACCAAGGCGGAGCTCATCGACTATTCGGACATAAAGGGCCTTTTCATACTGCGCCCCTACGGCTACGCCATCTGGGAGAATATACAGTCCTTCCTCGACAGGCGCTTCAAGGAGACGGGGCATGTCAACGTCTCCATGCCGCTGCTGATACCGGAGAGCCTTCTCCAGCGCGAGAAGGACCACGTGGAGGGCTTCGCGCCCGAGTGCGCCTGGGTGACCGTGGGCGGCAGCGAGGAGCTGCCCGAGCGGCTCTGCATCCGCCCCACGAGCGAGACGCTCTTCTGCCAGCACTGGAGCCATGTGATACACTCCTGGCGCGACCTGCCCTGCCTCTATAACCAGTGGTGCAGCGTCCTCCGCTGGGAAAAGACCACCCGCCCCTTCCTGCGCGGGCGCGAGTTCCTCTGGCAGGAGGGGCACACGATACACGCCACGGCCGAGGAGGCCCTCGCGGAGACCCGCCAGATGCTGGAGATCTACGCCGAGCTCTGCGAGACGCAGCTGGCCATGCCCGTCATCCGCGGCGACAAGACCGACAAGGAAAAGTTCGCCGGCGCGGAGAACACCTACACCATCGAGTGCATGATGCACGACCGCAAGGCCCTGCAGGCCGGCACCAGCCACTATTTCGGCGACGGCTTCGCCAAGGCCTTCGGCATCACCTTCTCCGATAAGGAGAACAAGCTCCAGTCCCCCTTCGAGACCAGCTGGGGCCTCTCCACCCGCACCATCGGCGGCCTTATCATGACGCACGGGGACAACAACGGCCTTGTGCTGCCGCCGAACATCGCCCCCATCCAGGTCGTCGTGCTGCCCATCGCCGCCCACAAGCCGGGCGTGACGGAGGCGGCGGAGGCCGTCGTCGCGCGGCTGAAGGCCGCCGGCGTGCGTGTGAAGGGCGACTTCTCCGACAATTCCCCCGGCTGGAAATTCGCCGAGTGGGAGATGAAGGGCGTCCCCGTGCGCCTGGAGCTGGGCCCGCGCGACATCGAGCAGGGCGTCTGCGTCGCCGCAAGGCGCGACAGCGGCGAGAAGGTCACGCTGCCGCTGGAAAACCTCGAGGAGGGCGTGAAGGAGCTGCTCTCCGCCGTCCAGCAGGGCCTCTTCGACAAGGCCAGGCGCAACCTGGACGAGCACACCTACACCGCCTCCACCGTGGAAGAGGTGAAGGACATCATTGAGAACCGCGGCGGCGGCTTCGTCAAGACCATGTGGTGCGGCGACGAGGCCTGCGAGCTGAAGATGAAGGAGCTGGCCGGCGTTTCCAGCCGCTGCATGCCCTTTGAGCAGGAGGACCTGGGCGAAGTCTGCCCCGTCTGCGGCCGCCCGGCGAAAAAGATGATCATCTGGGGCGTCGCATATTAAGTCGGGGGTGGGAAAATGCAACTGAGCATACAGCTTTCCAGCACGCTGCGCATCGCCCTTGTCATACTGGTGATCGCGTCCGTCGTGCTGGCCATACACCTCCTCACCCGCAGCGAAAAGCTGCGCGCGCGCACGCTCTCGCTTTTGTGCGTGGCCGCGCTGCTCGTGGGCTGGGCCTGCCTGTTCGCGCTGTCCAGGGGGGAGCCCGACCCGCGCACGCTGGAGGGCTTTGAGCCCTTCGACGCGCAGCAGCTCTCCGCCGCCGGCGAAGCGCTGGAGGACGCCGCGGCGCTCGAGTTCCTGGACGCCGCCAACGCCGCCGGCGCGCGCCTGAGCGCCATCGACATCAGCTTCCGGGACGGCAAATTCAGCCACATGGACTTCACCGCCGTATTCAGCGGCGGCGAGGACAGCTGGATGCGCAACATCGACGTCACGGCAGACGGCCGTGCCATCGCCGGCGGGCGCTCGCTCGTTGAAGCGGACGCCGCGCTGCCCGCGCTCTCCGATATCGCCGGCGCCCTCGCGCGCCTGGAGGAGGCCAACTGGACGGAGGCCCTCGGCATCGACGCCTCCGCCGGCTCCCTGACGCTCGCCCTCGCCCCCTTCACCGCCTCCGCGGCGGCTGAGTGCGGATACACCCTCGCCGGCAGCGAGATCACGGCCGGCGCCGTCGTCGAGAGCGACGCTGTCTGCGCCGTGCTGAATATCGTGTCCGGCGACGGCGCGATGGTCGATGTGCTGATCGTCCTCTGACCGGCCAGGCTGCGGTAAGGAGGCAGATGCGCTGCGCGCAGCGCTGAGGGAAGGCCCCCGCAAGGGGGCCAGTGCCACCCCATTTCTTTGGTCTTGCCCAAAGAAACGGGAGTGGCGCCCCAAAGAAAAACGCTTTGGCGGTAGACGTAGGCGGGGGCTGTCTTTTATGGCTTCCCGCGTGTTGCAGGCGGTCATCCCGTCGATGAATGAGTTCATTGCACCGCCGACCGTGCGTTGCTTCGCTTACGCTCGCGGCACTGCCGCGCAAAAGCCCAGGGGGCAAGGGGGCGGAGCCCCCAATAAACGCCGCGACA
>DSLMC04102__coassemble_1001_pt1 | contig 20358 bp, 18 predicted proteins | sample DSLMC04102__metabat2_low_PE_011 | metagenome-assembled genome bin DSLMC04102
AAATTGCCGTAATTCTTGCGAATTACGGCAATTTTTCTGTTTAACGGCTCATCTGCGCCGCGGCTTGCGGCGGTAGAGCACGGCGAAGAGGAGCGCGGCTGCAAACACGGCGAAGCTGAGGCCGTATTGCGCTAAGGCACCGCCGGAGCTCCCGCCGCCGGATGTGCCCGTGCCGGGGAAGCTGTCAAACGCGGGCGCGCCGGTATCCCCGCCGCTTTCGCCTGCGGGAGAGGCCGTCTCCGCCGGCTGCGCGCTCTCCTGCGCCGCGGCGTCCGTCTCCTCCGGCGCGGCGCCGTCGGGCGGCTCCATGCCGGCGAAGTCCGAGGGGTCAAAGCCCTCCGGCAGCTGCGGCGTGTTGGAGCTGCCGGCGCTATCCGACGCCGTCCCGGACGCGCCGCCCTGCCCGCCGAAGTCAAAGCCGCCGCCACCGCCGCCGATGTCCATGCTGCCCATGACCTCCAGGTCTATGTGCGAGGCGTCAATGAGCGCGTCGGAGCCGGACTGTTCCGCGGAAGTGGAGGGTATCGTCCCGTCAAGCTGGTCGCTTATCGACTCGCCGCGGAGCTTTACGAGCTCGTAGAGCGTCTCCACGGCCTCCAGGTACTCGTCGTAGGTGTAGAAGGCGTTGGGGTCGGTCTCGACCAGCGCGTCTATCTGGCCGCGCACCCGCTCATAGAACTCGTCGAAGCCGCCGCCGTTGATATACTCGTCCACCAGGCGCCGCAGGTACTCATAGTACTGCGCGTGGTAAGCCTCGTTTTCCATCAGCGTGTCAAAGAAGTCCGTGCCGGAAAAGGCGTTGTCGATGGCCTCGTTCACCACGCCGGTGGCGCTGCTGCCGCTCATGCCGCCCAGGGCGAGGTTGTAGTCCCAGGGGATGATGTTGAGCTGCCCGTTGTACTCGTAGAGGTAGTAGTTGTGCGCCATCATGCCGGAGATGCTGTCCTCGTTGACCGAGAACACGTGCACCGCCATGTACCGCAGGAGGTTGTCGATGTCCATATACGTCTCGAGCCCGCTGCCCTCGGCGATGTTCTTCAGCGCGGCGATCACGCGCTCGTGGTCGGCGTCCGTGGTGTCGGTGACCTCCCCCTCCCAGATGGTGGAGTAGCTGCCCGGGTCGTCGTCGGTATAGTTCAGGTCCGCGCCGCCTCCGCCGGGGGAAAAGCCGCCGAAGCTGAAGCCGCCGATGTTCATGCCGTCCGGCTTGTAGAGCTCGCCGGACTGCGCGCCGTAGTTGCGCAGCATGAAGCTGTCCTCCACGGCCTCGAGCGCCAGGTACACGCCCCAGTACTCGCCGTTGACGGAGATCTTCGCGTAGTTGTAGAGCGAGGCGTCCGCGCCGAAATAGCTGTACATGTCGTATATGAGCGCTTCTTTCATGCTGGTGGCGTCGGCGTAGTTGTTGTTGAGCACCAGCTTATCCAGCCCAAAGCAGGTCTGCCCGTCCACATAGTGGTCGAACTCTATCTTGAAGCTGTAACGGTCGGTGGTGGGGTCGGCCGCTATGGTCGTGAGGCTGGTGTTGCCCTTGGTGCGGATGGCGGCGTTGTAGATGGCCTCGCCGTTTATGACCACGTCGCACTCGCAGTACTCCTCCGCCGTGGCGTTCGCGAGCATGTTTTCCCAGTCGTCCTCGTCTATGCGGATGTCTATCTCTATTATCTCGTCCGTGTCGAAGAGCCTGCTCTCGTACTCCATCGTGATGCCGCCGTCCCCGGCCAGGGCCGTGAGCCCGCCGGAGAATAGCGCCGCGCCGAGGCAGAGGCAGACGGCCAGCAGCATGGCGGCTGTTATCAGCTTCCCGCTGTGTTTCCAAACGCTCATGGCCGCTCTCCGTCAGGCGAGGTATTCGCCGTTGTAGCTGACTAAGGTGGCGTTTTCCACCCCGGGCAGGCGGGAGACGAGGTTCACGAAGCCCGTGGAGGCGTTTTTGGTGCGCAGCTCCGCCGTCAGCTCTATGCCGGAGGCGTTCACGGTCTTGCTCTTTATGTTGTAGCCCGCGGTCTCCTTGCCGAGCACATCCAGCACGGCGGTCTCGGCGTCCTCGCCGGCGCAGCTGAGCACGAGGATATAGGGGTTCGAGCGCACCTTGCGGTTGGCGAAGAGCAGCAGGATGACGCCGATGATGGCGGAGCCCATGACGGCCAGCGGGATCATGCCCGCGCCTATCACGATGCCCACAGCCAGCGACCAGAAGAGGAAAACGATCTCCACCGGCTCCTTGATGGCGGCGCGGAAGCGGACGATAGAGAGCGCGCCGACCATGCCGAGGGAGAGCACCACGTTGGAGGTGACGGCCATTATCACCAGCGTCGTCACCAGCGAGAGGCCGACGAGCGTGAGCGCAAAGCCGGTGGAGTACATGACGCCGGTGAGCGTCTTTTTGTATATGAGGAAGATGAAAAGCCCGATGACGAGCGCCGCCGCCAGGCCGATGAGCGTGTCGAGCAGCGAAAATTCGCTCACGCTCTCGAGAAAGCTGGATTTGAAGATGTCGTTGAAAGTCATGTTCTGTCCTCCTTACATTATCCGAAACGGCGGCAGGCGCCGTACTTTGAAAACGCGCCCCGGCGAAGGCCCTCTGTTTGCAGCAGGCAGGAGATGATCTCCGGCAGGAAGGCGTCGTATTTTACCTCCAGCACCACGTCGCCGGGGGAGTCCGACGCCGCAACGTCGCTTATGCCGCCCGGCAGGAAGCCGCGTCCGTACAGGCTCGTGCGTATCTGCGAATCGAAGGTCACGCGCACGTTCCCCGGCGCGTAGACGTAGGGCTCGCGCACATAGGAGACGAGCAGCCGCGGCCTCAGCCGCTGGCAGCGCATCTTGCAGTACAGCTCGCGGACGAGCTCCGAGGGGTGCCGCGGCATCCACCCCGTGTCCCCGGCGAGCAGGGCGCGGCACTCGCCTTCGCTCAGCGGCGCGTCCAGCTTGCAGCAGAGGTCGTTATATTTGAGCTTCTTCTCGAGGGTAATGAACGAGAGGTCGTCGTTATAGTAGCGTATCCTGAACTTTTCACGCTTCTGCACGCCGTTTATCTTCTCGCGCAGCGCCTTGTCGTCGCTGTTGTCGAAGTATATGCTGCGCACGAGATAGAGCCCGTCGCCGCGCGCGTGGCCGTCGCGACCCATCACGCAGCCCAGCCGGGAGCGCAGCGCGATGTGTTCCGCCGCGCCTATCTGGTACTTCAGCTCGTGCCGGAAGTTTCCGGGTAGTTCCATTTGCATCACCTTTCATACTGGCGCCCGGTTTTACCCGGGCTTTACATCCATCTAACGCCCACATCTGGAAATGTACTTGAAAAAGCCTGTAAACATTTTTTGAATTCGCCCGCGCAGACACCGGGACCGTGCAGATTTTTGCCGCGTGGCCATGATTTAGAAATAAATCTGTGTTACTCTTGTAGCGGTTTCAGGGCCATTTCAGGTCGGCGCGCTATCCTTGATGCGGGAGGGAGCTCCATGAGGATACTGATCGCGGAGGACGAGGCCAGCATCGCCCGGGCGCTGAAGGTCATGCTGGAAAAGAACAAGTACACGGTGGACATGGTACACAACGGCGCGGACGCGCTCGAACACATAACCTCGTCCGAGTATGACGCGCTGGTGCTGGACATCATGATGCCCGGCATGGACGGCATCGAGGTGCTGGCCACCGCGCGGGCGCAGGGCGTAACGGCGCCGGCGCTCTTCCTCACCGCCAAGGGCGAGGTGGAGGACCGCGTCGCGGGGCTCGACGCCGGGGCGGACGACTATCTGCCCAAGCCCTTCGCGGCCAGCGAATTCCTGGCGCGGGTGCGCGCCCTCGTGCGGCGCAGCAACGCCTGGGCGCCGGCGGTGCTCAGCTTCGGCGGCGTGGAGCTTGACTGCGACCGGTACATCCTCCGGGTGGGCGGCGGCGAGACCCGGCTCAACAACAAGGAATACCAGCTCATGGAGCTCTTCATGCGCCACCCGCGGCAGGTGTTCTCCACCGCGCGGTTGATGGAGAAGGTCTGGGAGCTGAACTCCGAGTCGGACATGGACGTGGTGTGGACCTATATCGGCTTCCTGCGGCGCAAGCTGCGGCAGCTGGGCGCGGACGTTGAGATAAAGACCATCCGCGGCGCGGGCTATGTATTGGAGCGGGCGGGATGCTGAAGCGTATGTCCCGGCGCTTTATAGGCGCGGCCATGGCGGCCATAACGGCGGTGGTACTCGTGCTGCTCTGCTGCCTGAACCTGTGGAACTACCGCGGCGTCGCGGACCAGCTCGACAGCACGCTGGACCTGCTCGCCGCGGCGGACGGGAGCTGGCCGGACTTTGCCCTCCAGCAGCCGGCGCCGCCGCGCGGCGGCGGGCCCTTCTCCGGCGAGATGCCGTACATGATACGCTTTTTCGCCGTCCACTACGACGCCGGCGGCAACATCACCGGCATCGACCACGACTTCATCGCCTCCGTCTCCGAAGAGGAGGCCGCCGCTTACGCCGCCGGCGCGCTGGCGGGCGGCCGGACGCGCGGCTTTTACAAGGGCTACCGCTACCTCGTCCGCGGGGACGGCGGGGCGAAGAGCGTCATCTTCCTCAACGCGGAGCGCGAGCTGGGCGCGGTGCGCAGCCTGCTCGCCACGACGGCGGCGGTGGCCGCGCTCTGCCTCGCGGCGGTATTCATACTGGTGCTGCTGCTCGCGCGCCGGGCCGTCAAGCCCTATATGCGCAACCTGGAGATGCAAAAGCAGTTCATCACCAACGCCGGGCACGAGCTCAAGACCCCCCTGACGGCGATATCCACCAGCGCCGACGTGCTGGCGCTGGATCTGGGGGACGACGAGTGGGTGCGCAACATCCAGACGCAGAGCGCCCGGCTATCGAAGCTGGTCGCCGGGCTGGTGACGCTCTCGCGCCTGGACGAGGAGGACCCCCTGCCGGAAAAGGCCCGCTTCTCCCTCAGCGACGCGCTCTGGGAGGCCGCCGACCCCTTCGCCCCGCTGATAAAGGCCGGGGGCAAGTCCTATTCGCAGCGCATCGAGGATGGCCTCACCGTGACCGGCGACCGCGCCGCCGTGCAGCAGGTGGTGAGCATACTGCTCGACAACGCCGTGAAATACTCGCCCGAGGGCGGCGAGATAGGCCTGCGCGCCTTCCGCAGCGGCAGGAGGGCCGTCATAGAGGTGTACAACACCTGCGAGGGCCTTGATGAAACGGACCTGGAGCGGCTTTTCGACCGCTTCTACCGCGCCGACAAGTCCCGTTCCGGCGCGGTAAAGGGCAGCGGCATCGGCCTCTCCATCGCGAAAGCCGCGGTCGAGGCCCACGGCGGCAGGATACGGGCCGAAAAACGCGCGCATGGCATAATGTTCCAGGTGACGCTGTAAAACGGCCCGCCCCGGCGCGGCGCTCGGGAGCCGCAGTTTTTTCAGCCTCATTTCAGCTTTGGGGTGTATGAACATCCTGGTGAATCATATGAACATACTGGTGATAGAAGACGAACAGCTCCTCAGCGGGTCGCTCCGCGAGCTCCTCGCCCAGCACGGCTTTGCCGCCGAGGCGGCGTATGACGGGCCGCTGGGGCTGGAGCTCGCCCTCACGGGCGTCTACGACCTCATCATTCTCGACGTGATGCTGCCCGGCATGGACGGCTATGAGATCGCGCGGCGGCTGCGCTCGAAGCGCGTGGGGACGCCGATACTGATGCTGACGGCGCGCTCGGGGCTCGACGACCGCGTGGAGGGCCTCGACGCCGGGGCCGACTACTACCTCGCCAAGCCCTTCGAGACGCGCGAGCTCCTGGCCTGCATCAACGCCATACTGCGCCGCCAGGGCGCGCAGGTGGAGGAGCTCAGATACGGCGACGCGGCGCTCGACCTCGCCTCGGCGGAGCTGGTGCGCGCCGAGCGGCGCGTGCGCCTCTCGGCACGCGAATTCGAGCTGGCGCGCTGCCTCTTTTCGGCCGGCGGACGCATCGTCAGCAAGGAGACGCTGCTCGTCAAGGTCTGGGGCTGGGAGAGCGAGGCGGTGGAGAACAACGTCGAGGTCTACGTCGGCTTCCTGCGCAAAAAGCTCGCCGCGCTCGGCTCGAAGGTAAAAATAAAGGCCCAGCGCTCGCTGGGCTACCACCTGGAGGCGGGGACATGATAAAGCGCCTGCGGCTCAAATTCGTGGCCATCAACATGACGCTCGTCACGCTGCTGCTCTGCGTGATACTCGGCCTCGTCTACTACTCCACGGCGGCGGATCTTGAGACCGACTCCATAAACATGCTGCGCAGCGTGGCCCTCAACCCGCCGCGGCCCGCCCCGGGCGAGGCGGCGGAGGACGTGCAGCTGCCCTTTTTCGCCGTGCTGCTGGGCCCGGACGGCGGCATCGCCGAGGCCGCCGGCGGCTACTTCGACCTCACGGACGCCGAGGCGCTCGCGGAGCTGGTCAGCGAGGCCGTGGGCTCGCCGGGCGACATCGGCGTCGTCCCCGGGCGCGCGCTGCGCTTTTACCGGGCCGACCTGCCGGGGCGCCATGTCATCGTCTTTGCGGACATCTCCAGCGAGCAGGCCACGCTCGCGGGCCTTGTGCGCACCTGCGCCGTCATCGGCGCGCTGGGCTTCCTCGCCTTCCTCGCGCTGAGCGTCGCCCTCTCGCGCTGGGCCGTGCGGCCCGTCGAAAAGGCCTGGCGCGAGCAGAAGGACTTCGTCGCCGCCGCCTCGCACGAGCTCAAGACGCCGCTGACGGTCATCATGACCAGCGCCGAGCTCGCCGCGCCCTCCAGGCAGACGGAACGCATACAGTCCGCCGCCGGGCGCATGAAGGCGCTCATCGAGCAGCTGCTGGCCCTCGCGCGGGCGGAAAACGAGGGCGAAAAGGCCGGCGGCGGGCCGGCCTGCCTCAGCACGGCCGTCGAAAACGCGGTCATGGAGTTTGAGCCGCTCTGCTTTGAGAGCGGCCACGCGCTCACGAGCGATATAGCGCCGGGCATAAATGTGCGGGGGGACGCCGAGGCGTTCACGCAGCTGGCGGAGATACTGCTCGATAACGCCGTCAAATACTCGCGCCCCGGCGGGAAGATAGACGTCACACTGAGGGCCATGGGCCCGCGCCGCTGCGCCCTCACGGTCGCCGACGAGGGCGAGCCGATAGAGCCGGAGGAGCTCGCGAATCTCTTCAAGCGCTTCTACCGCGCCCCCCGGCACCGGCAGGCCCAGGACGCCGCTTCGCGCGCCGCGGGCGAAAGCCTGCCTTGCCGGCAGGAGCAGCCCGCGGGCTTCGGCCTCGGGCTGGCCATCGCCGAGAGCATATGCAAGCGCGCCCGCGGCAGGATACGCTGCGAGAGCGCGGACGGCTGGAACCGTTTCACCGTCGAGCTGCCAAGGACATAGCAAAAGCCGGCCGGGAGACCCGGCCGGCTCTTTTTTTATCCAAGCACGACGGCGTTGACCGCTTCGATGAGGTCTACGGCCTGGCTTCTCGGCACATAGCCGATGCCCTCGCCGTCCACCTCGGCGTAGCAGCTCTCGCCGTCCGCGCGGTAGAGGCGCAGGGCGATCTCATCGCCGGAAGCGAGCGTGGCGCGGAGGCTTATCTCCTCCTCGCCGGAGGCCCCGCCGCCGTCGAACCGGCTGGCTGAGAGCGCCGCGAGCGCGGTGCTGATGTCCGTGACGCCCGTCTCTTCGCCTTCATAGTACCACTGCGTCCCCTCGTCCTCCGCCTCCGCGCCCTCGGGCGGCGTGGTGGTGAACTCATAGGTCCCGCCGTCGAGCGTGACGGAGAGGCTCGCGACGTCCTCCACCTCCGCCGGGAAGATCTCCGTGTGCCGGAGGTCGTCGTAGGAGCACGCCATGATGGCCTTGAAGGTGTCGTAGCCGATCTCGTAGATGATGGCGCTCTCGCCCACGCACAGGTAGGCGACGGCGTCCTCGTCCGTGGGCTCGGCGGTCTCCTCGGCGTCCTCGGACTCCTCCTCCAGGGCCGCGAGCACCTCGTCCCAGTCCGTGAGCTTATCCGTGGCGCTGCGGGAGAAGGATATCGTGAACGTGAGCATCTCCGCGTCCTCCTCGCCCGACTCGGGGTAGTCTATCGTGACGGTGAGCTCGGGCTCGTCAAGGCCGGTCTCGGCCAGGTCGGCCTCCGTGGCGTCGTAGGTGTAATAGTCCTCAAGGCCGAGGGCGGCGATATAGGTGACAAAGTCGTTGACGCTGTCCGTGTCCAGCACCTCGCCGTTTTCCGTGTAGTAGACGTCGCCGGCGCGGTAGCTGCCGCCGTTTTCGTCGCGCTCTATCACGTAGTTCTCCGCGCCGGAGAACTCCACGCGCTCAACATCGACGAAGGCCGGTATCGTGTCGTCGAGCATCAGGTCGTCGAGCGTTATTTTATAGAGCTCCATGGGGTCGTCGTTCACCAGATAGACCTTTCCGTCGCCGAGGGAGAGGTAGCGCTGGTAGTCGAGCTCGCTGTAATCTCCGAGGGCTATCTCATACTCCGTCTCTCCGGCGGTAATATTGATCGTACAGAGCGGCTCTTCAAGGCCGTACTGGCCGTAGTCCGTGACGTCCTCGATGACGAAGGCCGCCGGCATGGCAGCAAAGTAGTCGAGCAGCTCCGTGAGAGCTTCCCCGTCCACGGGAAAGGACGCGTCGCCGTCGTAGCTCCAGCCGCCGTCGTTGGTGAAGGCGAGGGAGACCGTTTCGCCCTCCTCGTCCGTGTATTCCCAGCTGAGCGCGGTCACTTCATCGACGGGCAGCTCAAACACCACCTCGCCGCTCTCGGCTATCTGCTCGGCCTCTTCGCTGTACAGGCTCAGGCCCACCGCCGCGCCCACGGCGACGGCCAGCACGCAGAAGAGGGCTATCAATCGCGTCTGGCGTTTCATTTCAAAAGCCTCCTTCTCCCCGCGACCACGGCGATGCCCGCGGCCAGGAAGGCCAGCGGGAAGGCGCCGATCATCAGCACCTTGAGCAGGCCCGCCGTGGAGTCGCTTATCGTCAGGTAGTTGTAGTTGAGGGACTTGCTGCGGATGCTCATGGCCTCGCTCTCGCCCACGAGGCTGGACATGGCGTTCATCGTGAGGTCGTTGTTGGCGCCGGAGGAATAGGCGTTGTAGAGGTCGTTCAGATAGGCGGAGGAGCTGAACCAGACGATGGCCCCGCCGTCTTCATACTCCACCTGCACGCCGAGGCTGAAGGGCCCGTCGATGTCGCCCTCCTCCTTCTCATAAGTGGTCATGTCGTAGCCTGAGAGCTTGCTGAAGGCGGCGTCCGAAGTCGTGAGCAGGCTCGTCACCGTGGCGGTGGTCGTGTTGTCCCCCACCTCGAGGCCGGTGGCGACGGGCATGATGATGTAGTAGCCCTCCTCGATGAGCGCGTCGGTGACGCCGCCGGAGGCCATGTCCGGCATCAGCGCCGCGGGGGTGGTGAGCGCGTAGTGCGCGCGGTCGCCCTCGACCACCACGCCCTCCACGGGCGTCACGCCGTAGGGCTCGAGGACGGAATAGAGGTTGGTGAGCGCGGCGTCCTCCACCGGCCCGGCCATGACGAGCAGCTTGCCGCCGGAGCGGACGTACCCGGAGAGCATCTCCGCTTCCTCCTCCGAGATGTCGCTCTGCGGCGCGTAGATGATGAGCGCGTCCGCGTCCTCGGGTATGGCGTCGGTGTTGAGGAGCGAGAGCTCTTCCACCGTGATGTTCTCCTTCTCCAGGCTGTCGGCGAAGGTCGCGGGCAGGGCGCTCTCGCCGTGGCCGGTGAGGGTATAGGCCGCGGGCTGGCCGGGGTTCGTTACGTAGTCGATGGCGGAGGTGATGGCCCCCTCGCCGTCGAAGCTGGTGGAGTAGTAATATGAGTACATGTCGGCGTCCGTGACGTAGATGTCCGTATACGGTATATACCGGCTGCGCTCGCCGCACTCCACGACGAGGGAGTTGTTGTACACCGTGTCGTCCTCGTCGATGTACTCCTCGGCGAAGGTGGGATAGACGTCCGGGTTGCGCTTTTCCACCGTGATGTGGTCGGAGAGGCCCTCGTAGCGGTCGAGCAGCTTTTCTATGACCGCGTCCTCCTGGTCGGCCTGGACTATCCAGTATATCGTCACGTCGTCCGTGAGCGCGTTCACCACGCTCTTGGTGTTGCTGGTGACGGAATAGAGCTTGCTGGCGGAGATATCGTACTCCGTGGCGCTCGCGGGCAGGGCCGCGACGGCGACGTTCAGGGCGATCAGTATGGCCAGCACCACGGCCGTTATCACGACGCTGTAGGCGCCGCCGCGTATCGCGCCCGTGGGATCGAAATGGGGCTTTTTCATCAGTTGTACCTCCTTTTCTCCAGCGACTGCACCGTCAGGAAGAGGAAGAAGCCAATGACGCTCAGGTAAAACGCCACGGCCTTGAGGTCAAATACGCCGTTCACAAAGACGTAGAAGAGCTCGAAGAGCGAGAGCGCCGACATGATCTCCGGCAGCAGCCCTTCCAGGGCCTCGCCGTTGATGATGTACGCCGCCGTCACCGCAAAGGCGAGGGCCAGCGCCACCCAGTAGCCCAGCGAGCCCGAGCCGGTGAGGTATTTGATGATGAAGCCGAGCGCGCAGATGAGCGCGAGCAGGGCGACAACGCTGCCCATGGCGCTGGTGGAGACGTACTCCGAGAGGCTGACGGAGTAGTAGTTGAAAAGTATCAGCGCGATGCCCACGCCGGCGGCCAGGCCCTGGTTCTCGGTCAGCGAGGAGATGAACATCCCCACGGCAAGCAGCGCCGCGCCCAGCAGGAAAAAGGCGAAGATGCTGCCGTAGCTGGTGGGCAGGTACACCTCGCCGTACTGCGCGAAAATGAGCGGGTAGACGCAGATGATGGCCAGCGGCACCAGGTAGAGCACGATGAGCGCCGCGTACTTGCCCAGCACCACCTCGACGGTGGAGACGGGCAGGGAGTAGAGGAGCTGGTCGGTCTTCTGCCGCCGCTCCTCGGCCAGCACGCGCATGGTGAGGATGGGCACGATGACGACAAAGACCAGGCAGCCGAAGCTGAGCACGTATTCAAAGTTGCTCACCGCCGCCTGGATGTTGTACATCATCGCGCCGATGCCGACGAAGCAGAGCAGAAAAGCCGCGAAGATCCAGGCCGTGAGGGTGTGGAAATAGCTGCGCAGCTCGTGAGTGAATATGGCGGTCATGCGCTCTCCGCCTCCTTTCCCGTTTCCGGCTCTTTTTCCGTGAGCTCGAGGAAGATGTCCTCCAAACTCGCCTTCTTCACGCCCAGCTCGCAGAGGGCGGCGCCGCTCGCGGCAAAGGCGAGGAATATCTCCTTCGAGAGCGCGTAGATGTCCCCGCCGCCGGCGCTGACCGTGAGCCGGCTGCGCCCGGGGCTGTCCGAGACGGCCGTGACGGCGGAAACGCCGGGTATGCCCGCGATCAGCGCTTCGGCGCTCGCGGCGTCCGTCTCCGCCGTGACCGTGATCTCGCCGGGCGAGGCCAGCCGCGCCTCCAGGGCGTCCGGCGCGTCGAAGGCGACCAGTTTGCCGTGCGAGATGATAAGTATCCTGCTGCACATGGTCTGCACCTCGGAGAGGATGTGCGAGGATATGAGCACGGTGCGGCTCTCGCCGAGCTGGCCGATGAGCGCGCGTATCTCCAGTATCTGGATGGGGTCGAGGCCGACGGTCGGCTCGTCGAGTATCACCGTGTCCGGCTCGCCGAGCAGGGCCTGGGCGATGCCCACGCGCTGGCGGTAGCCCTTGCTGAGCGCGGAGATGCGGCGGTTTTTCATGTCGCCGATGCCCGTCTCGTCGATGACGGAGGCCATCTGGCGCTTCAGCTCCGCGCCGCGCAGCCCCTTGGCCTCGCCGACGAAGCGCAGATACTCCTCCGGCGTCTCACCCAGATAGAGCGGCGGCTGCTCGGGCAGGTAGCCCACGCGCCGCTTGGCCTCGCGCGGGTCTTCATAGATGTCATAGCCGGAGATCTTCACCGTGCCGCGCGTGGCGGAAAGGCAGCCGGTCATGATGTTCATGGTGGTGCTCTTCCCCGCCCCGTTGGGCCCCAGGAAGCCGTAGACCCCCGCGCCCGCTATCTCGAAGCTGAGGTCGTCCACCGCCGTCACCGCGCCGTAGCGCTTGGTGAGATGTTCAACTTGCAGCATACAATGCCTCCTTGCGTAGTTGCTGCGGTCATTGTACAACGCGAAGCTGAAACTAACCTGAAAGCCGGCCGCCCCGCCGGCTTTCGCGCTTCTGCCGCCGGCAAGCAAAAAGCGGAGGCCGCTGGACAGCGGCCCCCGCTTTTTCGCGCCCGCGGCGCGCTTTATCCCCTGCTCTCCCGCAGCCTCCCGCCGCGCAGCATCGCCGGCCGGGCCTTCAGATAGACGGCCAGGGACAGGATAACCGTCAGGCTGTCGGCGGCCACCTGCGACCACACGAGCCCGTACATACCGGCGGCCGCGTTGAGGATGTACAGCATGGGGATATTGAAGCCCAGCCAGCGCACCACGCCCAGCAGGAGCGATATGTTGCCCTTCCCCAGGGCCTGGAACAGGAAAACGGTGAAAAAGCTCATGAACATCAGCGGCGTGGCCAGCACGCGCACCCTGAGGAACGACGACGCCAGAGCCACGGTCTGCGCGTCATCGAGGAAAAGGCTGATAAGCGGCGTTGCGAGGAGCTCATATAGCAGGATGCTCAGCGCGGCGGTCACCAGCCCGGACGCCAGGGAGAGGCGCATCGTCCTGCGCAGCCGGTCACGGTCGCCGGCGGAGTAGTTATAGCCCACGAGCGGCATCATGCCCTGGCAGATGCCGACGCCCACGTTCAGCGGGAAGCGTTCCACCTTGAGCACGATGCCGATGGCCGCCAGCGCCAGGTCGTGGTACGAGACCATCAGCCGGTCGAGCACCACGTAGTCGAGGTCGAACAGGAAGGTCGCCACCGCCGAGGGCACGCCCACGGCGAACACCCCGGCGATGCTCCGCCGCTCCGCCAGCCCCACGCGCGGGTCGAATGTTATCACGGCGCCCTTCCCGCTGCGCGCGAGCACGGCGCAGAAAAAGCCGCAGGCGATGACGTTGGAGAGGCAGGTCGCCGCCCCCGCCCCCAGCACCTCCAGCCCGTCCGGCAGCAGGACGAACATGAAAAGCGGGTCGAGCGCGATGTTCAGCAGCCCGCCGAGCACGATGCCGAAGCCCGCCGCGGACGAGCGGCCGATGCTCCGCAGCAGGTTCGACAGCACATTCGAGAGCACCGTGGGCACGCCGCCGGCGACGATGACGCAGAGCGCGTACTGCCTGGCAAATTCAAAGGTGTTTTCCCCCGCGCCCAGCAGCGCCAGTATGGGGCGCATGAAAACGCCCATGGCGAGGGAGAAGAGCGTCGCTATGGCCAGGCCCAGGTATATGGAGAACGTGCCCACGCGGCGCGCCTCGTCCTCCCTGCCCTGCCCCAGCAGGCGCGAGACCAGCGAGCCCCCGCCGACGCCGGCCAGCCCGGCCAGGCAGGTGCTGATATTGAATACGGGCAGTATGAGCGAGGTGGCGGCGACCATGTAGGGGTCGTCCGTCTGCGCAACGTAAAACGTGTCCGCCATATTGTATATGAGCACGATGAGCTGGCTGACGACGGCCGGCAGCACCATTATCCTCAGCGCCCGCGGCACCGGCAGGCTGCGGAACACTTCTTCCCTTGAGGGCTTTTCTCTTTTCAGGCTCATTTTTCACACCGGGCTTTCCGATTTTTTGCACTGCCTGTAATTATGGCACTCCCCCACCGCAAATTCAAGCCTCCTGAATCGGGCCCCCGTTTGGCGAAGGCAAAAAAGAGCCGGCTGATAACATACATCAGCCAGCTCTTTGCTTTTGGATAAGAGATTTTGTTGCCGCAAAGCCGTTCGGGCTCCGAAAACAGCGTAATTACAGGGGTTTCAACGCTCCTGAGATTATTCCCACTCTATCGTCGCGGGGGGCTTGGGGGACATGTCGTAGAGGACGCGGTTGACGGTGGGGACTTCGTTGAGGATGCGCCCGGTGATCTTCTGCATCAGCGGCCAGTCGAGGGGCTCGACCTCCGCGGTCATGGCGTCGCGCGTGTTCACCGCGCGGATGACCACCGGCCAGGCGTCCACGCGCACGCCGCCGCGCACGCCGGTGCTGGTGATGTCCGGCACCACGGTGAAATACTGCCAGACGCGCTTGTCCAGCCCCGCGGCGGCGAACTCCTCGCGCAGTATGGCGTCGCTCTCGCGCACGGCGGCCAGGCGCTCGCGCGTGATGGCGCCCACGCAGCGCACGCCGAGGCCCGGCCCCGGGAACGGCTGGCGGTAGACCATCGAATCAGGCAGGCCCAGGGCCTTGCCCACCACGCGCACCTCGTCCTTATAGAGGAACTTCAGCGGCTCCACCAGCTCGAAGCGCAGGTCCTCCGGCAGGCCGCCCACGTTGTGGTGGCTCTTTACCGGGCCGGACTCGACGATATCGGGATAGATGGTGCCCTGGGCGAGGAAGCCGATGCCGGAGAGCTTGCGCGCCTCCTCCTCGAACACGCGGATGAACTCCGCGCCGATGATCTTGCGCTTCTGCTCGGGGTCGGCCACGCCGGCGAGCTTGTCCAGGAAGCGGTCCGTGGCGTCCACATACGTGAGGTTGGCGCCGAGCTGGTTTTTGAACACCTCGATGACCTGCTCGCTCTCGCCCTTGCGCATCAGCCCGTGGTTGACGTGCACGCACTCCAGCTGTTCGCCCACGGCCTTTATCAGCAGCGCCGCCACCACGGAGCTGTCCACGCCGCCGGAGAGGGCCAGAAGCACTTTGCCGGAGCCTATCTGCGCGCGCAGGGCCTCCAGCTGCCCGGATATGAACTTTTCGGCCAGCTCAGGGGTGGTGATGCGCTCCATTTCCGGCCTCTTATTTGCGTTTTCGCTCATAACTTCCTCCCGTTTGATAAATAATATGTATGTTTAAGCTTGTGGCTGTTGCCGACATGGGGGTGTATCCGTGGCGATCGTCATCGTCAGGACGCTGATAGTTTATTTTGCGCTGGTGCTTTTCATGCGGTTGATGGGCAAGCGGCAGCTGGGCGAGCTGGAGCTGCCCGAGCTGGCCGTGGCCGTGCTGATAGCCGACCTGGCGGCCCACCCGCTGCAGGACATCGGCATACCGCTGATGAACGGGCTGCTGCCGGTGGCCGTGCTCTTCTGCTGCGAGGTGCTCATCTCTGGCGTGACGATGAAGAGCTCGCGCGCCCGCTCGCTGCTCTATGGCCGGCCGGCCTTCCTCATCCGCAAGGGCGTCATCGACCAGGGCGAGATGCGCCGCTGCCGCTTCACCATCGACGAGCTCACGGAGGAGCTGCGCGGCCAGGGCGTGACGGACATCGCGCAGGTGGAATACGCCGTGCTGGAGACGAACGGCGTGCTGAACACGCTGCTGTTCCCGGAGTTCCAGCCCGCCTCCGCCCGCGACCTGGGCCTGAAGCCGGAAGGCGGCGGCTACGCCGTGGTGCTCATCGATGACGGGCGCGTGATGGAGGACAACCTGCGCTACATGGGGCGCGACCGGCGCTGGCTGCTGCGCGAGCTGGCGCAGCGCGGCGCGCACGGCGCCGAGCAGGTCTATATCTTCGCGCTGGACGAGGGTGGGCGCATCTATTACGCGGCAAAGGAGGCGGACGCATGAAGCGGGAGATGGCGGCGGCCGCACTGCTGCTGGCGCTCTTTGGCGCGTCCTTCCTCAACCTGCGCTACCTGCGCGGCTTCACCGGCGAGTTGGCCGGCACGGTCGAGTCCTCCCGCGCGGCCTTTGAGGACGCTGACTACGGCCGGGCGGAGGCCCTGCTGCGCGGCGCGCTCTCCTCCTGGGAGGGGGCCGAGGGCTACACGCACATTTTCATCCGCCACTCGGAGATCGACGCCACGGCGGACGCCTTCTGCGCCGCGCTGGGCAGCGTGGCCGCGCGCGACGCCTCCGCCGCCGGGGACTACGAGGCGCTCATCTACCGCCTGCGCGGGCTCTACGGCATGGAGCGGCTGACGCCGGGGAGCATATTCTGACTCCGTGTGCTATTTTATCACAAACTTCGGCGCGTTTCTACTGTGAATCTCCACTTTTGCTTTGACATACAGGCCGCCGCGGTGTATAATTTTGCACATTCCAGCGGCCACGCGCCGCCAAGCGAGGTAATGGAGATGTCAATCGAGAAAGGCCGCGCCTACTTCCGCCAGTTCGGCATGGAGGAGCGCGTGATCGAGTTCACCGTCTCGTCGGCCACCGTGGAGCTGGCCGCCAAAGCCCTGGGCGTGGAGGGCGCGCGCATTGCCAAGTCGCTCTCCTTCAAAAAGCCGGAGGGCGGCGCGCTGCTGGTCCTCGCCGCGGGGGACGCGCGCATAGATAACCACAAGTTCAAGGCCAGGTTCGGCTTCAAGCCCAAAATGCTCTCGCCCGACGAGGTGCTGGAGCTCATCGGCCACCCGGTGGGCGGCGTCTGCCCCTTCGGCATCAACGAGGGCGTGGACGTGTACCTGGACGATAGCCTCAAGCGCTTTACCACCGTCTTCCCCGCCGTGGGCAGCGGGAACAGCGCCATCGAGCTCGACCTGGACGAGCTCTGGCGCTATTCGAATGCGAAAGAGTGGATAGACGTCTGCAAGCTGCCCGAGGGCGCCGCCTGAGCGTCATCCTGAAACAGGGCCGCCCCGCCTCGCGGCCGGGCGCTTTTGAATACGGTTTTTGCCGGGGACATTTTCCCCGGCATTTTCTTATTTTAGGGGTTTACAAGTGTCAACCTATATGATATAGTCAGGGTAACAGATGTAAACCACATTGGAGGAGTGCACCATGGAAGGCAAAATCAGGCTCTCGGACGGCGAGTGGACGCTCATGCGCGAGCTGTGGAAGGGCCCGGCGAGCGTGGGCGCGCTGGTGAAGGCGCTCCGCGGCGAAACGGGCTGGTCGAAGAGCACGGTGTTCATCATGCTCTCGCGGCTCATCGAAAAGGGCGCCGTCGCGTGCGACGACGCCGTCTCCCCCAAGCTCTACAGCGCCCTCATCAGCCGCGAGGGCGCCGCGCTGAGCGAAACGCGCTCCTTCCTCGGCCGGGTATACGGCGGCAGTCTGGGCTCGATGATGAGCTGTATGGCCGCCAATCACGAGCTCAGCCGCGAGGACATCGACGAGCTGGTCGCCATCCTGCGGCGGGCGGAAGAGGAGGTGGGCGGCGATGGTTGAGGCCGCCATCTCCGGCTCGGCGCTCATTTTGCTGCTGCTGGCCGTGCGCGCGGTGTTTAAAAAGCATCTCACCAGCCGCTTCCGCTGCGCGCTCTGGGCGCTGGCGCTGCTGCGGCTGCTGCTGCCCATACCGCTGATGCCAAGCCCGTTCTCGCTGATGAACGCCCTGCCCCAGCCGGCGGCCGCGCCGGCGCAGGCACCGTCCTACGTCTATGTATCCCCCTCCGCACTGCCCGCGCCGGCGGAAGGCAGCGCAGAGGCGGCGGCATCCTCCGCCCCGGCCCCCGGCGGGGCGCCCCCGGCCTTTGAAAGCGCGCCCGCCGTCAGCGAAGCGCCCGCGGAAGGTGGCGCGGCCGCGGCCGTGGGCCCCGATACGCATGGCGCGCCCGCCTGGGGCGTGCGGGAGGCGCTCAAAGCCGCCTGGGCGGCGGGGTCTGTCTGTGTGGGCGGATGGTTCCTGTTCATAAACCTCTCCTGCGCCCGCTCGCTGCGCCGGCGGCGGCAATTCCTCTTCCGGCACGAGGGCCTGGACGTCTACGCCGCGGAGGGCCTGCGCTCGCCCTGCATCTTCGGCCTGCCGCGCCCGGCCGTCTATCTCCCGCCGGCGGTGGCCGGGGACGGGGAAGCCCGGCGGCACGTGCTGGCGCACGAGACGGCGCACTACCGCCGCGGCGACCATATATGGGCGCTGCTGCGCGGGCTCTGCCTGGCGCTCTACTGGTGGGACCCCATCGTCTGGCTGGGCGCGGCGGCGGCGCGCAGCGACTGCGAGCTCGCCTGCGACGAACGGGCCATCGCGCGCCTGGGCGAGGGCGAGCGCTATCGCTACGGCCTCACGCTGGTGGGCCTTGTCTCCCCCGCCCGCCGCGCCGGCGACCTGCTGAGCGCCGCCACGACAATGACAGGAAGCAAACGGAACATCAGGGAAAGGGTTGATATGATCGTGAAAAAACCAAAAAATGCGGCCGTCTCCCTGGCCGCCGTGCTGCTGCTCGTCGCCTTTACCACCGCCTGCGCCTTCACCGGCGCGCAGACTGAGACGGACGGCTTCACGCCCGGCGTCTACGTCATGGAAAACGGTGCGGGCGTGCCCGTGCTCACGCTGCGCGACGACGGCAGCTTCAGCCTCGACCTCGGGCGCGAGGACCAGTCCCGCGCGGACGGGCTCTACAACGTGGACGGCGCAGCGGTGACGCTCGCCGCGTATGGCGGCGGGAGCTACCTGCTGGAGCAGCGCGAGGGCAATCTGGCGTTCGTCGCCGAGGGCTCCGACGAGCTGCGCTATTACCCGCAGGCGCGCAGCAGCCGCACGCTCGCCGACGGCGACGCCTTTGTCCTGAGCGCCTCGCTGGAGGGCACGGCTGAGACTGCCGGCATATGGTACGCCGACCTCAGCGAGGGCGACACCGCCCGCGCCTGGCTCTGCCCCGTGCTCACGCTCGGCAGCGACGGCCGCTTCAGCCTCACGCGCGGCTCCCAGCTGGAAGCCATCGAGGGTAGCTACAGCGCGGACGGCGGCGTGACGCTCACCTCGGACAGCGGCGAGAGCTTTGTTTTCACCACGGACGGGGAAAGCCTCCTTTTCGACCACGAGAGCTCTGACCGCGACCTCTTCCTCTCCGGCGCGCTCGCTTTCCGGCAGGCGGACGGCGGCGGCGAGGGCTCCGTCAGCGCGGGCGGCGCCGAGCTGCCGCAGGCGGTGTGGGACGACCTCGCCGCCCGGCACGGCTGGATGCCCTCGTCGAGCCAACGCATGTATTCCTTCGGCGGGCTTTCCGTCTACAGCGACGGTTACAGCCTTTCCGATATCTACGCCTCCTACACCGGGGCGGAGGGCGTGGAGATCCCACTCAGCGGCGGGTATAATATATACCGCATATCCGGCAGCGCGATAGATGAGGACAACGCGGCCATCACGGTGTTCCGCACGACCGATCACGACGTTCTGGCGGACGTGTTCTTCACCGGCGACGGCGGCCTCACCTGGCAGGCCTCCACCGCCCAGCCGCCCTCGACCTACGTGGGCAGCGGCTCGCTCTATGGCGACCACTCCTCGCAATTCATCAGCCCGGATGTGGGCTATGTCAGCGTCGCGGACCCGGACAACTATTTCCCCGCGCTCTACCTGACCTTCAACGGCGGGGCGAGCTGGATAAGCTGCGAGGATATCCCCCACGCCATATTGATCGAGGACGCGGACTCCATGTCCTTCACCGGCATTGAGAGCCTGACCGAGGCGGGATATCTGAGCCTCTATGCTACCAGCGCCCGGGGCGAGGAGATCTGGGAGAGCGTATATACCTTCAACACCGAGGGGCGCTGCTGCGCCATGAGCGACCCCGTGCCGGTGCGCGTTGAGCTGATGGACGGCGAGGAGCACACCGCGCACCTCGACTGGGACGGCGTGCGCGACACCGTGAGCTACAGCGCCGCGGACGGCGTGGGGCAGCTCATAATAAACGGCACGGACTATTCCGCAGCCCTCGCCGGGCTCGGGGCGGACATGCTGCCCTACGCGAAGGTCGTGGACATGGACACCGCGGACGGCCTTCTGGAAATAGCCCTCGGCTACCGGGACGCGGGCGGCTCCGCCCGCACGGCGCTCGCGCAGTATAAGGACGGCGCCCTCGCCCTCGTCGGCGGCTCCCTGCCGGGCGTGGAGCCGCTGTGGAACGAGGACGGCGGAGCGGACGAGCTCACATTTTACGGCCGCGGCGGCGGCGCGGCCGGCCGCTTGCCCCTCGGCCTGCTCAACAGCGACTGGCGGTATCTGCAAGACTACGCGATGGTGTACGAAAACGGCGCGCCGGCCGTCGTGCCCGTGGAGCAGGAGCTGTTCATCATCCCCGGCGGCGAAGGCGCCGCGGGCCCCGTGACCACCCTTGAGCCCCTGCGCGCCTACGCGCAGCCGGACACGGGGAGCGAGCAGTCCATCCTCCCCGCCGGCACGGACCTCATCTTCTACAGCACCGATAACAAAAGCTGGGCCAGCGTCATAGCGCCGGACGGCGAGATGTATTGGCTCCGGTTCTCGGACTTCCGGCACATTGAGGACGCCTCCGGCAATAACCTGTATGTCAGCGACGCCTTCTCAGGGCTGGAAAATTGAAAAACACGCGCAAAAGCCGCAGCTTAAAAAGCTGCGGCTTTTTGTGTGGCGCAGGGGCGAGGGCCCCTGTAGGGCCTTTTTGCCACCCCATTTCT
>DSLMC04102__coassemble_1110_pt1 | contig 17564 bp, 13 predicted proteins | sample DSLMC04102__metabat2_low_PE_011 | metagenome-assembled genome bin DSLMC04102
CGCCAGCGTGTACCGCTCCTTCAAAGACATCAACACCTTCATGGAGGAGCTCACCAAGCTGCTCAAGCAGAAGGAGTCCGGCCAGCGCCCCAACTGAGGGCGTTCCCCTCTCAAAGGCAGGAAAACCCCCGTATGGCAAAAGCCATACGGGGGTTTTTGTTTGTTACTCCTGGGGGGCGTCCTCGCCGGGCTCTTTCTCCACGGTGATCTCCACCGTGATGCCCTCGCCGGCGTCCTCGTCCTCGTCGCCGGCGCCGGCGCGCTCGGCCTCGTCCACCACGCACTCGAAGGAGACGTCCACCGGCTCGCCGGACTCGTTCACCACGGCGCGCAGCTCCTCGAGCTCGGCCTCCAGGCGCTCGACGGCGGCGTTGGCCAGCATCACGCTGTCAAAGGCGCGGATGTAGGGCTCGGGGACGTTCTTTTTGTCCGTGGCGTCGAAGAACAGGCGGCCCACCTCGGCGTAGGCGTCCTTGGCGTTGGCCTTCTCGGCGGCGATGTCCAGCTTCAGCTTGGCGATGCGGGCCACGGCCTTGGCCTTCTCGCCGGCGTCCCCGGCGATGTCCTTGGCGCGGTCGCCGGCGGTGGCGGCCAGGTCCTTGGCCATGTCGGCCACGCCGCTGGCGGCGGCTTTCAGGGAGCGGATGATCTCGTTGTAATCAGGCATCGTTATTTTCCTCCTGTACAGTGTCGGTCTGGTCTATGTTATCGCCCGCAGGGGCGGAGCCGTCTTCGTTGGCGGCGGATAGCTCCTCCGCCGCAGCTGCCGCGCCCGCGGCGGCCCCCGCGGCGGCGGCGCGCTTCACGTAGGGCTCGCGGTGGCGGCGCGCGGAGTTATAGAGCAGGATGATGAAGCCGGCGATCATCGATACCGCGGCCACCACCTGCGAGATGCGCAGCTCCGTGCCCGGTATGTAGAGGCTGTCGGTGCGCAGCCCCTCTATCCACGAGCGGCCCGCGCCGTACCACATGGCGTAGAAGATGAACACCTGCCCGTCGTACTTCCTCCGGTCCTTCTTCAGCCAGAAGAAGTTGATGATGAGGAAGCCTATGAGGTTCCAGAGGCTCTCGTAGAGGAAGGTCGGGTGCACGTACACCGTCTCCTCCCCCGGGCGGGTGAGGCCCATGCGGCAGAAGATGTCGGTCTGGTAGCCGAATGCCTCGCGGTTGACGAAATTGGCCCAGCGGCCGATGACCTGGCCCAGTATCAGCGCCGAGCCGGCCACGTCCAGCGTGGCGCCGACGGGTATCTTCTTCGCGCGGCTCCAGATATAGACGGTGATGACGCCGGCGATGATGCCGCCGTACATGGCGATGCCGCCCTCCCAGATATAGAGGATCTCGATGAGGTCGTCCTTATACCTGTCCCACTCGCTGGCGACGTAGTACAGCCGGCAGCCGATGATGGCCATGGGCAGCACCCACAGCACCAGGCTGTAGACATCGTCGCCCTTGATGCCCATCTTAGGCGACTTGTGCGCGGCGTAGAGCACGGCGGCGATGAAGGCCACGGCCATCACCACGCCGTAGAAGTAGATGCGGAAGCCGAATATCTCAAAGCTTGCGGGGAAATTTACCGACCAGTCGCCCAGCATGGGGAAGCTGATGGCGGCGTCGCGCATCATTGTCGGTATGCTGCTGTCCATTCAAGGTCATCCTTTCGCGCCCCGCGGACTGACCGTGGCGAGCGCCAGGCGCTCCGGGGCAAAGTTCTCTCTTATATACTGCGCGCAGTCCTCCGCCGTCAGCGAGCGGCTGAGGGCGAAGACGTCGAGGTAGCCGTAGCCGTTCATGGCCCCTTCCGTCAGCTGGCGGGCCAGCGTGCGGAAGGAGTCCAGATAGCGCAGGGAAAGGCCGTAGTCCGCGCGGCGGGCGTTCTCAAAGGCCGCGGCGTCCAGCCCGTTCTCGCTCACGCGGCGCACCTCGGCGTTGAAGCGCTCCAGCACGCGCCCGGGCTCCGCGCTCTCGCCGCCGAGCTCGAAATAGGCCGTGCCGCAGGTGCTCTCCTCGCCATAGCTGAAGTCCGCGCGCAGCAGCCCCTCGCCGTAGAGCGAGGTGTAGAGCCTGGACGAGCGTCCCACCAGGCAGCGCAGCGCCAGCTCGCACAAAAGCATCTGCCGCAGCTGCTCGCGCCCCTGCGGGCAGGGGAGCTTGCCGCCGATCAGGAATTGCGGGGCGGAGACGTCCATGAAGAGCTCCGCGCGCGCCGCGGCGGGCTCCGCCGCCTCCGCCGGGCCGAAATCCGGCTGCGGGACGGGCATTTTCTCCGCCGGCAGGATGCGCAGGGCCGTTTCCGCCACGGCCTCCGGGTCCAGGTCGCCCACGGCGCAGAGCACCATGTTGGACGGCGCATAGAAGGCCCGGTGGCAGTCGTAGAGCGTCTCCGGCGTGATCTCCGCTATGCTCTCCACCGTGCCGGCCACGCTGTCGCGTATGGGATTGTGCTCATAGAGCGCGCGCAGGAAGGCGTAATAGAGGGCGAAGTCCGGGCTGTCCTCGGTCATGCGTATCTCCTGGCCGATGATTCCCTGCTCCTTCTGCACGCTCTCCGCCGTGAAATAGGGCGTGCTTACAAAGCGGCAGAGCAGCTCGAGGTCGTCGAAAAATCCCTCCGTGCAGTCGAAGTGATAGGCCGTGATGCCGCTGGAGGTGAAGGCGTTGGCCCGCGCGCCGCGCTGTGAGAGCATGGCCAGGGCGTTGCCCTCCGGCAGGTCGAACATCTTGTGCTCCAGGAAATGCGCCACGCCGGCGGGCGTATCGACTTCCCGGCCGTCGAGCGTGAAGCGGCGCATGGCCCCGCCATATTTGGTGGCGAAGAAGGCAAGGCCCTTCGCATAGCCCGGCCGCGGGCAGACGAGCACCTGCAGGCCGTTCGGCAGCACGGCGCTGTAGAGCGCCTCGCCGCTGTCGGGATAGTCACGCCTGGTCATCATCGCTCTTGCCCTCCCCCGCTTTGAGATAGTAAATGGCGTCGCAGTCCGTATTCTGCGCGATGCGCACCACGTCCTCGGCGGTGACGCCGTCGCAGGCGGCGGCGATGTCCTCCGGCGAGGCGTCCGAGCCCGCGATATTCATCGAGAGGTAGTGGCTCTCCAGCGCGAAGGGGTCGTCGCCCATGGAGGCGTAGCGGTTGCGGACGGAAAGGCGCGCGGCCTCCAGCTCCTCCGCCGTCACCTCGCCGCGCTTCATCGCCTCCAGCTGGGCGAAGATCTCGTCGCGCGCCGCGCCCAGCTTGTCGAAGGCCACGCCGCTGGAGACCAGCAGCAGGCCCTTCTGCCAGTCGAGGCCGGAGGAGGCGTAGTAGCAGAGCTGCAAGCGCTCGCGCACGTTCATGAAGAGCTTGCTCGTCACGCTGCCGCCGAAAACGGCGTTGAACACCAGCAGCGCGGGCACGTCCGGCTCTTCCATGCTCTCGCCCAGCCGCCAGCCCATGGCCAGCTTGCCCTGGGTGACGTCCATATGGTCCGTGAACTCGCGCGGGGCGCTCTCCATGGCGTTCATGCGCACGTCCGTGCCGATGTCCGCGTCGAGCTCGCCGCGAGGCAGGCCCGTGAGGGCCTCCGCGAGCGCGTCGGAGACGGCCTCAAAGCCCTCCGAGCCGCAGTAGAAGAGCTCGATGGGCGCGGCGGCCGTCAGCTCGCGCCAGCGGCGCGTGAGTTTCGTGTAGTGTATGGCCTCCGCCGACTCCTCGCTGCCCAGCGTGCCGGCGGCGACGGCCTCGCAGGGGCACATCAGCTGCACCAGGCGCTGCACGGCGTAGGAGTCCTTGTCGTTTTTCTGCGCGCGGATGCGCTCGCAGAGCTTGTCGCGCTCGCTGTTCACATAGTCCGGCAGCAGCAGCCCGCCGCGCGTGTTGGGGCGCAGCAGCAGCTCGCCCAGCAGGGCGGACACCCGGCGCAGCAGCGACGCGCGCTCCGGCAGCAGGCGGTCCTCCGGGAAGGAGGAGAAGAAGCCGCTGCACTGCACCTCGCCCACGCGGCGCACGGCGCTCTCCGCCTGCGCGCCGTAGAGGGAATCCAGGCGCGAGGCGATGCTCTCCATGTCCGGCAGGCTCACCGTCCCGCGGCGCAGCACGCTGGGTATCAGCGCGTGCATGGAGGCCGTCTCCGCGTCCAGCTGGCTGAGCAGCGTGAGCGTCAGCGTCCCCGTTTTGAATTTCCCCGTGCGCAGGGCCGTCAGCCACACGCCGGGCAGCAGTTCTTCGCGCCTGTAGTCCATGCAGTTCCCCCCATCGGCCTTTCTGAAAAGCGATTATAGCACACTTATTTCAACAGCGCATCAATTTTCTTCCCCCTTTGGTAAATTATTTGTGAACTGGTATCCGTGCTCCCGGCCGGCGGCGTCCGTCCACTTCGCCTCGAAGCCCCAGCCCGGCGGGACGCAGGGCGCAAAGCGCACCTCGCCGTTTTCCAGGCGCAGGCCCAGCAGTTCCTCCGCCGCGATGCGGAAGAGCCAGCCGGCCGAGCCGGTGTAGCCCGTCCAGCCCGCCTCGCCGCAGCGCCCCGCGGCGGCGCAGATGTCCGCCGGCACGGCGTGGGGCTCCGCGCCGTATTTTTCATCGCCGCGCGGCAGCGCGCAGAGGATGACGCGCAAAGCGTCCTGCGCGCGGCCGTTTTTCAGGCAGGCGAGCGCCAGCCACAGCGCGCCGTGCGTGTACTGCCCTCCGTTTTCGCGGAATCCGGGGCCGTATCCGTTGATATAGCCCGCGCTGTCCGCGCCGGGCGCGAAGGGCGGCGCAAAAAGCCGCGTGAGCGGCGCGTCCGGGTCGAAGAGCCGCGCGAGGGCGGCGTCGAGGGCGGCGTTCCGGCGCTCCGGCGGCACGGCGGCGCTCATGGCCGCCCAGGCCTGGGCGATGACGTCGATCTCACAGCCGCGGCTGCCGCGGCCGCCCAAGGGCGCGCCGTTGTCGTACCAGCCGCGGAGATACCACTCCCCGTCCCAGGCCGCGAGCGCGGCGCGCTCGCTCTCCTCCGCGAGCGAAACGAGCCCGCCATGCTCCGCCTCCGGCAGCAGCGGCGCAAAGGCCCTCGCCGTGTGCGCGAAGAACCAGGCCAGCCACACGCTCTCGCCGCGTCCGCCGCTGCCCACGGCGTCAAAGCCGTCGTTCCAGTCGCCGTCGAGCATCAGCGGCAGGCCGTGCGCGCCCGTGCCGCGGGCTTTGTAGAGCGCAAAGGCGCGCCGGCAGTGCTCCAGCACGGTATACGTCTCCCCCGTGCGCTCAGGCTGCTCGTAACGGCTGCGCTCCCGCCCGTCGAGGGGCCTCGAGCGCAGGAAGGGCGCTCTCTCCTGCAATATTGCCCGGTCGCCGGTTTTTTGCACGTACTCCGCCGCGGCCCAGGGCAGCCACAGGTAGTCGTCCGAGCAGCGCGTGCGCACGCCGCGCGAGACGCCCTCCTGCGGGTGCCACCAGTGCATCACGTCGCCCTGCTCGTACTGGTGCGCGCAGGCGTCTATGATGCGCCCGCGCGCGAGCGCGGGGTCGATGAGTATGAGGTTGACGGCGTCCTGCAGCTGGTCGCGGAAGCCGTAGGCCCCGCCGCTCTGATAGAGCCCCGTGCGCCCCAGCAGGCGGCTGGCCAGCGCCTGATAGGCCGCCCAGCCGTTCACGAAGCGGTCCAGTCGCTCGCATGGCGTTTTCACCTGTACGCGGCGCAGCAGCGCGCGCCAGTGCGCGGCCGTGCGCCCCAGCTCCGCGCGGGCGCGCTCCAGGTCCGCCAGCTCCGCGGCGAGGCGCGCGTCCGTGGAGACGGCCACGGCCAGGTCGGCAGCGGCGAACTCCGCGGCGAAGCAGGGCAGCAGCCCCGCCCCCGCGCGGCCGTCCATCTCCCCGGCCAGTGCGGAGGCGAGGTCGCCCGTCCAGCCTGTGGGCGGCGCGGAAAAGGCCGCGCTCACGCCCGCCCCCTCCCAGCAGGGGGAGGCGGCGTGGAACGAGCCGTCTTTAAACTTCACCGTCACGCAGCGCGCGTCGCGCCCGTTTTCCGCCAGCGTCAGCGCCGTGCGCCAGGATATGCGCCCCGGCGCGCGCTCTATGAGCAGCACGCGGGCGTCCAGCCCCGGCGGCACGAAGGCCGTCACGGACGCGCCGCACTTTTCCCAGCGGGCGAAGCCGAAGCCGTAGGTGACGCGGCAGTTTTCCCCGTCCGCGTCCGCGAACAGGCTCAGCCGGCGGCCGTTCACCACCGTCTCCAGCGCTTCCGGCCCGCTGACGGCGAGGTCGTCGTTGACCCACTCGTTGATGCGGCGCAGCCGCGCGTTGTCCTGCCACATGCAGCCAAGGCCGCTGTCCGCCGCCAGATAGCCGAAGAGGCCGTTCGAGAGCATGTGCGTCCAGCAGCGCGGCGGCAGTTTGCCGCGCGTTTCAAAAATCAACGAGCCGTCCGGCAGCCATTCGGCCTCCGGCATGGCCGTACTGTTCGTGCGGCGGCGCGGCAGGGGCGGGTATGCCCCCGGCGCGCGCCCCGCCCCCGGCGCGTATGGCGGCAGCAGCTCCGATGCGCCGTCCGCGGCCAGCGTATACTGCGCCGCGGCGGCGCGCTCGATCTCCGGCGCGGGGCGCTCGGCCGTGTGCACGCCCCCACGGGCGCCGGCCAGGCCCTCCAGCCCGCACGCGGCGAGCAGCTCGGACACGGCGCGAGCCAGCGGGCGCATATACTCCCCGCCGTCCGCGGTGATGAACACCAGGTCGCCCGTCAGGCCGCAGGCGCGCAGCAGGGCATGGCGGCGGATGAGCGCGAGCGCCGCGTCGCGCTGCTCGAGGGACTCGAAGCGCGCGCAGACGATGGGCTCGTCGCCGGAGACGCCGTAGCGCCACAACTCGCGCGCCGGCGCCACGTCCTGCGAGCGCGCGCGGGGGAAGGCGAGGGCGGAGGCGAGATCCATCGCGGCGCTGATGTCGCCCGCCCTGAAGCCGCCGCGCGCGGCCAGCTCGCCGGGGATGTCGGCAAAGCCCTCCGGCCCCATGGCGAGGGCGGCGCGGGCAGAGGCAAGTGCCGAGCGCCCGTCCGCAGCCAGGGATATGGCCAGGCGCAGCCGCCAAGCCTCCCCCGCCCCCGCTTCCACCGGCGCAGCGAGCGTGACGCGCGGCCGGTTCAGCCAGCCGAGGGGCTCGCCGTCCTCGTTCGCGCGCCAGGCGCACGCGCGGTCGGCGAGCGCGCAGAGGCAGAGGGCCGGCGTGTCCCCGCGCGGCAGGCGCGTTATGAGCAGCGCGCCCTCCTTCACTTCCGCGCGCAGTCCCAGCCGCCAGAAGGCGGGATGGTTTACATAATCGTTGAGCCGCGCCAGCATGGGCACGAACTCCACGCGCAGCTCGCCCGCCAGTTCATCGCTGCGGAGCGTGAATTCGCGCAGTTCCGCCGTGTGCCCGGCGGCCACGGCGGCGAGGGCGCGCGTCTCCAAACCCTCCCCACGGCCCGTGAAGGCGGCAAAAGCGCCCGTGAAAAGGTGCTCGAAGGCGAGGCCGCCCTCCGCGCCGGGCAGGGGCAGCAGATCCACGGCCCGCCCGCCGCTGATGAAGCGGGCGGAGACGCCCGCCGGGCCGCGCAGGGCGTCCTGCGCGCCCAGATAGACGCCGTAGCCGTCCGAGGATGCGGTGGAGAGGCCGGTATCAGTTAACATAACATTGTACACGCCGTTCGACAGCAGGCAGACTTCGGGCCGGACGGCGTCCGCGGCCGCGCCGCGGCGCTCACAGGCGGCCGCCGGGACGCGGCCCGGTTTGGCCGGCGGCTCCTCCCCGCCAGGGCGCAGCGTGACGGCCCGGGCGCTGGTGCGCTCGGCCAGCAGCGGGGCAAAGGCCCTCATCTCCGGCGCGGACATGAAGCGGCGCGCCATCACGCCGTCCAGCAGGCAGTTGGCCGCCGCCGTGATGCTCATGCCCAGGTGGTGGGCCATCACGCAGCGCACGGCCCGCGGCCCGTCCGGGCAGCGCGCGGGCGTGAAGTCCACGGCTTCGCAGAGGCCGAATGGCCCCTCCGCGCCCAGGGCGGCGAACCGGCGCAGGTTCTCAACAGCCTCCCGCGGGCAGACGCAGAGGGCGAGGTAGCTGGCGTAGGGCGCGGCGACGGTGTCCGCGCCCATGCCGCGCTTGAGGGCCAGCGCGGCGCAGCCGTGGGCCTTGTAGCGGTAGTTTTGCGCGCCGTCCAGGGCGTAAAAGGCGCTCTCCGACTCGCCCCAGGGCAGGCCGGGCGGCACGTCGCGCCGCTGGGCGTAGAGGCAGAAGCGCGCGCTCTCCCAGAGCGCGCCGCCCGGCGCGAGCGGCAGGAAGAGCTCGGGCATCAGGTATTCGAACATGGTGCCCGTCCAGCTGGCCATGCCCCGGCGCGGCCCGCAGCGGACCATGGCGCGGCTGAGCGCGCGCCAGTGGCGGCGCGTGACGAGGCCGCGGGCCACGGCGTAAAAGCCCGTCAGGCGCGCTTCGCTGCTCATCAGGTCGTAGAGCCCCTCGGAGAGCTCGCCGCGTTCGGCGTCGAAGCCGATGCGGAACAGCCGCCGGCGCCCGTCGAAGAGCGCGGCGAAGTCCATGCCCTCCGCCAGCGCCTGCGCCCGCTCCGCCAGGCCGCCGCGGCCGTATTCGCGCAGCCCGGCGGCCAGGGCCGTCAGGCAGGCGGCCAGGTTGCCGCTGTCCACGGTGGAGACGTAACGCGGCGCGAGCGGCGCGAGCGCCCTGATGTCGTACCAGTTATAAAGGTGCCCGCGCCACTTGGGCAGGGACTCGAGCGTGCCGAGCATGTTTTTGATGAGCGCGAGGGCGTTTTCCGGCTCCTCCACGCCGAGGTCGGCGGCGGCCAGGGCGGAGATGAGGGCAAGGCCGATGTTCGTCGGCGAGGTGCGCTCCGCCGCGCCCACGGGCGGCTGCTGCTGGACGTTGTCCGGCGGCAGATAGCCGTATTCCGGGCGGCAGCAGGCGGAAAAATAGCCCCACATCTTCTTCACCTCCCCCAGCAGGAAGGCGCGGCCGTCCTCGTCGAGCGCCTCCGCGCGCAGCGGCCCGCCGGCGAGGTATTTGCCCACCGCCGGCCCGACGAGCCAGAGGGCGCACACGCCGGCCGTGGGCGAGAAGGGCGCGGCGGCCAGCGCGGCCGCCCCCAACAGGCACTGCGGCCACATGGCGCGCACGTGCGCGGCAAAGGTGCCGGAGGCGCTCTCGCCCTGGGCGGCGGTCTGCCATTGAAGCAGGTCTTTTTTTGTCACGAAGCTGCGCCAGAGGGCGGTGGCTGCCGCGCCGGTACAGACGGCGGCCTCCGCCGGCAGCAGCAGCGCCTTTACGCCGGCGCGCAGCAGCTCCCCCGCCGCGCCGCGGTGGGAGAGCGTCTCGCCCCGTCCCTCGCGGCGCGCGGCGAAGCCGTAGGCCGCCGCGCGCGGGACATGGGCGAAGAGGGCCGCGGCGGCCACGCCGGCGGCGGCGAGCGTCCCCGCGGAAGGAAACACGGCGGCGGCAAAGAACGCGGCCGTACTGCCCAGCGGTTCCATGCTGCGGCGCAGGCTGTCCGCCAGGCGCGCCCGCTCCACCCAGGGCAGGGCGGAGCCGGGCGCGATGAAGCGGATGTTCTGCCAGTCGCCGCGCGTCCAGCGGTGCAGGCGCTTGAAATACGGCAGCGGCGCGGAGGGGAAGGAATCCATGAGGGCGGTGTCGCTCATATATCCGCCGCGCAGCAGCGCGCCCTCCACCGCGTCGTGGCTGAGCACGCCCGGCGGGAGGGCCGAACAGCAGCCGAGCAGGGCGGCGGCGTCGATGATGCCCTTGCCGGAAAAGCCTCCGCGCCCGGTGAGGTCCATCCACACCTCGCCGCAGGCGGCGTTATAGGGGTCCGTGCCGCCCTCGGGGGCGAAAACGCGCGCAAAGCGCGTGGCCACCGCGCTCTGCAGCTCCGTGTCCATGCGCGGGTGTATGAGCCCGCGGCCGCGCACCACGCGGCCATTTTCCACCACGGCGCGGTTGAGCGGGTGCAGCATGGCGCCGATGAGCTCCTCCGCCGCGCCCGGCAGCAATCGCGTGTCCGCATCCAGCGCCAGGATATACTCCGCCCCGCGGATGAGCGATATGTCGCCGCTGGCGGCTTCCAGCTCGCTCTCCCGGCCCTGCATCAGCGCGGCCAGGGCCATGATGGCCCCGCGCTTGCGCTCGCGCGGCAGCCAGCGGCCGTCGCGCGCGGAATATGACCGCCGGCGGCAGAGGAGGAGGAAGCCGCCGCCGTATTTTTCGTTCAGCGCGTCGAAGGTGCCGCGGGCGGCGGCGATGCGCGGCGCGTCCTCCGGCGTCTCCGCCGTTTCCGCCTCCGGCAGGTCGGCCAGCAGGGCGAAAACGACGCGCCCGCCGCAGCCGCGGGCGGCACAGCGGTATTCTTCCAGCCGCGCGGCCAGGGCGGGGCCGGAGCCCTCCTGCGTCAACAGGGCGGAGATGGCGCAGACCGTGCGCCCCTCCTCCCCGGCGCACCCGTCGAGCTCCATGCGCGGTATCAGCCGCGGGCGCGAGCAACGGAGCACCGCCGCGTCCGTAAACCCCTTCGCCAGGGCGGATGCCGGCAGCAGGGCGAGCGCCGCCGCCGTCAGGCTGCGCGCGAACACGCCCACGGCGGCGGAGACGGCGGCGGTGAGGGCCGCGTTGGCCGCCAGATAGGCCGCCGCGGGTAGGGGTGAGGGCTGTTCGCGGCCGAAGAGCCACCAGCCCACGTGCCGTGCCTCGCCGGACGAGCCCTCCGAGAGGGCGAGGATGCGACGCGCGAGCTTCTGCTCGCCGGAGCGCTGTTTTTTCGCCAAGCGCGTGATCTCCGCCAGGTACATGCCGCGCGTGCGCTCGTCCATGCGCGGATAGACGCCCGCCGGGTCGCGGCGCAGTATGGCGTCCGTCAGGTCGGCGCGCTCCAGCGCCGGGCCCAGGTCGAGCGTGGAGAGCGCGCGCAGGCTGGTCACCGCCGCCGAGAGGCAGCCGGCGTCGCGCACGTTGGCGGCGGCGAAACGCACCAGCGCCGCGCGCACGGCGTCCGCAAAGCGCGTGAGCTCCGCGCGCTCCAGCGGCAGCACGCTCTGGAATCCGGCCAGGAAGGCCTCCAGGCGCTCCGCCGTCACCTCGCCCCGGCCCGCGCGCACCAGCGCCGCCGCCGCGTAAGCCACCAGGGCCCCGCCCCTGACGGCGCGCAGTCGCGGCGCGCTGCGGAAGCCCTCCGCCGCGGCCAGGCCCTCGCGCTCGAGGAGATAGGCGTTGTCGAGCAGCCACTCGGCCGCCGCGCCGCCGCCGGCCTTCGCCGTCTCCCGCTCGCGGCGCAGCCGCACGAGCGCGCGCGCCACGGCCCGGCGCTCCCCCGCCCCGCCCGTGCGGCCGCGCGGGAAGCTGCATCGCGCGGCGTTGGCGGCGAAGGCGGAGAGCCGCTCCAGCGGTATATATTTTCCATCAGCGCCCATGGGCATGGTCTTCACCCTCCGTTTTGTCGTTGTTGACTAATTTGCCCGCCCGCGCGCCGCGCTATACCGTCAAATAAAAATGCTTGACAGCCGCCGCGCCCGGGGGTATAATCATCGAGGCTGTAAAGGGCTGCGCTTTTACAGGCCCCAATTTTTCTCCGGAGGCGACCGCCGTGGCGGACGACACCGTTTTCCGCACCATGCTCTTCGATTTTTACGGCGAGCTGCTGACGGACAAGCAGCGCGAATACTTCGACCTCCACTACAATGAGGACCTCTCCCTGGCGGAGATCGCCGCGCTGAGCGGCGTGTCGCGCCAGGCGGTGTGGGACAACATCCGCCGCGCGGAGAGCCAGTTGAGGGAAATTGAGGACAAGGTCGGCCTTGTCGCGCGCTACCGCCAGCAGCGCGAGGCCCTCGCCGGAGTGGGCGAGGAGCTGCGCCCGCTGCTGCAAAGCGGCGACGAGTCCGTCCGCGCCGCCGTGAGCCGTGCGCTCGAACGGCTGGACGGCATAGAGTTTTAAGGAGGGCTGGCATGGCATTCGAGGGCCTTTCAAGCAAACTGAACGAGACCTTCAAGCGCCTGCGCGGCAAGGGGCGCCTCTCCGAGCAGGACGTCGCCGAGGCCATGCGCGAGGTGCGCCTCGCCCTGCTCGAGGCCGACGTGAGCTACAAGGTCGTAAAGGACTTCGTCAAGCGCGTTTCCGAGCGCGCGAAGGGCGCGGAGGTGCTGGAGAGCCTCTCCCCCGCCCAGATGGTAATAAAAATCGTCAACGAAGAGCTCTGCGCGCTCATGGGCAGCGAAAACCGCAAGCTCAGCATCTCCTCCAAGTCCCCGAGCGTGGTAATGCTCGTCGGGCTGCAGGGCGCCGGCAAGACGACGAACGGCGCGAAGCTCGCCGCGCTGATGAAAAAATCACAGAACAAGCGCCCGCTGCTCGTGGCCTGCGACGTCTACCGCCCCGCCGCGATAAAGCAGCTCGAAACCGTCGGCGGTCAGCTCGGCATCCCCGTTTTCCAAATGGGGCAGGGCGACCCGGTGGAGATAGCCAAGGCCTCCATAGCGCACGCCAAAAAGCACGGCAACGACCTGGTGTTCCTCGACACGGCCGGCCGGCTGCACATCGACGAGGCGCTGATGGACGAGCTGCAGCGCATAAAAGAAGCCACCGACCCGGCGGAGATATTGCTGGTGGTGGACGCGATGACCGGCCAGGACGCCGTCAACGCCGCCTCCGCCTTTGACGAGCAGCTCGGCATCACGGGCGTGATGCTCACGAAGCTGGACGGCGACGCCCGCGGCGGCGCGGCCCTCTCGGTAACGGCCGTCACCGGAAAGCCAATAAAATTCGCCGGCGTGGGCGAGAAGCTCGACCAGATCGAGCCCTTCCACCCCGACCGCATGGCCGGGCGCATCCTCGGCATGGGCGACGTGCTGACGCTCATCGAAAAGGCCGAACAGGCCATGGACGAGAAAAAGGCCGCCGAGATGGCCGAGCGGCTGAAGCAGAACCGCTTCACGCTCACGGATTACTACGAGCAGCTCACCCAGCTCAAGGGCATGGGCTCGATGGAGGACATAGCCGGGATGATGGGCCTGAGCCCCAAGGCGCTAAAGGGCGCCAAGGTGGACGAAAAGGCCATGGCCCACACGGAGGCGATAATCCTCTCAATGACGCCGAAGGAGCGCGAAAACCCCTCCATACTCGGCAACTCGCGCAAAAAGCGCATCGCCGCCGGCAGCGGCACCTCGGTAATGGAGGTCAACCGCCTGCTCAAGCAGTACGACATGATGCTCCAGCTCGTGAAGCAAATGAACGGCGCCGGCGGGAAAAAGATGAAGAAGTTCGCCAAGATGGGCGGCTTCCCCGGAATGCCCGGCGGCTTCCCCGGCCTGGGCTGATTCATGCGGACACCGCGGCGCGGCCGCGATTTCCATACACGCAATAACGACATGGAGGTGAAAATAAATGGTCAAGATCAGGCTCCGCAGGATGGGCGCCAAGAAGGCCCCCTTCTACAGGATAGTCGTCGCCGACTCCCGCAGCCCGCGCGACGGCAGGTTCATTGAGGAGATCGGCCTCTACGACCCGCTGGCCGACAGCGAGAAGCTGAAGGTGGACCTCGAGCGCGCCAAGTATTGGATCGCCAACGGCGCACAGCCGACCGATACCGTCAGGGCTCTGCTCAAGAAAGCGGAAGCGTAAGGAGAGCTGCAGCAGCAATGAATGAACTTTTGACCTATATTATACAGAACCTTGTCGACGAACCCGACAAGGTGTCTGTGACCGAGCGCAAAGCCGACGGCGAGACCGTTTTTGAGGTCAGGGTCGCCGACGGCGATATGGGCAAGGTCATCGGCCGCCAGGGCCGCATAGTCAAGGAAATACGCACGCTGATGAAGGCCGTCGCCCAGAGGCGCGGCCAGCGCGTGAGCGTCGAAATCCTCGACTGATCAAACTGCCGAAAAAGCGCCTACGGGGCGCTTTTTCGGCATTGTAACGGCAGGTGTTCAGCATGGAGCGAGAGCTCATAGAAATCGGCAGGATAGTAAACACCCACGGGATAAAGGGCGAGCTGAAGCTGCTGCCCCACGACGAGCGGCCGGAGGATCTGCGCGCCCTGCGCTCCCTTTTCGTGGACGGGCGGGAGCGGAAGATACGCTCCGCGCGCGTGCACAAGGGCGCGCTGCTGGTCACGCTCGAGGGCATTGAGGACATGAACGCCGCCCTTGAGCTGAAGGGCAGGGCGGCCTTTGCCGACGCGGACGACCCCGGGCTGCCGGAGGGTTTTGTGTTCATGGACGAGCTCTTCGGCTGCGCCGTGCGGACCGAGGACGGCGAGGAGCTCGGCACGCTCGAGGAGATCATCGACTCCCCCGCCAACCAGGTCTATGTAGTGCGCGGCGCAGGCTCGGAGCGGCTCATACCCGCGATCCCGGAGTTCGTCGTCAGCGTGGACGCCGAGGCCGGCGAGATCGTCGTGCGGCTGATCCCGGGGATGTGAGCATGGCATACAGGATTGATATTTTGACCCTCTTCCCGGACAGCATGTCCGCCGTCCTGGGCGAGAGCATAATAGGCCGCGCCAAGAAAAAGGGCGCGGTGGAGATAAACTGCGTCCAGATACGAGATTACACCGAGAACAAGCAGATGCAGGTGGATGATTACCCGTACGGCGGCGGCTGGGGCCTTGTCATGATGGCGCAGCCGCTCAAGAGCTGCCTGGACGACGTGATGCGCCGCGCCGGACAGCGGCGCAGCCGCGTCATATACATGTCCCCGCAGGGGAAGCCCTTCAACCAGGAGGAGGCCAAGCGCCTCCGGCGTGACTACGACCACCTCGTGCTCGTCTGCGGGCATTACGAGGGCGTGGACGAACGCTTCATCGAAGAGTGCGTGGACGAGGAGCTCTCCCTCGGCGACTTTGTCCTCACGGGCGGGGAGATCGCCGCGATGGCTGTGGCGGACTGCGTCTGCCGCATGGTGCCGGGCGTCCTCGCCGACGAGGAGTGCTACACCGGCGAGAGCCACTGGGACGGGCTGCTCGAATACCCACAGTACACCCGGCCCGAGGTCTGGGAGGGCCGCGCCGTGCCGGGCGAGCTGCTGACGGGCGACCACGCCCTCGTGGCGCGCTGGCGGAGGAAAAAGCAGCTCGAGCGCACCATGGACAAGCGACCGGACATGTTTGAAAAGCTCCAGTTGACATCAAAGGAGGACAAAAGGCTCGTGGAAGAGATAAAATATGAGCGCCTTCCGGAAAAAATGAAGCTGAAATTTGAGCCCCGCCGCTCCACGAACGAGGACGTGCCGGTGATTATGGGAATAGTCCGCCAGGCGCAGAGGTACCTGCGCGAGAACGGCATAGACCAGTGGCAGGACGGCTATCCCAACGAGGCGGTCCTCTACAGCGATGTTGAGAGCGGCCGCGGCTGGGTATTCGAGTGCGGGGGCGAGCTGGCCGGCTATGTGTGCATCTCGATGGACGTAGAGGCGAGCTACGCGCAGATAGAGGGCCGCTGGCTCACCGAGGGGGACAATTACGCCGTCGTCCACCGCTCGATGGTCGGCGACAAATACCGCGGCTCCCGCCTGGCGACGGAGATGTTCTCCCTGGCCTTCGACCTCGCCGCCGGCCTCGGCAAGCAGAGCGTGCGCGTGGACACGCACCGCGACAACAAGGCCATGAACCGCCTTGCGCAAAAGCTGGGCTTCACCTACTGCGGCGAGGTGGACGTGAGTTTGATGGACCCCTGCCGCGACCCAAAGCGCAACGCTTACGAAAAGCTCGTCTGAGCGGAAAGGATGAGGGTCATGGCAGCGAAAAAGGAAAAACGTTTCATAATAAAAGAGCAGCAGGACCTCGGCTTCGGAGCCATGTATGTGCTCGCAGACACAAAAACCGGCGTGAACTACCTCGCGACCGTCGGCGTCGCCGTCTCCGGCATAACGCCGCTGCTGGATTCCAACGGCAATGTCGTCATCGACAGCACGGCGCAGTACGCCGCGGAATAATCCACGTGAGGTGATTTGAATGGTCATCGGCATAGACATGGGCGCCTCCGCCGTGAAAATAGCGGCGCTGGAGGGGGACAGGATAGTCCTGACGCACTACGAGCCCGGGCGGGACGTGGACGTACCCGCGCTGCTCTCCAGGCTCGGCATCAACCCCGCGAGTGCGGAGCGCGTCGCCATCACCGGCCTCTCCGCTCAAAAAGCCGGGCTCGAGGCCCTCGGCTGCACTCCCGAATACCTGAGCGAGCCCGCCGCCATCGGCGCGGGCGCGCAGTGGCTCACCGGCCGGGACAACCTTGTCGTCGCCAGCATAGGCACCGGCACCGCCTTCGTGCACGCGAAGGGCGGCGAATACCGCCACATCTGCGGCACGGGTGTCGGAGGCGGGACGCTGCGCGGCCTCGCCTCGCGCGTGCTCGGCTATGAGAACATGCGCGAGTTCGACGCGCTGGCCCTCTCCGGCGACACGCGGAGGGTGGACTTGCAGATAGGCGATTTTGTGGAGAGCTACGGCCAGCTCGACCCCTATCTCACCGCCTCGAACCTCGCGCGGCTCGACGGCACGGCGACGGACGCCGACTGGGCCGCCGGGCTGACGAACCTTGTGCTCCAGGTCATCGGCACGATGTCCATGATGGCCCTAAACGGCGCGCGGGCCGAGGCCGTCGCCGTCATCGGCGCAATGGCCGGCACCGCCGCCTCGCGGGCCAATTTTGCCAACTTCACGCGCGCGTACGGCCTGGAATTCCTGATTCCCGAGCACTGCGAGTGCGCCACGGCCATCGGCACGGCGAGGCTGATATCATGAACCCGGCAAATCCCGCGGAGCTCCGCGCCGCCCTGGAGCGCCACGGCTTCCGCTTTTCAAAATCGAAGGGCCAGAACTTCCTCATCGACCCGAATGTCCCCCGGCGCATCGCCGAGTGCTCCGGCGCGGACGAGGGCAGCTTCGTGCTGGAGGTGGGCCCCGGCGCGGGCAGCCTCACCGTGGAGCTCGCGCATCTCGCGGGCCGGGTCTGCGCCGTCGAGGTAGACGCCGCCGTCCTGCCCCTCCTCGCCGAGGCCCTCGAGGGCGTGACGAACGCGGAAGTGATTCAGTCCGACGCCCTGAAAACAGATTTATGTAAACTTGTTTCAGAGCGCGCCTGTGGCCTCCGTCCAATGGTCTGCGCCAACCTGCCCTACAGCATAACCTCCCCGCTGCTCTCGAAATTCATTGACAGCGGCTGCTTTGAGCGCATAACTGTCATGGTGCAGCGCGAAGTCGCCCTCCGCCTTGCTGCGGAGCCTGGGACCGCCGACTATGGGGCGTTTACGATTTATGTAAACTGGCATTGCGAAGTGGAGCGCCTTTTTGACGTCCCCCCCTCCTGCTTCATGCCGCAGCCGAAGGTGACGAGCAGCGTAATCCGCCTTACGCCGCGGAATGCGCCGCCCTGCGGGTGCGCGGACGAAGCCTTCATGTTCCGCTGCGTGCGCGCGGCCTTCTCCCAGCGGCGCAAAACGCTCGCCAACGCACTCGCGAACGGCCTGGCCATACCGCGCGGCGCGGCCGCCGCGGCCATCGAAGCCGCCGGCTTTTCCCCCACGGCGCGTGGCGAGACGCTCTCCGGCACAGATTTCGCGCGGCTTTCGGCAATACTCGCGGAA
>DSLMC04102__coassemble_1111_pt1 | contig 17561 bp, 17 predicted proteins | sample DSLMC04102__metabat2_low_PE_011 | metagenome-assembled genome bin DSLMC04102
TGTCAGCATTGGTCGATTTCATGATCACTATGACTGCTTCAGCCCAAGCTGATGTGGAAGAAGCTGGCAACTATGCTGAAATTATATGTATCTATGGAATCGAGGACAGCGCATATCCTGACGGAGCTGCAGCCGTCTCAGGGTGGCATGAATATCCTTATAAGTATATTTCTGAAGATGCACAAAATGTGCAATACAGACGGTTTTAACACGTCAACACATCATTTTTAATCTATAAGGAGAAATAATTATGGATGGTTCGCTGAGGGATGTTACAAGCAAGGGCTGGCGGAACAGACTGTTCGGCACTTTCATCGCGCTGCAGGCGCTGTTTGTGCTGTCGCTCACTGTGTTTGGCGGGAGGGTTGTGCGTCCATCCTCGCAGTTCAGGCCCGGCGGCATGAGCGAGGCCGACGAGGAGCTCTATTACTCGATGGCCACGTCGGAGGATCTGAACTTTGGGCTTTATTCTCTGGTAGATTATGTAATGATAATAATTTCGCTGGTGTTCGTGGCATATGCCGTTTGCTACCTGCTCTCGTGGAAGAAGATGAGTCGCCGCGAGCGCGTGGTCATGCTCGTGACAATCGCCGTGTTCTGCGTGATATATGCGGCGGTTGTGGCGTATTTCAGGAACTACGACGGCTTGTTCAGGATGTATATGAACCTCTTGCCTGCGGAGATTTCCGCCCTGATGACCATGGCGCTGTATTTTATACAAAAGAAGTTCCGCCGGAAGGAGCCGGAGCTGGACGCGCCGATTACAGAAGCCGGGGAGTGACGCCCCCGCGGCGGTGCGGTTTATGTTGGTGCGCCGGGCGGACTTGGATATGCCCGGCTCGGGGCAAACTCCGGGGTGGCTTAAGTGAAGGATGGGACAGCAAAGTGCATACTGCTGTGCATGGGCATACTGCTGCTGCCGCTGCTGGTGCTCGGCATACACCTGAATATCCACAGGCACAGATATTTCGCCTGGCAGGAGCGGGTCTACTCGACCGGCCCCTGGGCGGGGCCCTCCGTCTGGGCCGGGGAGGATGGCGGGTTTTACCTTGTCAGCCGGGAGGACGGCAGCGGCGGCTGCAAGGTGACGGCGTATCTGGAAACCGGGGCCGGCTGGGAGGAGCTCCGCGCTGTGACCAGCGAGGGAGTGCGGACGCTTTTCCTGCGCGACGGCGAGGGAGACAGCGTTTATACGGGCGAATTCGACGTCCGCGGCGATGTAATGACGCTTGAGAGCCTTGAGGACGCGGACGGCCGCGAGGTGATGGGGGAAACCGAGCTCGCAAAGCTGCCGGACGCCCCGATTACACAGGCCGGCGAGTGACGCGCGGCTGACCACCGGAAAGAAGGCCGGGCAGTATGATAAACAGGAAGGATCTCATCGTATGCTTTGCGTTTCGGTTAGTACTCGGGCTGGAGCTGTACGGCTGACGGGCGCAGGGAGGCTGAGCGGGAAATGAGGGCGCACACGGCTTTGAACAAAAAGCGCCGAGCGGCGGAATGAGGGCAGCGGCCGCACAGTGGCTTCCCGCCGGGTGGATGCGGCGGGACAAGGCATGTTGACAGAAGGGAGCCGGAATGAAAAAGCTGATGAAATCGGAACTCTTCAAGGCGCTGCTCGGTCTGATTGGCGTGGCGCTTATAATCGCCGCGATACTCGGCGTGCGGCGCGCGGTCTATTACATGACCTTCCGCTCCGAGCTTGATTTGCCCGAGGGCACGGAGTACACGGTGAATATTATCGGCCCGTCTGACGGCATGATAAGCCTGTCAGGCGAGGATGCGCTGGATATAATCGACGCCGCGCGGGAGCTGAGCTTCGCCGGGCCGACAAACAGGGACATATACCAGGGCTCCGACAACGATTACGACATTCATATAAACTCGATGTCGGGCCTTACCACTATCACGCTCTTTGAGCTGGACACGCCTGTGCTGTTCTCGCCCGAGCGGGACGTAAAGCTCGGCAACACCGGGCCGCTGCGCGACGCCGTGGAGGCCGTGTGGGCGGATGCAACAGACATAGAGCTGCCGGATGCGCCCTATTCCGAGCTCTCCGCCGAGTGCGAGCGGTTCACGCTGCGCGACGCCTCCGCCCCCATGCTCGAGGGGCGGGAGTACAGCGCGTTCCAGCTCGGCGACGGGACCAAGCTGCTCATAGAGCCGAAAACGGAACTCCCGAGCTTCACGGTCAACCGGCTCGAGTACACGGACGCGGGCTGCGCCGAGGGAGAACAGCTATTCAGCGTCAGCTTAACGCCGGAGGAACCGCTCCTGCCGGAACTATGCGGCTGACGGGCGCAGGGAGGCTGAGCGGGAAATGAGGGCGCACACGGCTTTGAACAAAAAGCGCCGAGCGGCGGAATGAGGGCAGCGGCCGCACAGTGGCTTCCCGCCGGGTGGATGCGGCGGGACAAGGCATGTTGACAGAAGGGAGCCGGAATGAAAAAGCTGATGAAATCGGAACTCTTCAAGGCGCTGCTCGGTCTGATTGGCGTGGCGCTTATAATCGCCGCGATACTCGGCGTGCGGCGCGCGGTCTATTACATGACCTTCCGCTCCGAGCTTGATTTGCCCGAGGGCACGGAGTACACGGTGAATATTATCGGCCCGTCTGACGGCATGATAAGCCTGTCAGGCGAGGATGCGCTGGATATAATCGACGCCGCGCGGGAGCTGAGCTTCGCCGGGCCGACAAACAGGGACATATACCAGGGCTCCGACAACGATTACGACATTCATATAAACTCGATGTCGGGCCTTATCACTATCACGCTCTTTGAGCTGGACATTCCTGTGCTGTTCTCGCCCGAGCGAGACGTAAAGCTTGGCAACACCGGGCCGCTGCTCGACGCCGTGGAGGCCGCCCTGGGCGAAACGTCCCTCGTGCGTATGGTGGAAGGGCAGGCGGCCAAGGCCCGCGGGCGATAAGCCGGGCGCGAGAGGGGAAGGGACATGGGAAAGAATAAGATCCGCCTGATAGCGGCGGCCCTGCTGCTGGTCTGGTTGGCCATCATGGCGGTAATTTTTGTCCGCAGCAGCGTCAGGAGGCTGCGGAGTGCGCTCGAAACGGAGCTCGCCCGCCTGGAGAGCGGCGGGACGGCCCTCGAGGTCATAGCCTTTCCCGGCGGGGAGGTGCGTGAATTCTCCGGCGCCGCGGCCGCGGCCGCGGCGGGGCGCTCGCTCGAATACGGCGGCGTGAAGCGCAAGGGCGCTATCCGCACGGAGGCAGGGGACTACCGCGTGTTCATCGACACGGCCGGCGGGCCGGTGTGGCTCTTCGTGCGCGCGGACGGCCGCGGGAGCGTGGACTGTTCGGGGAGCTTTACCGTCCGTGTGGAGGGTGCGGGGGAGCTCTACAGCGTGATCGACGGACTTATGGAAGGTGGGACGGACACATGAAGCAGACGGCGGCAGCCGTGGCGCTCATATTTTCGCTGCTGCTGGCCTCGGTAATTTGCGCGCCGCTGCTGCGGCTGCGCTCAGAGGCAGAGACCCCGCCGGCAGAGCCGGCGGAGTACTCAGCAGAGGCCGGCGAGCCGTGGGAAACGGAATAAAAAAACCCGCCGCCCGGTTGGGGACGGCGGGGCTGTTTTTTTATGCGCTCACAGGGCGGAGACGATGTCGCGGGTGTCGCGGGCGATGACGAGCTCCTCGTTGGTGGGGATGACCCACAGCTGGACACGGCTGGAGTCGGTGGAGATGCGGTTGTCGCTGCCGCGCTTGGCGTTGGCCGCCTCGTCGATCTCGCAGCCCAGGTAGCCCAGGTACTGGCAGATGCCCGCGCGGGTGGTGGGGGCGTTCTCGCCCACGCCGGCGGTGAAGATGATGGCGTCCACGCCGTTCATGGCGGCCACATAGCTGCCCACGACCTTGGCCACGGAGTAGTCGAACATGTCAAGGGCCAGGCGGGCGCGCTCGTTGCCCTCCTCGGCGGCGTTCTCAAGGTCGCGGAAGTCGCTGCTGACGCCGGAAATGCCCAGCACGCCGGACTTCTTGTTGAGGATATTCAGCATGGCGTCGATGTCCAGGCCGTACTTGTTCATGATGAACTGCATGGCGCCCGGGTCAACGTCGCCCACGCGGGTGCCCATCGGCAGGCCGACCAGCGGGGTGAAGCCCATGGAGGTGTCCACACTCTTGCCGTTCATGATGGCGCAGATGCTCGAGCCGTTGCCCATGTGGCAGCTGATGAGCTTCAGCTTCTCGATGGGCTTGCCCATGAGCTCGGCGCAGCGCTGGGAGACATAGCGGTGGCTGGTGCCGTGGAAGCCGTAGCGGCGGACGCCGTCCCGGGTGTAGTAGTCGTACGGCAGGGCGTACATATAGGCCTTGGCGGGCATGGTCTGGTGGAAAGCGGTGTCGAAAACGCCAACCTGCGGCACGTCCTTGCCCATGACGTCGATGCAGGCGTTGATGCCGGTGATGTTGGCCGGGTTGTGCAGCGGGGCGAAGGGGGTGCAGTCCTCCAGCGCCTTCATCACCTCGTCCGTGATGAGCACGCTGCTGGCGAACTTCTCGCCGCCGTGCACCACGCGGTGGCCGACGGCGTCGATCTCGTGCATGGAGCTGACCACGCCGTACTCGGCGCTGGTGAGCTTGTCGATGACGGCGGCGATGGCCTCGGAGTGCGTGGGGAGGGGGAGGTCCTCGTTAAAAACGGGCTTGCCGCCCACCAGCGGGGTGTGCTTCAGGTGCCCGTCGATGCCGATGCGCTCGCACAGGCCCTTGGCGAGGAGCTGCTCGCCCTCCATGTCGATGAGCTGGTACTTGAGGGAGGAGCTGCCCGCGTTGATGACCAAAACTTTCATTTTCCGATTTCCTTTCTGCTGTTCACTATTGTAAATTGCGGAAGAGGTATAGTATTATGGATACTGTTATTGTATCCTTATATGCCCTAAAACGCAAGTGTTTTCGCAAGGAGGCGGGGAGATATGCTGATAGCGGGCATCGTGGCGGAATATAACCCCTTTCACAACGGCCACCAGTGGCACATCCGGCGCACGCGCGCGGAGCTGGGGGAGGACGTGGTCATCGTCTGCTGCATGTCGGGCGACTTCGTGCAGCGCGGCGAGGCGGCGGTGTACTCCAAATTCGCCCGCGCAGAGGCGGCGGCGCGCTGCGGCGCGGACCTCGTGTTCGAGCTGCCGCTGCCCTGGGCGCTGAGCTCGGCGGAGGGCTTCGCCCGCGGGGCCGTGGGCCTGCTGCACGCCCTGCGCGCGGTGGACGTGCTCTCGTTCGGCAGCGAGAGCGGGGACGCCGGGGCCCTCTCCGCGGCGGCGGAGGCCCTGCTGGACCCCACGCTGGGTCCGGAGATACGCGCCGCGCTGGCGGACGGCGTGCCCTACGCCGCGGCGCGGCAGAGCGCGCTGGCCCTGCGCTCGCCGGAGAGCGCGGAGCTCCTGAGCTCGCCGAACAACATCCTCGCCGTGGAGTACATCAAGGCCCTCTACGACCTGCGCAGCGACATGCGCGTGCTCACCTTCCGCCGCGAGGGCGCGGAGCACGACGGCGTGGGCGGCAGCGGCGGCATCCGCTCGGCCAGCGAACTGCGCACGCAGCTGGCCGCCGGGCAGGACATCGCGCCCTTCATCCCGGCCGCGGCGGCGGGGATATACGCGCGCGAGCGCGAGCACGGCCGCGGGCCCGTTTCGATGCGCGCGCTGGAGCCGGCGCTGCTCTCGCGGCTGCGCCTGCTGCCCGACGCGGCCTTTGAGGCCCTGCCCGACGCCGGCGAGGGCCTGGCCAACCGCCTGATGCGCGCCGCGCGCGAAGAGCCGGGCTGGGACGGCGTCCTCTCCGCGGCCAAGACCAAGCGCTACGCCCTCTCGCGCCTGCGGCGCATGTGCATGTGCGCCTGCCTCGGCGTCAGCCGCGGCATGGCGGACGGCGTGCCGCCCTATGCGCGCATCCTGGCCGCCACCGCCCGCGGGCGGGAGGCCCTGCGCCTGATCGCCGGGCGCACGCGCATACCCATCATCACCAAGCCCGCCGTGGCGCGGGAGCTGCCGCGGGAACACCTGGCCGTTTTCGAGCTGGGCGCGGCGGCGCGCGACCTCTATGTCCTCGCCGCGTCCGCGCGGGAAGAACGCCGCGGCGGCAGCGACTGGCGCACGGGCCCGGCCGTCATCTGAGGACGGCCATGGTAAAAGTGCATAGTTTTCCGCTCGCGGACGCGCCAAATTTCGTGCCGCTGCAACATTCTATCAAATTAAAGCGGAATGTGAACAAATTGTGTTGCATTCGCGTGAGCAAAGGTTTATAATCTGTGCATGGCTCAGACGGACATTTGTGCGCGCACAATGGACGAACGGCTAATGTGTGATATAGGAGGATCAAAAATGAAGAAGATTCTTGCACTGCTTCTTGCCCTTTGCATGGTGTTTGCCTTTGCCGCCTGCGGCGAGGAGCCGGCGGCGGAGGAGAGCGACGCTCCGGCGACCGAGCCCAACGCCCCCGCGGCTGAGGGCGACAACGTCATCAAGATCGGCGTGTTCGAGCCTCTCACCGGCGACAGCGGCGCCGGCGGCAAGCAGGAGATGCTCGGCATGCAGTACGCCAACTACCTGCAGCCCACCGTCGATGTCGGCGGCGTGGAATACACGGTCGAGCTCGTCCCCTCCGACAACGGCTCCGACTCCTCCAAGGCCCCCACGGCGGCCAGCCAGCTGGTCTCTGAGGGCGTGAGCATCGTCCTCGGCACCTACGGCTCCAGCGCGGCCATCGCCGCCGGCCCCATCTTCGAGCAGGCCCAGATCCCCGCCATCGGCGTCACCTGCACCAACCCGCAGGTCACCATCGGCAACGAGTTCTACTTCCGCGCCTGCTTCATCGACCCCTTCCAGGGCACCGTCCTCGCCAACTACGCCTTTGACCAGCTGGGCGCCCGCAAGGCCTACATGCTGGGCGAAGCCGGCAACGACTACGACGCCGGGCTGATGAACTACTTCCAGGAGGCCTTCGAGGCCCTCGGCGGCACGGTCGTCTCCGACAACTTCCAGACCAACAACTCCGACTTCACCAGCTATCTGAACAAGGCCGTCAGCGAGCAGGCCGAGGTCGTGTTCATCCCCGTCTCCATCACCTACTCCACCCAGATCATCGCCCAGGCCAAGAGCATGGACCTCACCATCCCCATCCTCGGCTCTGATACGCTGGACAACAACACCGTCCTCGCCGCGGCGGCGGACAGCAACCTCGACCTCATCGTCACCACCTTCTACAACGAGGGCGGCAACGCCGAGTTCGACGAGGGCTTCAAGGAGTGGATCAACTCCGACAGCGTCAACCTCGATAACAACGGCGGCAACGACATGATCGCGGCGGTCTCCGTCATGGGCTTCGACGCCTATAACGTCGCCCTGGAGGCCATTAAGCTCGCCGGCAGCACGGATCCCGTGGCCATCAAGGACGCCCTCTGGGATGTCAACTATGACGGCATCACCGGCAACATCACCTTCGGTGAGAACGGCGACGCCGTGCGCGACACCGCCTACATAAAGATCTCCGACAACGTGGCCGTCGCCTGGACGGACGGCGGCACGCAGACCGTCGCCTGAGCGCGGCTGCAAAGCTGAAAAGATACGCTTTGGCGAGGGCGCGAGCCCTCGCCAAAGTATGATAAGCGTTTGGACCGGCTCGTAAGGGGCCGGGACGTAAAAAACGGCTCCTTACGAGGCAGTCCAGGCAACGAAAGGAAGAGAAATAAGTGCAATATGCAGTTTCCATCCTGCTGTCGGGCATTTCCGTGGGCGGGCAGTACGCGCTGATAGCCATCGGCTACACGATGGTCTACGGCATCCTGCGCCTCATCAACTTCGCCCACGGCGACGTGTTCATGACGGCGGGCCTGATGCTCGTCTACATGTCGGCGAGCTTGCCGCTCGGCGTCGCCATCCCCCTGATGATCGTGGCCACGGTGGCGCTCGGCTTTTTCATCGAGCGCGCGGCCTACAAGCCGCTGCGCAGCGCGCCGCGCATGTCCGTCATGATCAGCGCCATCGGCGTCAGCTTCCTCATCCAGAACTTCGCCACCTACTACACCGGCGGCCTGCCGCAGAACTATCCGCAGCTGCCGTTCCTCTCGGACACCGTCACCATCTACGGCACGTCCGTCAAGTGGGCGGTCATCATAACGCCCTTCCTGGTGGTGGCCCTGATCGCCGCGCTCACCATCCTCATCAACAAGACGAAGATCGGCATGGCCATGCGCGCGGCGGCCAAGGACTTCGAGACCTGCCAGCTGATGGGCATCAAGATCAATTCCGTTATCAGCTTCACCTTCATCATCGGCAGCGCCCTCGCCGCCGTAGGCAGCCTGCTGTATTTCACGAACTACCAGAGCATCGTGCCCCTCTCCGGCGCCATGCCGGGCCTGAAGGCCTTCGTGGCGGCCGTTTTCGGCGGCATCGGCTCCATCCCCGGCGCCGTCATCGGCGCGTTCATCATCGGCATCTGCGAGAACATCGTCAAGGGCACCAGCCTCTCCATCTTCTCGGACGCCATCACCTTCGTCCTGCTCATCGTCATCCTGGTGGTCAAGCCCACCGGCCTCTTCGGTGAGAAGGCCACCGACAAGGTCTGAGGAGGTGCGACATGCCTGCTGTAACGCTTGAAAAAAAGAGCCGCCGCGGCTCCGTCATCGCCTTCATCGCCGTGCTGGCCGTGCTGGCGGCGGTGGTGCTGCTGGAGAACGTCCTTGACCCCAACGCCAACATCATCGTCTTTACCACCCTGAAAAAGGGCGCGGTGTACGCCCTGGTGGCCGTCAGCATGAACCTGCTGAACGGCTTCACGGGCCTCTTCTCCCTCGGCCAGGCGGGCTTCATGCTCCTTGGCGGCTACACTTACGCCATCCTCACCATCCCCAGCGCGCAGCGCGACAGCGTCTATTACCTCTATGACGGCTCCGACATCAACTTCTCCATCACGGAGACGCTGCAGGACCTCTTCGGCGGCAGCGGCGTGGGCGCTGCCGTGGGCCTCGTGCTGGGCGTGCTCATCGCCATCGCGGCCGCGGGGCTGGTGGCGGCCTTCATCGCCTGGCTGATCGGCCTGCCTGTGCTCAAGCTGAAGAGCGACTACCTGGCCATCGCCACGCTGGGCTTCGCGGAGATCATCCGCGCCGTGTTCCAGTGGACGGAGCTGGGCCGCATCACCAACGGCGCCAACGCGCTCAAGAACTACCCCACGCTCTCCAACTTCAACATCACCAACGCGGACGGGCAGATCGTCCTGCGCCTTTCCACCTTTGCAGCCTTCGCCATCGCCGCGCTGTGCATCTGGCTCATCGTGCTGCTCATCAACTCCAGCTACGGCCGCGCCTTCAAGGCCATCCGCGAGGACGAGGTGGCCGCGGAGGCCATGGGCATCGACCTTGCCAGGCACAAGCGCATGAGCTTCGTCATCAGCAGCTTTTTCGCCGGCGTCGGCGGCGCGCTGCTGGCCATGTACATGAACCAGGTGCAGGCCAAGACCTTCACCTCCACCATGACGTACGAGATACTGCTGATCGTCGTCCTGGGCGGCATCGGCTCCGTCTCCGGCAGCGTGTTCGCCGCCTTCCTCTACACGGCGTGCAGCGAGTGGTGGCTGCGCTTCCTGGACGTCGCCACGGTGTTCAAGAGCGCCGGAGACCGCTGGACGTTCATCATCGTCCTCGCCGCAGCCGCCGTGGCCCTGACGGCCCTGCTTGTCTGGCGCCGCCGCCGCAGCGGGGCGAAGAAGCTCTCCGAGATGTGGGCGGTGTTCGTCCCCGGGGCCATCGTCCTGGCCTATGACATCTACTACGCCATAGCGGGCGGGATGGAAGTGCCCTTCCTCCGCGCCGGCTTCCGCATGGTGGTGTTCAGCGTCATCATCATGGTGGTCGTGCTCTTCTTCCGCCGCGGCCTGTTCGGCGACAGGGAACTGCCCTACATCGTCCGCCGTCTGGGCCTGTACATCAGAAAAGTCGTTAAATACCGCGAAGCAGCCACGAAAAAGGCTGCCGCTGAGGCGAAGAAGGAGGCGGACGGCGATGAGTGAGAAGCTTGAGAACGTCCTCCGCATGGAGAACATCACCATGCAGTTCGGCGGCGTCGTCGCCGTCAACGACCTCTCCATCGAGGTCAACAAGGGCGAGATCGTTGCCCTCATCGGCCCCAACGGCGCGGGCAAGACCACGGCCTTCAACTGCATCACGGGCGTCTATCAGCCCACCAACGGCCTCATAAACTTCATGGGCCGGACGATAGTGCGCAACCACCCGGGCGGGAAAATGGCCAGGGAATACCTGGGCACGAACGCCGCGCGCTACAGCTCCGACTACAGCGGGGAGGACGACCCGGAGACCCTCGCCGCCCTGGCCGAACTCGACGCCAGGTGCGCCGCCGGGGTTGCCGCCGCCGAAAAAGAGATCGCCGGCCGCCTCGACAGCGAAAAGGACGAGGAAAAGCGCAAGTCCCTGTATAACGAGGCCGAGGCCCGCAAAGCCGAGATCGAGGCCGGTTATAACGCCCCGCGCGAGCGGCTGCTCGCGCAGCTGAAGGACCGCGCCGGCGCGCGCATCGAGCTGGCCCGGGCCATCGACCCCGACGTTACGACGAACAAGGTCTACGCCCCCACGCCGGACAAGATCACTTACCTCGGCATCGCCCGCACCTTCCAGAACATCCGCCTCTTCTCGGCGCTGAGCGTTCTGGATAACGTCCTGATAGCCAAGCACATGCGCGCCAAACAGAACGTCTTTTCCGCCACGCTGCGCCTCAACCGCAGGGAAGAGCGCCGCATGCGCGAGGAGGCCATGGCCCTCCTGGCCGAGCAGGGGCTGGATCACCTGAAGGACGAGGTCGCCGGCAGCCTGCCCTACGGCATCCAGCGCCGGCTGGAGATCGCCCGCGCGCTGGCCACCAGCCCCAAGCTGCTGCTGCTCGACGAGCCGGCCGCCGGCATGAACCCGCAGGAGACGCAGGAGCTGGGCGAATACATCGTGCGCCTGCGCCGCGAACACGACCTGACGATACTGATGATCGAGCACCACATGGATCTCGTCATGCAGTTTTCCGACCGCATTTACGTCATCGACTTCGGCAAGCTCATCTCCTCCGGCACGCCCGAGGTGGTCAAGGCCGACAAGCGCGTCATCGACGCATACCTGGGGGTGGTAGAATGAGCGACGTCATACTGAGCATCAAGGACCTGAAAGTGAGCTACGGCGGCATCGAGGCCGTCAAGGGCATCTCCTTCGACGTCCGGCGCGGCGAGATCGTCACGCTCATCGGCGCCAACGGCGCGGGCAAGAGCTCCACGCTGCGCGCCATCGCCGGGCTGGTGAAGCCCTCCGGCGGCTCCATCACCTTCGAGGGCGAGAACATCACCGGCGCCGACCCCACGAGCATCGTCAAGCGCGGCGTCACCCTGGTGCCGGAAGGGCGGCGCATCTTTGCCGACCTCACCGTGCTGGAAAACCTCAAGATCGGCGCCTATCTGCGCCACGACGACCTGAAAGAGGACCTTGAGTGGGTCTACAGCCTGTTCCCGCGCCTGAAGGAGCGCTCCTGGCAGGCGGGCGGCACGCTCTCCGGCGGCGAGCAGCAGATGCTGGCCGTGGGCCGCGCGCTCATGAGCCGCCCCAAGCTCATCATGATGGACGAGCCCAGCCTGGGCCTCGCGCCCATCATCGTCCGCGGCATCTTCGACATCATCAAGGAGATACACGAGCGCGGCACCACTATCCTCCTCATCGAGCAGAACGCCAACATGGCCCTGCAAACGGCAGACACCGGCTGCGTCCTGGAGACGGGCCGTATCACCCTCACCGGCACCGGCGAGGAGCTGCTGAAAAACGAAGCCGTGCAGGCCGCCTACCTCGGCACCTGACCAGGCTGCGCCTGGAGGCAGAGGGCTGTGCCCTGGTCTACGGCAGGTTTGCGGAAACTTATAAGTAGGAAAGCCGAGGAGCTCTCGCTCCTCGGCTTTTGCTCTACGCGGCGTAAAAGCCTCCCCTGCCGCGCAGGGGAGGCAAGGGGCTTGCTGCAACTCAGCGGCGCGAGCGTAAGCGAAGCCAGGCTGCGCCTGGTGGCATCTGCCTGCGGCACGGTCTATCGGAACGTTTCCGTCAATGAGGCGCGCAGCGCAGATACCAGCGGCCGTTGGCCGCTCAGGTCATGTTGGCGAAGCGCTCCACGGCCTTGGTGAAATTGGCAATGGTCTGGTCGGCGTCGCCGTGCTCTATGCCGTCGCGCACGCAGTGCTTGATATGCCCTTCGAGCACCACCTGGCCCGCGCGGTGCAGCGCGGATTTCGCGGCGTTTATCTGCGCGAGCACGTCCTCGCAGGGCACGTCCTCGTCCACCATGCGGTCGATGGCCTGCACCTGCCCGATGATCTTCTTCAAACGCCGGTGGAGGTTGTCGGCGTCCATGCACTGTCTCATATACTGCCTCCTATACCTGTGGGGGTATGCTTTTGACAACGATTTTAGAATACGGCGGCGGGAAAGTCAAGCCTATACCACCTGGAAGATGTAGAACTTGAGGTATTCCGTCTCCGGTACGTTCCAGAGTATGGGGTGGTCGGGGGCCTGCTGGCGGGCCTCGATCTGCTTGAGGGACACGTTGGCGTCCCTCGCGGCGGAGCGCAGCATCTTTTCAAAGAGGGCGGGGGGCATGAAGTGGCTGCACGAGCAGGTGGCGAGATAGCCGCCGCGCGGCAGCAGGCGCATGGCCCGGTAGTTTATCTCGTGGTAGCCCCGCTCCGCGCCGGCGACGGTGCGGCGGCTCTTGGTGAAGGCCGGCGGGTCGAGGATGACGAGGCCGTAGTCCGCGCGCTCCTCCGTCAGCTTTGGCAGCAGGTCGAATACGTCCGCCGCCAGGAAGTCCATTTTATCCTCCAGGCCGTTGAGGGCGGCGTTTTGCCGCGCGAGGGCCACGGCGGATTCGGACACGTCCACCGCGGTGACGTGCTCCGCGCCGGCGCGGGCGCAGTTGAGGGCGAAAGAGCCCGTGTGCGTGAAGCAGTCGAGCACCCGCCGCCCCGCCGCCAGACGCGATACGGCCAGGCGGTTATATTTCTGGTCGAGGAAAAAGCCGGTCTTTTGCCCGTTTTCAAGGTCCACGGCATAGCGCACGCCGTTTTCGCAGATCTCGGTGAGTGCGCTCTCCGGGTGCGGCGCGCCGGCGTACCAGCCCTTGTATTGCTCAAGGCCCTCCAGCGCGCGTATCGGGCTTTCGTTGCGCTCGTATATGCCGTCTATGCGCTCGCCCATGGCGGCGAGCTGGCTGAGCAGAGTGGAGTATATCACGTCCTTCACCCCGTCCGTCCCGCGCGAGAGTACCTGTGCGCAGAGCAGGTTGGAAAAGCGGTCCACCGTCAGGCCCGGCAGGCCGTCCGCCTCGCCGAAGATGAGCCGGCAGCAGCCGAAGTCCCTGCCCATGACCGCGCGGCGGTAATCGAGGGCGTATTTTACCCGGCGCTCGAAAAAGGCGGGGCCGAAGCGCTCGTTGGCGTTGTCGGAGAGGACGCGCACGCCGATCTTGCTCTCCGCGCTGTAGAACCCCGCGCCCAGCCACGCGCCCTTGGGCGCAAAGACGTCCACGATGCCGCCGGAGGGGCACTCGCCCTCGCGCGCGGTGATCTCGGCGGCGTATACCCAGGGGTGGCCGCTGCGGAGCGAGGCCTCGGCCTTTTTTGTGACGGTTACGGCGGGGAAGGGTCTGTCCTGTTTCATTATTTGTCTCTCCAAAGCTGTCCGCGCCCTCGCGGCTGCGGGAGCGCGGACACGGTTTTTACATGAGCCGGTAGATGCGCGCCGACTCGGGCGGCAGCGCCAGCTGCACCAGGCCCTCGGAGACGGCTGCGCTGTCCCCGCTGAGAAGGCAGCGGGCGCGCGTGATGCCGTATGCGCGCAGGGCCTCCGCCTCCGCGGCGGTGAGGCCGGCGTGGCCGGCCCAGAGGTCGGCGACGATGCGCTTTTCATAGGCCGAGCGGTTGATGACGGCGAAGAAGGCGCCGTTTTCGGCCTCCAGGCCGAATTCATCCCGCCCTCCGCCGACGAAACGCAGCACGGTCAGCACGTCCGCGTCCGGCGCGGAGAAGCCCGCCGCCCCTATGGAGAGGGCGTCGTTCTCGTTGCGCAGCTCGGCGAGCTTGCTGTACCAGTCCACCAGCGGGCGCTTGCCGACGGTGAAAGGCGCGCGGTCAAAGGGGTCGAGCATGCCGTTCATGCCCGTCTCGTCGCCGTAATAGACGCTGGGCACGCCGGGGATGGTGAACTGTATGGCGGCCGCCAGGCGCTGCATGGTGCAGCCGCGCTCGTCCTGCGCGTCTGTGATGATGAAGCCGGCCTGCTGTTCGCGCGTCATGCTGCGGGCGTCCAACCGGGTGGCGAGGGCGGTGCGCGCGCGGTCCACGTCGTGCGAGGAGACCAGGTTCATCAGCGAGAAATAGAGCGGCGCGGGGTAATTCAGCCGCTGGCCGAGCAGAAAATCGGCCAGGGCGCGGGCGTCCGAGCGGAAGGTGAGGAAGTCCAGCACGGCGCTGCGGAAGGGGTAGTTCATCACCGAGTCCAGCGACTCGCCAAGGGCGTATTTGCGCCGCGCGCCATAGCTGGTCTTGGTCACGGCGTCCTCCCACACCTCGCCGAGGACGACTGCCTCCGGGTCGGCGTCCTTGGCCGCGCGACGGATGAGGGCCAGGGCCTCGTCCGGCAGTTCGTCGGCTACGTCCAGCCGCCAGCCGGAAGCGCCGCGGCGCAGCCAGGTGCGCACGACGCTGTCCTCGCCGGAGATGACGAATTCGCGCCAGCGCGCGTCGTTCTCGTCCACCTCGGGCAGGTCGGGGAAGTTCCACCAGCAGCGGTATTCGCCCGGCCATTTGCGGAAGTCGTACCAGGAATAATAGGGCGATCTCTCGCCGGCGTTATAGGCGCCCGCGCTGTCGTAGCGGGAGAAGCGGTTGAAATACACGCTGTCCGCGCCCGTGTGCGAGAAAACGCCGTCCAGCATCACCCGGATGCCGCTTTTGGCGGCGCTTTTGCACAGCCGCTCGAAGTCCTCGTTGGTGCCGAGCACGGGGTCCACTTTCAGGTAGTCGCCCGTGCCGTAGCGGTGGTTGCTGCACGCTTCGAAAATGGGGTTGAGGTAGATGACGCCCACGCCGAGGGCCTGCAGATAGGGCAGGCGGCTCTCGATGCCGCGCAGCGTGCCGCCGTAGAAGTCCAGCGGGAAGTAGAAGCCGTCCGCGCTGTTGGGCTGCCAGTCCACTGGCTCGTTCCAGCCCTCGTGGTACTTCACCTGCCGCCCGCGCGAGCGGTGGTATTCAATGCCGCGCTGGGCGGTGTCCGAGGTGTCGCGCGCGAAGCGGTCGGGGAAGATCTGGTACATGACGCTGCGGCGGAACCACGCGGGCGTCTCGAAGGCGGCGTCGTACACCGTCAGGCGGAAGGCGGAGCCGCGGGAGCTCTGCAGCTGGCCGAAGCGCCCGCCATTGGCGGCGCAGAGCCAGAACTCGCCCTCTTCCAGGCGCAGGCAGAAGCAGTACCAGAGCGCGGCGGGCTCCGTGGAGGGCACCAGGTCGCAGTACCAGCGCCCGCCGGTGAGCGCCATCTTGTAGCGGCGCTCAAAGCCGTCGCCGCTCAGCACGAGCTCGGCGTCCAGCACGGCGGCGGCGCCGTCGCGGAAGCCCAGGCGCACGCTCTGCCCGGCGCGGACGGCGCCGATGGGCCGCCGGTCGCTCTCGCTGGCCGCGTCGTGGGTGATGTGGGGCTGAAGTGAGGAAATGATCATATGTCAGTGAACCTGGCGGGCGCGAGTATGTACATCGAGCGCAGCGAGCCCGCCCGCCTCTCCTTCGTGCAGAATATATGCGCGCACATGGCGGCGCAGAGCGTCTCGGTGTAAACTTCCTCGTCGCGGATGACGGCGCTCTCGCCGATGCGCCGCCAGTCGCCGGGCCAGGCGTCCCACAGGCGCGAGCAGAGCCGGTCGTTCACGGCGCGGATGAGCGAGGCCGTGCGCGGCTGCAAAGCGGCCACGGCCCCCAGGGGCACGGCCACGCTGCCGCCGCTGCCGGCCATGCGCAGGTCGAAACACTCGGAGACCAGGCGCACGGCATCGTCCCAGCCCATGCGGCGCTCGTCCAGCAGCAGCCGCAGCAGCTCGGGGAGGATGACGGCGTCCAACCCGCCGGAGAGCTCGCCTCGCAGCGCCACGGGGAGCTCGGAGGGCGCGCCCACGGAGGCAACGGCGCGCGCGGCGCGCGCGGCGGCGGTGAAATAGGCGCCGGTGAGCGCGGGCACCGCGCCGGAGTTCAGGCGGGCGGCCAGCTCGGCGCTGCGCGCGGATTCGTTGTAGTCGGCCTTGACATCCCCGGCCCGGCCGGGCTCGGGGGCCAGGGCGCGCTCGCGCCCGCCCTCGTTCACGGCGAGGACGCCCAGGCGGCCGGTGTAGTTCACCTGCAGCCCGTCGTTCGTCCACACCTCGTGGGCCTCGCCGCCGAAATATACGGTCACAGCTTCGCTACCAGACATGTCGCACCCCGCGTTCAAAGCAGCTCGATGTAGAGGCGCGCATACTCGTCGGCGGAGCGCTCAAAGCCGAAGTCCACGCTCATGGCGTTGCGCATCAGGCTCTCCCAGACGTCGTGCTGGTCGCGGTAGATCCCAACGGCGCGCTCCACGGTGGCTTTCATCTCGTGCGCGTTATAGTTGGCGAAGGAGAAACCGGTGCCCTCGCCGGTGTACTGGTTATAGGGCACGACGCTGTCCTTCAGCCCGCCCGTCTCGCGCACGATGGGCAGCGTGCCGTAGCGCATGGCGATCATCTGCGAGAGGCCGCAGGGCTCGAAGAGCGAGGGCATCAGCAGCATGTCGGCGCCGGCGTAGATGCGGTGGCTGAGCTCGTCGTTATAGCCGATATAGGCGCAGACGCGCCCCGGGTGGCGCTCCTCCGCCGCGCGCATGAAGCCCTCATACTCGCCGTCGCCGCTGCCCAGCAGCAGAAAGCGGATGTCGAATGCCATCATCTCGTCCAGCACACGCTCCACCAGGTCGAAGCCCTTCTGGCGGGTCATGCGCGTGACCATGGCCACGAGCGGGACGCCGGCGGCCGCTTCCAGGCCCATGTCGTGCATCAGGGCGTCCTTGCAGGCGGCCTTGCCGCGCAGGTGGCCCTTGTCATAGCGCTTGTATATCGCCGGGTCTGAGTGGGGGTTGAAAACTTTCTTGTCGATGCCGTTGATGATGCCGCTCAGCTGGTGCCGCCGGGCGGAGAGTATGCCCTCCAGCCCCTCGCCGAAAGCGGGGGTGCATATCTCATTGGCATAGCTGGGGCTGACGGTGTTCAGGCGGTCGGCAAACACGCAGCCGGCCTTGAGGAAGGCCGCGCAGCCGTTCAGCTCCATGAATTCGCTCGTGAAATAGCGGTCCTCCACGCGCAGCAGGTCGCGGAAGAAGTCAAAGCTGAACTTGCCCTGGTAGGCGATGTTGTGGATGGTCAGCAGCGTCTTTATGCGCCCGTGCTCAAAGTAGCCGTACTGCGTGCGCAGCAGCATGGGCAGCATGGCCGTGTGCCAGTCGTTGCAGT
>DSLMC04102__coassemble_1132_pt1 | contig 17123 bp, 9 predicted proteins | sample DSLMC04102__metabat2_low_PE_011 | metagenome-assembled genome bin DSLMC04102
AAATACTCCTCCATAAACGTCGAGAACATCACGCCCACCGAGAAGTTCATCTCCGGCTATTTCGCCTCCTACCACGTTTACCCCTATTACCCGGACTACCTCGAGCTCGACATGGAGGCGGCCGCCTACCGGGAGGAGGACCTGATAGAGGCTTACGGCGAAAGCCGCTATGAGAACATCCTCAAAGTCATCTCCAACATGGGCGCCGCCGACATTTACAGCTACATCGGCGAGAGCGATTACTACGACTCCAAGGGCCGCCTGAACACCTACCGTGCCTATCTCAGCGCGCTCAACAACTTCCACAACATCCCCGTCGTGATTTCCGAGTACGGCGTCACCACGGGCCGCGGCATGGCCCAGGTCGATAGAAACACGAACCGCAACCAGGGGCACATGACCGAGCAGGAGCAGGGGCAGGCCATTATCGACTGCTATGAGGACATCATGGACACCGGCAGCGCCGGCAGCTGCGTGTTCACCTGGCAGGACGAGTGGTTCAAGCGCACCTGGAACACCATGCACGCCGTGGACCTGGACAATACGCCCTACTGGAGCGACTACCAGACCAACGAGCAGTACTTCGGCCTGCTCACCTTTGACCCCGGGGAGAGCGAAAGCGTCTGCTATGTGGACGGCGACGGCTCCGAGTGGGGAGAGGAGGACGTGGTGATCGCGGACGGGGAGGCGAGCCTCTCCATGAAATACGACGAGAAGTTCATCTACTTCTACCTGGACGGCGTGGACGCGCGCTCCGAGACGCTGTATATACCCATCGACACCACGCCCAAGACCGGCAGCACATACTGCCAGAACTACGGCCTCAACTTCTCGCGCCCCTGCGACTTCGTCATCTGCATAGACGGCGAGGACAACAGCCGCGTGCTCGTGCAGGAGCGCTACGAGGTGCTGCGGGCCATGTTCAGCGAGGAGTATTACAAGCTCAACGCCTATTTTGCGGGCACCATCCCGTATGCGGATACGCCGGTGTTCAGGAAGATATCCCTGCCGCTCATCCTGGAAAACCTGTTGCCCCCCGCCGACAAGAGCCTACCCCTCGGCGAGCGCTACGAGACCGGGGTGCTCCGCTACGGCAACGCCGACCCGCAGGCGGAGGACTTCGACTCGCTGGCCGACTTCTGCTTCACGGACGATGGCGGCGTGGAGATACGCATCCCCTGGCAGCTGCTGAACTTTGCCAACCCCTCGGAGATGATGATACACGACGACTACTACGAGCACTACGGCATCGAGTACATACACATCGACGAGATGTACGTGGGCTTCTCCCGCGGGGACGGGGACGGCTGGCGCATACCGATGGCCGCCCTCCCGCTCGAGGGCTGGGGGACGGACGTCACCTATCACGAGCGGCTGAAGCGCTCGTACTACATCCTGCAGGAATACTGGGCGGGGCTGGACGGCTGACCGCCGGGAAGGAGGCGCGCCGTGGGCGCGGAGGTACTGCTATACGGCTACGGGATCGTGTGCCTGAGCATGCTGGTGTTCAACGTGGTATACAGCCTGCACCTGCGCGCGGACGACCGGCGCACGCAGAAGCGGGTGGAGGTCATCCAACGGCAGGCGGCGGGGCAGCTGGAGGGCCTGCGCGCTGATGTACATCAGCCGCTCCAGGCCAGCCATCTGGCCTGGATGAGGCGCCGGCTGGCGCGCATAAGCTACCTGCTGGCCTTCGACCGCTTCCTGGATGAGCAGGACACGGAAGAGCCGGCCGTCCGCGAATACCTGCGGCAGCTGCAGCCGGTGTTCCTCTATCTCTCCACGGTCTACTGGAAGCGGGAGGACACGCAGGCGGCCTATTACTGCCACTTCCTGGCACGGCACCGCCTGCAGCGGCACATGGAGCTGGACCAGGTGCAGCGGGTGGTGCTCTCCTATCTGAAAAAGGACAGCCTCTATTGCCGGCTGAACGCGCTCAAGGCCCTGTGCAGCTTCGGCAGCCCGGAGGTGCTGGGCGATGCGCTGGAGGAGCTGAGCCGCGACGGCGGCAGCCAGCTGCACGAAAAAATGGTCACCGAGGCGCTGCTCAGCTATACGGGCAGCGCGAAGGCGCTCATCGAGCTGCTGTGGCGGCGCTTCGAGCGCTTTTCGGCGCAGATACAGCGCGCGGTGCTGGACTACATACGCTTCCAGAGCGGGGACTACAAGCCGCAGATGGAGGAGATACTGCGCGACGGCGGGCGCGACAAGGAGCTGCGCCTGGCCGCCATACGCTATTTCGGGCGCTATCCCGACGAGGGCGTGCGCGGCGTGCTGCTGGGTTTTGTCCGCAGCGGCGACGCCCTGCAGTGGGAGTATGCGGCCATCGCCGCCACGGCCCTGGCGCGCTACCCGGGACAGGACGTGGTGGACGCGCTGATGGGCGCCATGCACAGCTCCAACTGGTACGTGCGCTACAACGCCTCCGCCAGCCTGGAGGCCCACGGCCTCAGCTATGAGGGCATGATGGACATACTCGCCGGCGACGACCGCTACGCGCGGGAGATGCTCAACTACCGGCTGGAATCCCGGCGGCTGCAGCGCAGCGCGGCCGCGCCGCGCGAAAAGGAGGCGGTGGGCGTATGAGCACGCGGGACTATATACAGCTCTTTCTCCTCTGCGTGGAGGCCTTCTTCATCCTCTACATGGTGGGCTATTCCAGCTTCCTCTTCCTCTCCGTGACGGTGGGCTCCTCCGAGCTCTACGCCAACCGGCGGCGCAACACGCTGAAAAACGAGCTGGGCAACGACTACTACGTGCCCGTCTCCATCCTGGTGCCCGCGCACAACGAGGCCGTGACCATCGAGGCCACGGTGCGCTCGCTGCTGGCGCTGGACTACAAGCTCTATGAGATCATCGTCATCGACGACGGCTCCACCGACGACACTTCGCAGGTGATGCGCGACGCCTTCCAGATGTGGCGCATCGACCGGCCCATACAGCGACGCATACCCTGCCAGCCGGAGGAGGAGGTATACGAGACGCGGGCCTGGAAAGTGCCCATCACGCTGGTGCGCAAGAAGAACGGCGGCAAGGCCGACGCGCTGAACATGGGCATCAACGTCTCCAGCTACCCCTACTTCCTCTGCCTGGACGCCGACTCCGTGCTGCAGTACGACTCGCTGGAGAAGATCGTCCACCCCGTGCTGGAGGACCCCAAGGTGGTGGCCGTGGGCGGAACGGTGCGCCCCTGCAACGGCGCGGAGATAGAGAACGGGCGCGTGGTGCGCTACCGGATGCCGAAAAAGCTGCTGGCCTGTATGCAGGTGCTGGAGTACGACCGCTCCTTCCTCGCTTCGCGCATCCTCTTCGACAAGTTCAACGGCAACATCATCATCTCCGGGGCCTTTGGGCTGTTTTTGAAGAGCGTGGTGATCGAGGCCGGCGGTTATGAGCGCAACACCATGGGCGAGGACATGGAGCTGGTGGTGAAGCTGCACGTCTACTGCCGCGAGAACCAGCGGCCCTACCGCATACGCTATGTGACGGATGCCATCTGCTGGACGCAGGTGCCGGAAAAGCTCGGCGACCTCTGCAAACAGCGCCGGCGCTGGCACATCGGGCTTTTCCAGAGCATGATGCGCTACCGGAACATCATGGCCAACCCCAAATACGGCGCGGTGAGCTTCGTCTCCTATTTCTACTTCCTCATCTATGAGCTCTTCTCGCCGTACATCGAGGTGTTCGGCGTTTTCACCACGCTGCTGGCTTTCGCCGTGGACCTCATCAACGTGCCGTTCATGGTGCTGTTTTTCGGCATCTACGTGGCCTACAGCGCCATATTGTCGCTGACGGCCTTCTTCGCGCGCGTACATACGGTGGACCTCAAGCTCTACCTGACGGACGTGCTCAAGGCGGTGGGCCTGTGCGTGGTGGAGGTGTCCTGCCTGCGCTTCGTGCTGGCCTGGGTGCGCATGACGGCGCTCATCGGATATAAGCGGAAAAAGAACGTCTGGGGCCGGATCGAGCGCCAGCGTATAAACATCAAATAAAGGGAGGCGGCAGGATGAGGCTTGAAGAACTGAGGAAGGGGCTCTGGGGCTACCGCAGGGACGACGTGTTCAAATTCATCACGGAGATGGAGGACGAGGCGGCAAAAAAGCTCGCCGAACAGGGCGAGGCCGCGTCGGAGGCCGAAAACAGGGCCATCCGGCGCGCGCAGGAGCTGGAAAAGGAGAACCGGGCCCTGCGCTCGGAGGTGGACCGCCTGCGCGCCCAGCAGGAGCAGATATCCATGGCCATACTGGACGCCCGCGCGAGCGCCGAGGCGCTGAAGGCCGAGACGCGCGCGCAGGAGGAGGCCGCGCGCGCCGCCGTGCGCGGCACGATGGAGGAGGAGCTGGCGGAGCTCCGGCGCTACGCCGGGAAGCTGGCCGCGCTGCGCGAGGCCATCCGCAGCACGCTCGAGGGCCTGGACCGCGACGTCGAGGAGGCGGAGCTGCAGGTGGAAGCGGCCGCCGCGGCCTCGCCGGCCGCCAATCTGACGCTTTTTGAGTGAGAAACGGGGAAAAGGACTTGCAAACTGGCGAAGCCATCATCTTTGTCGCCGGCAACCCGGCGCTCTATCCGCTGGAGTATTACGACGCGGGCAGCGGGAGCTACCGTGGGGCGATACCGGAGTTTTTGCAGCGCTTCGGCGAGGAATACGGATACCGGGTGCAGTACCTGGAGCCCGGCAGCGAGGACCGGCGCGCGGAGCTGGCGGAGGCGCGGCAGGTGGACATCATATCCGGCTGCCTGTCCGGCGAGCGCTATCAGCACACCACGGCCCAGCCGCTGGTGCTGCTGACCGCGGAGGAGGGCGGGACGGAGACGGCCTATGCCCTCTATCTCACCACCGCCGCGCCGGAGGGCCTGCGCGCCGAGCTGCGGGAGTTCGCCGCCGCCACCGGCAGTACGCAGTGGACGGGCGCGCTGCTTGCCCAGGCGTCGGAGGGCACGCCAACGGCGGCGCCGCTGGGGCTGCTGGGCGGCCTGGGCGCGGCGGCGCTGCTGCTTGCCTGCGCGCTCATCGCCGCGCTGAGGGCCTACCGCCGGGAGCGCCGGCGGGGCGTGGAACTGCACCTGACGGACGCGGAGACGGGCCTGGGCACGGAGGAGGCGCTGAAAGAGGCCTTCTCACACCTGGAGCGCAGCCAGGACCGCGCCAACTATACGCTGCTGTGCTTCCACCTGGCGCTGGACGAGGTGGGGCGTACGTGGGGCCGCGAACAGGCCGCCGCGCTGCTGGCGCGCGCGGCGGAGACGCTGAAAGCCGCCGGCGGGCCGGGGGACATCCTGGCGCGCTGCGGCGGCGACATATACGCCCTCAAGCGCTTTGACAGCGCGCAGGGCGCCCGCGAGTGGGCGCGGGAGGTGCGGGAGCGCGTCTGCGCGGGCGTATCCGGCGGCCGGCTGCGCGAAGAGGACGTGACCGTGGGCGTACACCCGCTGGCGAAGAACCACGGCGGCCTGGAGCAGACGATGTTCCACGCACACCAGTGCGCGCTGGCCGCCGCCCGGGACGGGACGGGGGAGCGCCTTTGCGGCACGGAGCTCTGCCGCTCCTGCGAGGAGCGCTGGCAGCTGCTGGGCGATTTCGACAGCGCGCTGGAGCGCCATGAGTTCCAGCTGTACCTGCAATTCTTCGTGGACTCCTACAACTTCCGCATGGTGGGCGGGGAGGCGCTCTCGCGCTGGAACCACCCGCGGCTGGGGCGGCTGGACCCCGGGCGGTACATACCGCTGCTGGAGGGCGACGGGCGCATCGGCGCGCTCGACCTCTACGGGCTGGAGCTCACCTGCGCCTTCCTTGAGGAGCTGGGGCGCGCGGGGGTGGAGGACTTTTTCATCTCCTGCAACTTCGCCCGCCGCACGTTCAGCGAGCCGGGATTCGCCGGGAAGTGCATCGAGATCGTGGAGCGGCACGAGTTCCGCCGCAAGCTGCTGATCATGGAAGTGACCGAGAGCCAGCAGCTGAGCCGCCGGCAGAACGAGCAGATGCTGAAAAACATCGTGGAGGTGCGGCGGCACGGCGTGCGCGTCATCTTTGACGACTTCGGCATGGGCTTTTCCTCCTTCCACGACCTGCAGGACTACCCGATGGACGGCCTCAAGCTGGACAAGGAACTGGTGGACAACATGGGCACCGAGCAGGGGAAGATCATCCTCGGCGCGCTGGTGGAGACGGGGCACCGCATGGGCCTCACCCTCCTCGCCGAGGGCGTGGAGACGGACGAGGAGATAAGCGCGCTGCGCGAGCTGCGCTGCGACGTGATGCAGGGCTTCCGCTTCTCCTTCCCCCTGCCCGCGCACGAGGCGCGGCGGCGGATACTGGAGTCGCGGCGGCCGCGCCTGGCGCCTGACGGCGCGAAAGGAGAGGGAGAATGACGGCGGAGAGAGGCCGGTGCGGGAAACTGCTGATCGTGGACGACGACGATATCAACCTGGCCATACTGGAGAACGTCTTTGCGCCCGATTTCAGCGTGGAGACGGCGTACAATGGCAGGGAGGCGCTGGACATCGTCTATTCCGGGCAGGAGGACATCTGCGCCGTGCTGCTGGACGTGGTGATGCCGGAGATGGACGGCCTGTCGGCCCTGCGGGAGCTGCACGCGCGCGGGCTGACGGACAGGCTGCCCGTTTTCATCATCACCGCCGAGGCCAGCGGGGAAGTGCTGCGCGAGGCCTACAGCCTGGGCGTGATGGATGTGATAAGCAAGCCGGTGGTGCCCTTCGTGGTGCGGCGGCGCGTGCAGTCCGTCATCGAGCTCTTCCAGTCCCGGCGGCAGCTGAGGAGCACGGTGCTCAGCCAGCATGAGGAGCTGCTGGCCCAGGCGCAGCAGATCATCGAGCTCAACCAGGGCATGGTGGAGGCGCTGGCCACGGCCATCGAGTTCCGCAGCGAGGAGTCCGGCGGGCACGTGCGGCGCATACACGACATCACCCGCTGCCTGCTGGCGGAGACGCCCTACGGCGAGGGGCTGGACGGCGAGCAGACCGCGCTGATCGCCCTCGCGTCCATACTGCACGACGTGGGCAAGATCGCCGTGCCGGACGCCATACTGAACAAGCCCGGGCGGCTGACGGCGGAGGAGTTCGAGGTGATGAAAACGCACACCGTGCAGGGCGCGGCGCTGCTGGAGAAGATACCGCAGCTGCGGCGGCACGCCGCCTTCCGCTACGCCGTGGACATCGCCCGCCACCACCATGAGCGCTGGGACGGCCGCGGCTATCCCGACGGCCTGCGCGCCGGGGAGATCACGCCCTGGGCGCACGCCGTGGCGCTGGCGGACGTATACGACGCGCTCAGCTGCAAGCGCGTATATAAGGACGCCTTCCCCCGCGAGCGCGTGCTGGAGATGATACGCGCGGGCGAGTGCGGCGTTTTTGACCCGAAATTGCTGGACTGCTTCTTCTCCGTAGAGGGGAAGCTCTCGCAGATGTACCGGAAGGAGGCTATGGCGTGACACCGGAGCGCAAAGCGCGGCTGGAGGCCGCGGGCATCGACGTGGACGCGCTCAGCGAGCGCGTGATGGGCAGCGAAGCGCTGATGGAGCGCCTGCTTGGCAAGTTCGCCGCCTCGCGGGACTATCCCGCGCTCGCCGCGGCGCTGGAAGAGGGCGGGCGCGAGCGCGCCTGCGCGGCGGCGCACACGCTCAAGGGCGTCTGCGGCAACCTCTCCATGGACGGGCTCTACAGGCTTTTCACCGCCCAGGTGGAGGCCCTGCGCCGGGGGGACATGGACGAGGCCGCGCGGCTGATGGCGGAGATCGCCCCCGCCTGGGAGGCCGCGGCTGCGGCCATTGGGGACAACGGCGATGGAGCGCGCTGAACGCCGTGCGCTGCGCCGGCGGATGCGCCTGCCGCTGGTGGCCTTCGCCGCGCTGACGCTGCTGACGCTGGCCGGCATACTGTTGATACGCACGGCGCTGCTGCGCAATGCGCGCGAGACCGGCACCGCCCTCTCCGCCAGCTGCGCCGCCGAGGAGGAGGGGCGGCTGAGCGTATACGAGACGCTGCTCAACTTCGGCGTGGCCTCGCTGGACAGCCGCCTAGCCGCCGGCGAGAGCCGCCAGGAGATCCGGGACTTCGTCGGGATGTATTTCCGGCGCGTGGACAGCGTGCTGGGCAGCGGCGTGGTGGACCCCTATGTGGTGCTGGACGGGGAGATCCTGGCCGCCAACCCCTGGGAGTGGGACGCGGAGTACGACTACGCCGCCGCGCCCTGGTACACCCAGGCGCGCTCTGCGGAAGGGCGTGTCATATTCACGGACGTGTACACGGACGCCGTCTACGGCCGGCCGGTGGTCACCGCCGCGCAGAGCTGCGCGCATGACGGCGCCGTGATGGCCTTCGACATCCTGCCCGAGCACCTGAGCTTTGAGGCCGCGGAGCTGAAGGAGGAGGAATCCTTCTTCCTCTGCGACGGCAAGGGGACGGCCGTCTATCAGAAAACGGCCCTCGAGCTGCCGCAGGAAGAGGTGCAGGCGTACCTGACCTCGCTGGTGGAGCGGATATCCTCCGGGGAGCTGGAGGGCGGGGGGGCCATGCGCGACATGGACGGGCGCCGCCGGGCCGTCTATTACACGCGGCTCGACAACGGCTGGTACTCCATCGTCACCGTGCCCTACGGCGTCATCCTCGGCGAGCTGTGGCAGGTGGGCTGGGCGCTGCTTCTGATGTTCGCCGTCTCGCTGCTGGCGCTTTTCGCGCTGGCAAGGCGGGAGCAGCATCTGGGCGAGCGGGCCCGGCGCGCCAATGAGACCGCCCAGGTGCTGGGCAACACCTATTACGCGCTCTACCGCGTGAACTATGAGCGGGAGACGTATGAGATGATAAAGGGCTCGGACTATGTCCGCAGCCGCATCCCCGCCTTCGGCCCCTACGGCGAGCTGCTGCGCACGGCGGGGGAGGTCGTCGAGGCGGAGGCCTTCCGCGACTTCACAAAGAGCTTCTCCTGCGAGAACATCCGCCAGCTGGTGGACAGGCAGGTGAGCGACTACGGCGGCGAATTCCTGCGCCGCTTCGGCGGCGAATACCGCTGGGTGAGCGTGCGCGTGCTGTTCGACTCTGCGCTGGAGGCGCAGGAAGTCGTGCTCTGCTTCCGCGAGGTGGAGCGGGAAAAGGAGCGGCAGCTGCAGGAGCGCCGGCTGCTGGAGGACGCCCTGCAGCTGGCAAAGCAGAACGAGCAGTCCAAGCAGGCCTTTTTCCGCAACATGTCGCACGACATGCGCACGCCGCTGAACGCCATACTCGGCTCCAGCGAGCTGGCGCGGCAGCATTTGGACGAGCCGCAGCGGGCGGCGGGGTACCTGGACCGCATCGACTCTTCCGGGCGCTACCTGCTGGGGCTCATCAACGATATCCTGGAGATGGCGCGCATGGAGCACGGGCAGGTGCGGCTGGAGAGCCGCCCGTTCGACCTGCGAAAGTGCGTGGACGACTGCCTGGCGGCCTTCCGCATACAGGCCGGGCGCGAGGGCAAGGCCCTGCGCGAAAACTTCGCCGCCGGCCCGGAGACGGTGGTGGGCGACGAGCGGCGCATACAGCAGATACTCAACAACCTGCTCTCCAACGCCTTTAAATTCACGCCCGCCGGCGGGGAGATCACGCTCTCCGTGCGCCAGACGGAGTCCGGCGAGTACGGCCGCTACGAGTTCGCCGTGGCCGACACGGGCATCGGCATGTCGCCGGAGTTCCTGCGGCGCATCTTCGAGCCCTACGCGCGGGAGATGCGCTTCGGCGACCGCGCCGCCTCCGGCACCGGGCTGGGGATGTCCATCACCCGCAGCCTGGCGGCGCTGATGGGCGGCGAGATACAGGTGGAGAGCGAGCCCGGGAAGGGCAGCCGCTTCACCGTCGTCCTCCCGCTGCCCTCCGCAGAGCCCGGACAGGCTGAGCCCGCGGCAGAGGCGGCTGCGCGAGCCGCCGCGCGGCCGGATGCGGGCGCATTCACGCTGGAGGGGCTTTCGCTGCTGCTGGCGGAGGACAACGAGATAAACATGGAGATCACGACGGAGATGCTCGCCGCGCGGGGCGTGCGCGTGGCGCAGGCCTTCGACGGGGCGGAGGCCGTGGAGCTCTTCAGGCAGTCCGCGCCGTTCGCCTTCGACGCCGTGCTGATGGACATGCAGATGCCGGGGCTCGACGGCTGCGCCGCCGCGAGGCAGATACGCGCCCTGCCGCGCGCGGACGCGCAGAGCGTGCCCATCATCGCCGTCACCGCCAACGCCTTCGCCGAGGACGTGGCGGCCACGGCGGCCGCCGGCATGGACGCGCACATATCCAAACCGATAGACTTCAAAAAGCTGGCGCAGGCGCTGGAACAGCTGCTATGCGCAGGGGAAAAGGGAAATTAAAGACCGTCAGGAAGCTGAGGGAACGAAATGTCAGAGACAAAGGGCGTCTCGCGGGACGAAGAACGGCTGCAATATCAGCTGGAGGAGCTGCAGCAGCGGGCGAGCAAGGACTCCGTGTCCGGGCTTTTGAACCGGGCGACGGTGGAGCAGTACATAAAAAAGCGTTTGCAGAAGATGACGGCGGAGGAGCAGTGCGCGCTGTTCATCATCGACCTGGACAATTTCAAGCAGGTGAACGACACGCTGGGCCACCAGGCCGGCGACCAGGCCATCAGGCAGTCGGCGCGCATCCTCTCCGGGCTTTTCCGCGCCAACGACATCGTCGGCCGCCTGGGCGGCGACGAATTCACCGTTTTCCTCTGCGGTGATATCACCGAGGAATACGTGCGCAAAAAGGCGGCGCAGATCTGCGACGAGCTGCACCTGGCGCTGGGCGACAGCCAGGTGGTGGACATCACGGCCAGCGTGGGCGTCTATCTCTCCGCGCGCGGGCAGGAGTTCGAGGGGCTCTATCAGGCCGCGGACCTGGCGCTCTACAAGGCGAAAAAGACCGGCAAGCACCGCTATTGCCTGAAGGACCAGGACGGGTATCAGGAGGGGCAGCGCGGGGAGTTCCGCCCCGTGAGCACCATCCCGCTGAGCGGGCTGCTGGAGTACCTGGACAGCGGCGTGGCCCTGCTGGAGATGGGGCCGCGGCCGCAGGTGATCTATGTCAGCCCCAGCTACTGCCGCATCATCGGCGCGGAGCCGGAGGACCTGCCGCTGCCGATGGCGATGGAGGATCTCATCCATCCGGACGACGTGGCCGCGCTGGAGGAGGCGCTGCGCACCGGGCTGCGCGAGGACCGGGCCGTGGAGCACACGCACCGCATCTCCGCCGGCGGCGGGAAATGGGCCTGGTGGCACATCCGCGCCACGCACGTGGACTATGAGAGCCCCTACCCCGTGATGCTCATCACGGCCACGGACGTTTCGCAGTACAAGGAGTCCGAACACCGGCTGGAGGAGACGAACCGGCGGCTGCAGGCCGCCTTCGACCAGACGGCCAAGCGCCTGTGGGAGGTGGAGATGCCAGGCGGCACCTTCCGTGCGTTCACGCGGGACGGCAAATACCGCGAGCTGGGGGATGGGCGGATGGTGTTCCCGGACGCCCTCATCGACGGCGGCTGGATACACCCGAATTCCGTTTCCCGCTTCCGCGCCTTTGCCCGGGACCTGCTGGACGGGCACGCGCAGGGCTACGGCAACTTTGCCGTCCGCAGCGTGGACACGGGCTATTACAGCTGGGCGACCATCTCCTACCGCGCGCTCTATGACGACGCTGGGCGGGCGGTGAAGGCGGTGGGCGTGCTTGAGAACCTGCCGCCGGGCTTTTCCGGCCCCGACAGCTGGAACCCGCTGCAGCGCCCGCTGCCGGAGGGGCTGGTGGCCGACCTGATCGTGCGCATGAGCGCCAACCTGGAGCTGGACAGCGTGGAGTCGGTGTGGATAGAGGGCTCCAACCTCACCAGCCAGGTGCAGCGCACGCGCTGCTCGCAGATATTGAAAATGGAGCGGGAGAAGATCTTCGGCGAGGCCGACCAGGAGACGTTCCTGGACTTTTTCGACCGCGAGCGGCTGCTGAAGGCCTTTGAGGAGGGGCGGCGCTGGCTCGCCGCCGAGTACCGGCGCGTGGACAGCGACGGGCGCATCCGCTGGGTGAGGCACGTGCTGTACCTGACCGAAGAGCCCTCCTCGCGCCAGACATACCTTTTCGTCTATCTCGTGCGCATGGACCCGCAGCACAGGCTGGAACAGGCACTGGCCGGCGAGGCGCGGCGCGACGAGGGCAGCCGGCTCTACGACCGCGCGACCATACAGCGGATGGCAGAGACGGCCTTCGCCGGCGGCGGGGGCGGCAACCGGGCGGTGGCCGTCTTCCAGGTGAACGGCCTGGCGAGCCAGCCGCAGGGCGCCCTGCCGGCGGCCGGACAGACGTTCTATGAACTGGCGACGGCGCTCTCGCTGGCGCTGGGCGGCGGCTGCCTGGTGGGGCAGTACAGCGCCCGCGAACTGGTGGTCGCCTTCCCCTCCGTGACTGGCAAAGAGGAGCTGCGCCGCCTGCTGGAGGAGGCCGTGGCCTTCGTGCGGCGCGTTATGCAGCCGGCCGCCGCCTTTGACGGACTGCGCTTCGTCACCGGCGTGAGCGTGCTGCCCGCCGCCGGCGCCGGCTACGCCGCCATGCTCGAGGAGGCGCTGCACGCCTGCTCCTTCTGGTGGAACGCGGCGGCGGACACCGTGGCCTTCGCGCAGGAAGCTGTGGACGGCTGCTGGGAAAAAGTGGGCTCAGGCACGGACGAAGTGGCCATACACTCGGGAGAAATGCTGCGCCCGCTCTCGGAGAGCGAGAAGGACGTGGCGCTGGACTGCGTTTCCGGGATGCTCACGGCGCGGACGCTGGACGCCTCGCTGATGGGCGTTTTGCAGACCATCGGCACATATTACCACGCCGACCGCGTCTATACGCTGATGCTGGTGGAGAACGGCCACGCGCTGGTGATGACCTTCGAGTGGACGAACACGAGCAAACGCAGCATACAGCAGGCCGTATCCGGCATGCGCCTGGACAGCTTCCCGCTGCTGCGGCGCTGCATGGACGAGCGCGCGCCCATTTTCGTCACCCGGCGGCACGAGCAGGAGCGCGGCGGGGAGGGGGAGTGGTACTTCACGGCCCTGCCGCTGATACGCGGCGAGCGGGTGGAGGGCTTCCTCTGCATAGAGAACGCGCGCGAGCACCCGGGGGACGCGGCGCTTTTCAGCACGCTGATACCGCATATGCTGCGCCAGCGCGAGCGCTTCCGCCGCGCGGACAGCCCCGCCGGCGCGGCCGAGCAGCTGATGGGCCTGCCGGACCTGCGCTCATACATGGAGGCCGTGTACGCGCTCGACTCCGAGCACTTCAGCTCGCTGGGGGCCGTGTGCCTGGACATACCGAATTTCGCCGCCATCAACAGCAGCTGCGGCTTTGAATACGGCAGCAGGCTGCTGTGGTATGTGGCCAAGACGCTGACGGACATATTCGGCGCCGGCCATCTCTACCGCACGTGGGACGCGGAGTTCATCGCCTTTTTCCCCAACACGACGCGGGAGGTGTTCGTCGGGCGCTGCGGGCGGCTGCGCTCCATCATACAGCGGCGCTACCCGAAGGATGTGCGCATCGGCCGCGCCTGGGCCGAGGGGCGCTTCAGCGGGCAGACGCTGGTGAAGGAGGCCAAGGCCGCCATGCACGGCGAGGGCCTGGACACGAGCGACGAGGTGCTCGGCTTTGCCCAGCGGGCGGAAGAATACCACAGCGTGGGCGCGGCGGCGCGCGCCGGGCGCTTCACCGTCTATTTCCAGCCGAAGATAGACATGCGCACCGGCCGCCTGTACGGGGCGGAGGCCATGGTGCGCGGCATAGCCGAGGACGGCAGCATCGTCGCGCCGGGGCAGTTCATAGAGTATCTGGAGCAGGACGGGTCCATACGCGACCTGGACATCTACGTCCTTGAGCGCTCGCTCGACCAGGCCGACCGGTGGCGCGAGGAGGGGCTGGGGCTGGTGCCCGTGGCCACCAACATTTCGCGCGCCACGCTCGTCCACCCGTCCACGCTGGCCTCCGTGCTGGCCGTGCAGAGCCGCTATCCGCATTTCCCGGCGGAGGCCCTGGAGCTGGAGGTGACGGAGCGCGGCGGCATCGAGACCGGCGAGTTCCGCCGCATCGTGGAGCGCTTCCGCTCCTGCGCCCTGCGCCTGAGCCTGGACGACTTCGGCTCGCAGTACGCCAACCTGCCGCTTTTCACCAACGTCCGCTTCGACACCGTGAAGCTGGACCGCAGCCTCATCACCGGGCTCGCCGGCAACCCCGTCAGCCGGATGCTGGTGCGGGACATCGTGCAGATATGCCGCGCATACGGCATGGATTGCGTGGCCGAGGGCGTGGAGACCGCCGCGCAGCGCGACGCGCTGCTGGAGGCCGGCTGCTATTACGGCCAGGGGTATCTCTACGACCCGCCGCTGCCGGCGATGGAATTTGAACTGAAATACCTGCGCGCCCACCCCGCGCGGGACGCAAACGCTAAGGAGGAACAGAAATGAGCAAGACCGACGAAAAAAAGTCCCTGCCCGAAGAAAACGCCTCCGCACAGACGCCGCTGGTCATCGGCATCGGCGCTTCCGCCGGAGGGCTGGAGGCTTTGCAGCAGTTTTTCGGCTATATGCCGCCCAACAGCGGGCTCAGCTTTGTGGTCGTGCAGCACCTCTCGCCCGACTATAAGAGCCTGATGGCCGACATCCTCGGCAAGCACACGGAGATGAGCGTGTACCAGGCGGAAAACGGCATGAACGTGGAAGCGGACACCGTCTATCTGATACCGCCGAAAAAGTACATGACCATCAGGGACGGGCGGCTGATACTCTCCGACTACGCCTCCGGCACGCTCAACCACCCCATCGACATCTTCTTTTCCTCCCTGGCCGAGGAAAAGCGCGAGCACTCCATCGTGGTCGTGCTTTCCGGCACCGGCTCGGACGGCACCAACGGCGTGAAGGCCGTGAAGGAGCACGGCGGCCTGGTCATCGCCCAGGCGCCGGAGAGCGCCAAGTTCGACGGCATGCCGCGCAGCGTCATCAACACGGGGCTGGCGGACTTCGTCCTCTCGCCGGAGGAGATCGCCGAGGAGATACTGAACTTCTCCAACACGCCCGTGCTGCTGCGCTCGCCCAAGAGCGACGGGCTGCTCTCCGACGAGGAGGTCATCTTCTCCGAGGAGGAGACGCTCTCGCACATCTACACGATACTGAAAAACGCCAGCGGCATCGACTTCACCTACTACAAGCGCTCCACCATCCTGCGGCGCATCGAGCGGCGGATGCTGGTGACGCACACGGCCACCCTCGCCGACTTCGCCCGGCTGCTGGGCGACAGCGCGGAGGAGGTGAACATCCTCGTCAAGGAGATACTCATCGGCGTGACGAATTTCTTCCGCGACCCGGCCTTTTTTGAGAAGCTCAAGTACAACGCCATCTACAAGATCGTCGAGCGGGCGAAGGAAAACGAGCCCATCCGCGTCTGGAGCGCGGGCTGCTCCACCGGCGAGGAGGCCTATTCCATCGCCATACTGTTCCGCGAGGTGATGGAGGAGCTGAACGTCAAGCGGGACGTGAAGATATTCGCCACGGACGTGGACAGCCGCGCCATCGAGCAGGCCGGCAAGGGCGTTTTCTCCGAAAACATCATCGACGACGTGACGCCCGACCGCCTGGCCAAGTTCTTCCTCAAGATCAACGACCAGTACCAGATCTCCAAGGAGATCCGGCGCATGATCGTGTTCGCCACGCACAACATGTTCTCCGACCCGCCCTTCGGCAAGCTGGACCTCATCGTCTGCCGCAACGTGATGATCTATTTCCAGCCGGTGATGCGCCGCGGGCTCTTCGCCATCTTCCACTCCGCGCTGAAAAACAACGGCTACCTCTTCCTCGGCAAGAGCGAGACGGCGGGGGAGTATGTGAGCCTTTTCAAGCCCGTCTGCAGCGCGGAGAAGATATACCTGCACAAGGGCGAGGGCAAGGTGGAGGACCTGACGCCGCCGGCCTTCACCATCCCCAACATCCAGACCATTTCCCCGCGCAGCATCCGCGCGGGCAGCGGGCAGAACGAGGACAGCGCCGCCGAGGGGCTCTACACCAAGTTCCTGGAGCGCTTCCTGCCCGCCTCCGTGGTGCTGGGGGAGGACGACTCCGTGCTCCACTTCTTCGGCAATTACGCCGACTACCTGACGCTGGCCCCCGGCAAGGCCACGCTCAATTTCTTCAGCATGATAAACAAGGACCTCAGCCTGGTGGCCGCCACGGCGCTCAGCCGCTGCCGCGCGGAGAACACCCCCGTCACCTATACGGACGTGGCGGTGGACACGCCCAGCGGGCGCAAGGTCATCGACCTCACCGTGCAGCCCATCGCCGGCGTCTCCGGCGAGGACAGCAAGCTGACGGCCGTGCTGTTCCTGGAGCGGCGCCACGGCGACGAGGGCGGCGTGACGGAAAAATACGACCTGGACGCCACCGCCGCCCGGCGCATCGCCGACCTGGAGCGGGAGTTCCAGGTGTCCCAGAGCGACCTGCGGGCCACCATCCAGCGGCTGGAGACCGTGAACGGCGAGCTGCAGGCCGCAAACGAGGAGCTGCTGACCGCCAATGAGGAGCTGCAGAGCTCCACGGAGGAGCTGCAGAGCGTGAACGAGGAGCTCTACACCGTCAACACCGAGCACCAGCTGAAGCTGGACGAGCTGACGATGATGACCAACGACCTCTCCAACTTCCTCTCCTCCACCATGATCGGCATCCTCTTCGTGGACAGCAACCTCAACATCCGCAAGTTCACCGAGTACGTGGGACGCGAATTCCAGCTGATGGAGCACGACGTGGGGCGGCCCATCCAGATATTCGCCCACAGCTTCCCCGACGAGGCCATCGAGAACGACTGCCGCACCGTGCTCAAGGACCTCCTCTCCATCGACCGCGAGGTGACGGCCATGAACGGCCGCTGCTACACGCTGCGCATCGCGCCCTACCGCACCACGGAAAACAGCATCCGCGGGCTGGTCATCACCATCATCGACAGCCTGGGCGTCCCCTCCGCGACGGAACCGGAGCCCGTGGCCGCCGGGACGGCGGAGCTCATCTGAAAAAGCGCAAAATACGAAAACCCCCGCCGGTCCGCGGACCGGCGGGGGGGTCTGTTTTTTCCGGGAGCTCAGGGCAGGT
>DSLMC04102__coassemble_1152_pt1 | contig 16747 bp, 16 predicted proteins | sample DSLMC04102__metabat2_low_PE_011 | metagenome-assembled genome bin DSLMC04102
GGCTTCGTTGTGCAGCACCCGTTTACAGAAAACGTAATCCCGCACCAAGCCCCAGAGCTCGGGCTTGACCGTGACGCCCACCTCCACGCAGTCCTCGCGGTAGTTGAGCGAGGTCACCGCGGCCTCGCGCCGCAGCGTGTCGAGCACTCCGCCCTTGTCGTAGGGCAGGCGGAGCGTGACGCGCCGGCTCTCCCGCCCGAGGACGGCGGCGATGGCGCGCATGAGCTCCGATGTGCCCTCGCCGGTTTTCGCGCTCAGGCAGACGGTGTTCTCCCCGTGCGGCAGCTCGCCCAGGTAGCGGTCGCACTTGTTATAGACCCGGATGCATGGCGTTGCGCCCGCACCGAGCTGGTTTATCAATTCCTCCACGACCTCGATCTGCGTGCGCATGTCCGGGCTGGAGATGTCTATGACGTGCAGCAGCACGTCCGCGTACTTCAGCTCCTCGAGCGTGGCCTTGAAGGCCTCCACCAGATGCGTCGGCAGCTTGCGGATGAAGCCGACGGTGTCCGACAGAAGCACCTCCTGCGCCTCGTCGAGCTGCAGGCGGCGGGTGGTGGTGTCGAGCGTGTCGAAAAGGCGGTCGTTCGCCGGGATGTCCGCGCCCGTGAGCGTGTTCAGCAGCGTGCTCTTGCCGGCGTTGGTGTAGCCGACTATCGCCACGACGGGCATGGCATTCCGCTCGCGGCGGCGGCGCTGTACGGAGCGCACCTTGCGCACCTGCTCGAGCTCCTCGCGCAGCTTCTGTATTTTTCGGCGGATGTGCCGCCGGTCGGTCTCCAACTGCGTCTCGCCGGGGCCGCGCGTGCCTATGGGCGAGGCCCCGCCGGAGGCCGTCTGGCGCACCAGGTGCGTCCACATGCCGGTAAGGCGCGGCAGGAGGTATTCGTACTGCGCGAGCTCAACCTGTAGCTGGCCCTCGCGCGTGCGCGCGCGCTGGGCGAAGATGTCGAGTATCAGTCCGCTGCGGTCGAGCACGCGCACGCCCAGCTCCTCGCCGAGGACGCGCATCTGGCTGGGCGTGAGCTCATTGTCGAAAACGGCGAGCTGGCAGTCCGCGTTGGCGATGAGCTCCTTCAGCTCGGCCACCTTGCCCTCGCCGATGAAGGTGCGCGGGTCGGGCGCGGCGCGCTGCTGCAGCACGGAGCCCACGCACTCGCCGCCGGCGGTCTCCACCAGCGCGGCCAGCTCCTCCATCGATATCTCGCCCGAGCGCTCCGCCGGGGCCATGCTCGATGCCGAGAGCCCGGCGAGGACGGCCCGCTCCTTTTTCTTAGTAGTTTCGTTTATTGCTGTTCACCCCGCAAAAAGCATGTCCGCCCCGCGCACAGCGCCGGGCGGACACAGCCGTTCATCGTAATTACTTGATGCCGTACTTCTTGTTGAACTTGTCAACACGGCCGCTGGTATCGACCAGCTTCTGCTTGCCGGTATAGAACGGGTGGCACTTGGAGCAGATCTCAACGGAGATGTTCTCACGGGTGGAGCCGACCTCGATGACATTGCCGCAGGCGCACCGGATAGTGGTCTTATAATACTTGGGGTGGATGCCTTCCTTCATTGTTCCTCACCTCTGATAGAGCTGCCTTGAGCACGAAACGTGGTTACAAAGCGCAAGGTGTATTTTAGCATATAGCGCGGGGGAATGCAAGTAAAAAGTGCATTTATTTTTCGCCTGTACTCATATTTTTTGCCTAATGCGCCCTGTTATACTCGCTTCGCAGGTATTCGTCGTAGTCCCAGTCGGCCTCCGTGGCGATGTCCAGCACGTTCCCGTCCGCGTCCAGGGCCTCGGCGCGCGTGACGAAGGGGTCCACGCCCACGTAGTCCGTGCCGTGCTCATAGATAAAGCAGCCGTCGAGGTTCAGCGGCACGGTTATGTCCCTGTATCCATCCCCCGGGGCCCAGAGCTCAAAGCGCACCTGCGTCGCGCCCGGCACGTCGCAGGCCCCAAGCACGATGCCGAGGTCGTCGAAGAAGTACGCCACCGTGTTGTCCTTCGTCAGCAGCTCTCCCGGCAAAAGTCCCCAGCCTATCGTATAGAAGGCCGCGCCCTTTTCGAAGTACTGCGCGGAGACATAGCCCCTCCCGGCCGCGTACACCCTCACGAGCGCGCTGGACTCCTCCGTGCGCACTATGGACGGCTCCGGCAGGTTGTGCCCCTCCAGATAGGCCGAATACGCGCTCTCGAGATCCATATACGGGTCTATGAGGAAGAATACAAACACGGAATATATTATAATTACCGTTATGTAAGCCGCAGCGGCAAAAATCCTCTTCCTGTTCATGCCGCGGCCCCCCAATCGCCTATCTCGACCTCGAATTCGAGCTCCATGCCCGTGTACTCGCTGCCTATCCACAGCGTGCGGGCGTCCTCGCTTATGCCCACGGCGTCGGGCGAGTGCTCGCCGCTATTCATGTACTCGAGGCTGGTGTACATCCGCGTCATGAACTGCACATAGTCGACGCCGGAGCCGTAGTTGCCGTTCACGCGGAAGCGGTCTACGGGATATTCCGCGCCCGTGTCGTCGCGTATATAGCTCGCCTCCCACCAGACCTCCGGCAGGCGGCTGAAGGAGGGGTATTCGGTCATGGTTCTTATTTCCACATAGCCGCCCTCGTATATGAGCACCTCGTCGAGAGTCACCGTGCGGTGGCTCAATTCGCGGCTTTCGTCCACGTCCACTATGCACACCGGCTCGCCCACGCCGTAAAACCTGTCGAAGCTCGTATATTGCGGCGCGGCGCTGCCGAATAGAACGGTGGGCAGGAGGAACAGCGTTCCGGAGAGGCCCATCACAACCACGCCGACTATAAATGTCCACTTGGATATCAGCCACGTCCAGCCGATCACCGCATTGTGCGCGCGGTTCAGCTCGCGGCCTATCTCTTCGGGGTCGCCCATGCCGGCCACGGCCTCGGCGGCGGCCTGGCGAGCGTCCGCCCCCTCGGCCATGCGCTGGGCCGCGGCATCCTCCAGGTGCGCTTCCAGCTCGCGTTTGATGCCCCGGCGGTCGGGCGTGAAGCGCACCTGGCGTACTACCCGGGAAATAAACTCGTCCCACTCAGGCAAACGCACGCGCGCCACCCCCTATAACCTTTTCCACCGAGCCGGTGAACTCCTCCCACTGCCGGCGCTCGGCGGTGAGCTGCTTTTTGCCCGCAGAGGTTATGCGGTAATAGCGGCGCTTTTTGCCGTTTTCCGCCGCCTTTTCGTAGGCCTTCACCCAGCCCTGGGCCTCCATCCGGTGCAGCACCGGATAGAGCGAGCCCTCGCGCATCTGGAACACGTTCTCGCTGCGCGCGGCCAGCTCGCGGATGATGTCGTAGCCGTAGCGGTCGCCCTCGCTCAGCAGCGAGAGCAACATCAGCACCGTGCTGCCGCCCAGAAGGTTTTTGTCCATGCCGCCGCCTCCTTACATAGATGGTCTATGTATAATATACCTTGTTGCTCTAAGTATGTCAACAGGAAAAGCGCCCCGGCGGGCCGGGGCGCTTGGGGAGGCGGAAAATCACGGGTTGATTTAGTTAAGTAAGTTGATTATACTGTCAACTGGGGGACGGAGGCGAGCAGGCCGCGGATGGCGTGGAGCAGGGGCTTGGCCTGGCAGCGGTAGACGCGGCCGTTGACGGACACCTCGCCCACTTCCGTGAGCATGACGCTGTCGCCCGTGGAGGCGTAGACGGTCATGAGGCGGTAAGCGCCGCCGATGCTGCCCCGGCCGAGGAAGGTGCCCAGTTTGGGGTGGCAGCGGCTCATTTGCAGCAGCTCGAGCGCTTCCGCGTACTCGGGCATGTCCGGCGTCAGGCGGTAGCGCTCGGATATGCCGCTGAGCTCGCCGCCTTCGGTGCTGTGCTCCAGATAGGTGATTTCAAGCTCGCCGAGATCCGCGCCGTCCGGCAGCAGGCGGACGGGCCAGCAGAAATAGGCGCCCACGGCGGCCACGAGCAGCAGCGCCGCGGCGATGAGCAGCTTCTTTTTCATGGCTGAGCCCCTTGTCAGCGCTGGAGGCGCTCCCGGGGGACGCGCGACCAGGCGGAAATGAAGAGACCGTACACCGGGGACATGGCGCGGAAGCCGTCCGATACCTGCTGCGCGAGGTCGGGGGCGAAGAGGGCGTCGATGCCGCCCTCCTCGTGCGTCAGGCAGAGGCTGCGCTGGTCGAGCCAGGCGCGCTCGTACTCCGGCGCGTCCGGGTGGCGCGTGCGCTTGTAGCGCGTGTCCTCCAGGGCGAAGTCCGGGCGGGCGAGCGCGGCTTTTTTCGCCTTTTGCCAGGCGGGGCCGTTTTCCCTTATCAGCGTGCGCGCGGCGTCCATCACCTCCGGCGGGGTCTGGTACCAGCCGCAGCCCCAGCGCAGGGCGCGCGGGGAGAACTCGAACCAGAAGCCCGGGAGGGCGGCGTATTTCTCGCGCAGGAAGATGCACCACATCACGTCGCGGTAGATGGGCAGGTCCGGGCCCCGGCGCGTGTCCCGCCAGATGCGCGAGATGCTCTTCCCCACACGGGGGTCGCAGACGATGGCGGGGTCGATGTCCGCCAGGGCGGGGGCGAGGGCGAGCGTCAGCTCCGCGAGCGGCGCGATCACCAGCGATTCGTATTCCGCGCGGTGCGCGTGGAACCACTCGCGGGAGTTCATGGCGCGGTTGAGGGAGAGGAAATCGAGCGTTTCGAGGGTAAAGGGCATCGCTCGCCTCTCAGTTCAGGAAGTCGCGGAGCTTTTTGCTGCGGCTGGGGTGGCGGAGCTTGCGCAGGGCCTTGGCCTCGATCTGGCGGATGCGCTCGCGCGTGACGTTGAACTCCTTGCCAACCTCCTCCAGCGTGCGGGTGCGGCCGTCCACGATGCCGAAACGCAGCTCGAGCACCTTTTTCTCGCGGGGGGTGAGGGTGTCCAGCACGCTCATCAGCTGCTCCTTCAGGAGGGAGAAGCTGGCGGCCTCGCTGGGCTCGCTGGCGTCCTCGTCGGGGATGAAGTCGCCCAGGTGGCTGTCCTCCTCCTCGCCGATGGGGGTCTCCAGGCTCACCGGCTCCTGCGCGATCTTCAGGATGTCGCGGACTTTATCGACGGGCATGCCCATCTCGTCGGCGATCTCCTCCGCGCTGGGGTCGTGGCCCAGCTCCTGCAGGAGCTGGCGGGAGACGCGGATGACCTTGTTGATGGTCTCCACCATGTGCACGGGGATGCGGATGGTGCGCGCCTGGTCGGCGATGGCGCGGGTGATGGCCTGGCGTATCCACCAGGTGGCGTAAGTGGAGAATTTGTAGCCCTTGGTGTAGTCGAACTTGTCAACGGCCTTGATGAGGCCCAGGTTGCCCTCCTGGATGAGGTCCAGGAAGAGCATGCCGCGGCCCACGTAGCGCTTGGCGATGGAAACCACCAGGCGCAGGTTGGCCTCCGCCATGCGGCGCTTGGCCTCCTCGTCCCCGTCCGCCATGCGGCGGGCCAGGTCCTGCTCCTCGTCGGGCGTGAGCAGGGGCACCTTGCCTATCTCCTTCAGGTACATGCGCACGGGGTCGTCGGTGGAGAAGGTGTCCACCAGGCTGTCCGTGTCGGCCAGCTCCTCCTCGGTGACCTCCTCGATGTCCTGCAGCTCCTCGATCTCCGGAAGCACCTCGTCGTCAAGCGGCGGCACGATGTCCTCGCCCGCGGTGTCTATACCGAGGTCTTCCAGTTTATCATAGAACTTGTCGAGCTCCTCCGGCTCCAGCTTGAGGTCGTCGAGCGTGTCCATCAGCTCCTTGCTGGTGAGCTTGCCGGCCTTCTTGCCCTTTTCGATAAGCGCGTTGAGCTTTTCCTCCTTGAGCTTGGCGGCGGCCGCGGGGTCGAGCTCCTCGACGGAGGGCTCGGCCGGTTTGGCGGCCTTTTTCTTCTTCGGCGCGTTGCCGGTCTCGGCGGTGATCTTGTTCTTGTTCTCTTCCATGCTCATCTCAGCCCCTTTTTTCTTTCTTCATTCGTTCCCAGAGCTCCATCACGCCCTCCTCGGAGGGCGCGGGGACGCTCCGGCGTTCCTTCATGATGCTTATGTAATCGGCCAGCGCCCGCGCGCCGTTGGCGGCGGACTCCGGTTTCTGCATGATGCCCGTCAGCAAACTGAGCTCGTCCGGGCTCAGCTCGCCGCTCATGGCGGCGGGCGCGATGGAAGCGCCCGCGTCCGTCCTCCGGCGGAGGGCGGAGTAGATGTGCCACAGCTCCGGCGAGGAGAAGTCCTCCTCATCCAGCGCCTCGCGGCCGCGGAACAGCGCCGGGTCCAGGCCCAGCAGGCGGATGACGCCCTCCTCCGCCGCGGCGGAGCGCGGGTCCTTATAGGTGATGCCCTTCACCTGCGGCTGCGAGACGCGCACGGGGCGCAGTTCGCGCTCCAGCGTGCGCCGCTCGCGGCCCGAGCGGCGGCGGCGCGTGCGCTCCACCTCGCCCTTCACCGCCGCCTCGGAGACGGAGCAGAGCTCCGCCACGCGGCTGGCGTACACCTCCCGCTCCACCGCGCCGGGCAGCGTGGAGAGTATCTCCGTGGCCTCCCTGAGGAAGCCCAGCCTGCCCTCGTCGCTCCTGAGGTCGTATTTGGCCTTCGCTGTGTCCAGGCGGTAATCGACGTGGTTCTCGCTCTGCTCCAGCAGCGCGCGGAAGGCGTCCGCCCCGCGGGCTTTGATGAACTCGTCCGGGTCCTTGGCCCCCTGCACGGTGAGCACGCGCACGCGCAGCTCCAGCTTGTCGAGGATGCCGATGGCGCGCTGCGCGGCCTTGCGCCCGGCCTCGTCGGCGTCGTAGGCGATGACGATCTCGTGCGTATAGCGGCTGAGCAGCCGCGCCTGCTCGGGTGTGAGCGAGGTGCCCAGCGAGGCGACGGCGGAGTCGAAGCCCGCCTGATGGAGGGAGACGACGTCGATATTGCCCTCCACGAGGATAATGTATCCGCTTTTGGACTTTTTAGCCAGATTCAGGCCGAAAAGATTGTGGCTTTTGCTGAATACCGGCGTCTCCGGCGTGTTGAGGTACTTGGGCTCCCCGTCGCCCAGGATGCGCCCGGAAAAGGCCACCACCTGGCCGCGCACGTCGATGACGGGGAACATCAGCCGGCCGCGGAAGAGGTCGTACACGCCGCCGTTTTTGCCCTGGCGCACAAGCCCGGCCTGGCTGAGCTCGCGCTCCGTGAAGCCTTTGGCCTTCATGGCCCGCGTCAGGCTCTCCCAGCTGTCCGGCGCGCAGCCGAGGCCGAAGCGGCGGGCCGTCTGGGGGCTTATCTGCCGCCGCTCAAGATAGCGCCGCGCGCCCTCCCCCGCCGGCTCCGAGAGCTGCGAGTAGAAGAACCGCGCCGCCTCCCGGTTGAGGGCATAGAGCCGCTCGCGGCGGCCGCGGCCGGGGTCGCCGCCGTCGTCGGGGACGGTCATCCCCGCGCGGCGGGCCAGGAACTCCACCGCCTCCCGGAATGAGAGGTTCTCGATCTCCATGATGAAGTTGATGACGCTGCCACCCTTGCCGCAGCCGAAGCAGTGGTAGATCTGCTTGGAGGGCGAGACGGAAAAGCTCGGCGTCTTTTCGCTGTGGAAGGGGCAGAGGCCAAACAGGTTCTGCCCCGAGCGCTTCGTCAGCGGGACGTATTCCGCCACCACTTCCTCTATCGGGTTCCTCTCCGCCAGCTCCTGCAGGAAGCTGTCAGGTATCGGCATCCTTCGTCCCCCTTTCGCTTTTCATCTGACGGCCCAGCTCTTCGGGATGAAGAGCTCGGAATAGACGTCCATCACATACTTGTCCGTCATGCCGGAGACGTAGTCCGTCACGGCGCGCTCCAAGCCGTCCTCCTCGGCCAGGCGGCGGTAGTCGTCCGGCAGGGCGGACGGACGGTTGACATAATATTCCCATATGCTCCTGAGGATATTCCCCACCTTGCTCTCCTCGCCCTTGGCCACGGGGTTGCGGTAGACGTGCGAATACATGAACTCCGTGAACTCGTGCACGGCCTCGCTGATGGGCGGCGACATCAGTATCACGTCCAGGCCGGCGCTGGCTTCGATGACGTCCGTGACGATGGCGTTGATGCGCCGGCTGTTGCGCGCGCCCAGGCGCTCGCGGACGATGGCCGGCTCGTCGCCGGGGAGGATGATGCCCGCGCGTTCGGCGTCGTCCAGGTCGTGGTTGATGTAGGCGATGCGGTCCGAGAGGCGCACGACGTCGGCCTCCAGGCTGCCGCGCGGCTGGCCGGTGGTGTGGTTGAGGATGCCGGTACGCGTCTCCCGGCAGAGATTGAGGCCGCGGCCGTCCTTTTCCAGGCGGTCCACCACGCGCAGGCTCTGCTCATAGTGGCGGAAGCCGCCGGGGTAGATCTCGTTGAGCGCGCGCTCGCCGGCATGGCCGAATGGCGTGTGCCCCAGGTCGTGCCCGAGGGCGATGGCCTCCGTCAGGTCCTCGTTCAGGCGCAGGGCGCGGGAGATCGTGCGCGCCACGCGCGCCACCTCCAGCGTGTGTGTGAGGCGCGTGCGGTAGTGGTCGCCCTCCGGCTGCAGGAACACCTGCGTCTTGTGCTTCAGGCGGCGGAACGCCTTGCAGTGGGTGATGCGGTCGATGTCGCGCTGGAAGCAGGTGCGCAGCTGGCACTCCTCCTCCGGCACGGCGCGCCCGGCGCTGCGGGCGGCCCTCACCCCTTTTTCACAGACGAGCGTGAACTCGTCGTGTTCCCTTCTCTCTCGCGGACAGGACATGCGCTTGACCCCCTCGCTTATCTAATACGCCGCCGGCGGCGAAAACCCTTCTTTTTTCCGAAAAAATTTTTTACAGCGGGAATTCGAACATGCGAAACTCCGTCCAGCCCGTGTCCTCGTAGAACATCTCCCTGGCCGCCACGAAGCGGAAGCCGGCGCGGGTATAGAGCCGTTCCGCCGGCTCGTTGCCGCCGAGGACGTCCAGCCGCACGCAGGCCGCGCCGCGCGAACGGGCCAGGGCGAGGCACTCCTCCACCACCCGGCGGGCCACGCCGCGGCCCTGGCGGTCCGGGTCCACTCCCAGGGTGTGGAGCATATAGACGCGCTCCGGCGGCGCCTCGACGGCCCAGGGCAGGCCCTCGTAGCCGGGGTTACAGTCGTTGTTGACGATGACGGCGGCGGCGATGTCCGTCCCGTCCGCGAGCAGCCAGAGCTCGCCGCGGCCCAGCGCGTGCTGCAGCTCGGCGTCCGAGGGATAGACGCCGCGGCGCCAGCCGGGGTCAAATTTCCCGCCCTCCATGCGGCCGATGAGGCGCCAGTAGAAATCGCGTACACGGGTGAATTCCTCCGTTTTTGCGCAGCGGAAGTCCATTTCGCCGCCTCCTTTTACAGTTTCTGCGGACGGAAAACGCCGCCCAGCACGCGCAGCTGCGCCGCGCCCGCCGTCATGTCCGAGAGGCGGCCGGCGAGCTCCTCTGCCGCGCCGGCGGGCAGCAGGGCGGAGACGGTGACGAATTCGCCGAAGCCGCCTTCAAGCCCCTCCGCGCCCGCGCCCTCCAGCGCGCGGCGCACGCGCTCGTACTGCGCGTATGTGCAGTCGAGCTCCACGCGCTGCCACTCGGCCATGCGCGCGCGGCCCGCGGCCTCCAGCGCGAGGGCGGCGGCCTTTGAGTACGCCCGCACCAGGCCGCCGGAGCCCAGCAGTATGCCGCCGAAATAGCGCGTCACCACGCAGCAGACGTCGCACACGCCGGCCTGGCGGAAAACGTTCAGCGTCGGCTGGCCGGAGGTGCCGCCGGGCTCGCCGTCGTCGCTCCAGCGCATGGCCCCGCCGCTGAGGACGTAGGCCCAGACGTTGTGCGTGGCGTCGGCGTGTTTTTTGCGTATGCGCTCGACGAAGGCCATGGCCTCAGACTCGCTCTCCACGTGCTCCACCTGGCCGATGAAGCGCGACTTTTTGTCGATGTATTCCGCCTCGCCGTAGCCGGCGGGGATAATGTATCCGTCCATCACTGTCCTGCTTTCTGAGCGGTATTTATTTATTATACTATATTTTATCAACATATGGCAAGAGCCGCGCCGGGGGGAACTTTTTGCGGCAGGGGGCGTCGTATTTTCAGTTAAGTTTTGGCAAGGAGGTACAGGGCATGAAAAGACAGTTGGCGGCCATCGCGGTTTTGGCGTTTGCGGCAAGCGCGCTCGGCGGCTGCGGCTCCGGCGGCGGCCTGCTGCCGGAGGATGTGGAGAGCGTGGCCATCACGCACTATTCCTGCAGCGTTGAGGAGGCCTGGGAGCTCGACGCGCAGGGCGCCGCCGCGCTGCAGGAGTTTGAAGCGGGCGCAAGGCTGCGGCCCGTCACTTTTGAGCCCGGCGAGGCGCCGAACGACGCCGAGGGCTTCGAGAGCTGGGTGTTCGACGTGAACGGCGGCGAGGGCGGCTTCACCTATGTGTCCAACGGCAGCGGGGAATACGTGCTGATGGACGGGGAATGGTACGTGCTTGAAAACGGCGTGCCGCTTGCCTGAAACGGGCGTCCCTCGTTTGAGGGACGCCCTTTTTTTGCGCGTTTGGCGCTCAGCAGGAGCTTATCAGGCGCAGGTAGAACTCCGCGCACTTGACGATCTTGTAGGTGGGGATGCGCTCGTCGTTGCCGTGGATGCCCGCGCGCTCCTCGTTCGTCATCTCGATGGGGCAGAAGCGGTAGACGTGCGAGCTGATGCGCCCGTAGTGGCGGCTGTCCGAGCCGGCCAGCATCAGATAGGGCGAGACGATGGCCTCCGGCCAGGTGGAGCGCACGGCGGCGCACAGGCGCTGCCAGCCCTCGCTGTCGCCCGTTTCCGAATAGGGCGAGGGCTCCGAGCAGGGGCCGCGGCGCAGGCGGATGTTCTTGTTTTTTATGAGCCGGTGGATGCGCGCTTCCGCGCTCTCGCAGCTCTCGCCGCAGATGACGCGCAGGTTGAGCCCCACGCTGGCCTCCGGCGGCATCACGTTGTTGGCAGGGCTGCCGCTCATCTGCGTGACGGCGCAGGTGGTGCGCACCAGGGCGTTGAGCTCGCCGCCCATCAGGCGCGTGGCCAGGCCCAGCAGCGGTGAGAAGAGCCAGAGGTTGGCCATTATCAGCTTCACCGGCCAGATGGAGTGGCGGCCCAGGGTGTCCAGCATCTCCGCCGCCGGGGGCGTGAGCGTATAGGGGAAGGGGTGCGACTCGATGCGCGTGACGGCCTTCGCCAGTTCGCCGGCTATTGTGTGCGCCGGGGGCGCGGAGGCGTGCCCGCCGCGGCTGGCCATCTCCAGATGCAGCTGCATCTGGCCCTTTTCGGAGGTGCCGATGAGCGCGCAGGGCTGCTTGACGCCCGGGAACACGCCCTGCACCACGGCCCCGCCCTCGTCAAGCACCAGCGCGGGCGTCACGCCGCGCGCGGCGAGCGTGTCCACGATGTCGGAGGCCGAGGGGCCGGCGATCTCCTCCTCGCCGGAGAAGGCTAGGTAAATGTCGTTCTTCGGCGTAAAGCCGCTCTTTATGAGCTGCTCGGCCGCCTCCAGGCAGGAGCAGAGGGTTATCTTGGTGTCCAGCGCGCCGCGGCCGTAGAGCACGCCGTCCTCGATCACACCGCCGAAGGGCGGCTGCGTCCAGGTGGACTCGTCGGCGGGGACGACGTCGTAGTGCGCCATCAGCACGGTGGGCGCGCTGTCCCCCGCGCCTTTCCAGTGATACAGCAGCCCGCAGCGGCCGATGTGCTCCGGCGGGCATTTTTCATGCACGGCGGGGAAGCGCTCGGACAGCAGGGCGCGGAATTTATCAAATTCCGCGGCGTCCTCCAGCGAGTGGTCCAGGTTGGAGACCGTTTTGCAGCGGATCATGTCCGCCAGGTCGTCGATGGCCTTCTGCCCGTCCACGCGGACGGCGTCCGGCGCCGGCGCGGCCTCCTCGCGCGGCTTAAAGCGCAGCGTGCGCGCGGCGAGCACGGCGCCCAGCGCGCCCAGCGCGGCGGCGGAGCCCAGGGCAAGGGTCTTCTTCATCCTCACACCAGTCCTTTCTTATAGAGGATACGCGCCGCCGCGATGGCGATGATGGCCCCCACGGGCACCAGCACGCCCACGGAGGAGGCCAGCGACGGCACACAGACGAAGAGCGCGACCATGAATACCAGCGGCGCCATGGCCACGCGCCAGTTCTTGGAGACGTACACCACCGCCAGCGGCCCGAAGAGCGCGGGCAGGATGTTGTCGAACGCCGGCTGCAGCACCGGCGACTCGATGAAGCCGCGGATGGCGCTGAGGGCCAGCACGCCGACGGCTATCACCGCCGTGGTGACCAGGCTGGAGACGCCGATGGCGATGGTGGAGATGACCTCGCCCTCCTCCGAGCCGGGCTCCACGCCCGCGCTCTCCATCGCGTTGAGCGCGCAGGGGACCTTGAGGCTGGTGAGGTTGCCGGTGAAGAAGCCGAGGTAGCTGCCGCCCGTGCCCAGCATCGGCACGTAGGTCAGCACCTCGATGGTGCCCACCGTCCAGTAGATGGGCGCCACGCCCAGCAGGCCCTCCAGCACCCAGGTGAGCGGCGGCCAGGCGTCGTACACCACGCAGATGGCGGCGGGGACGGCCAGCAGCAGGGCGAAGCCGGTGAGCATCCACCAGCGGCCCACGAAGTGCTCATAGTCGCGGAAATCCGTGTATTTTCCCATTTTCGTCCCCTCCCCTCAGGCGATGGCGTTTATCAGGTCAGTAATGGGGATGCTCAGCGCCATGCCGCCCAGCATGCTGATGGGCAGGGCGTAGTCCTCCATCCACTTCCACTTGAGCACCTTCACGAACACGGCGCAGACGCACATGATGAGCGCCGAGGCTATCATCACGAAGCAGGGTATCCAGCCGCGCAGGCCCTCGCTGACGGTGGCGAACACCATGCCGAGGAAGGCGCTTATCATGCCCAGGAAAAGGGCCGTCATGAACAGGCTGCCCCACTTCTCGTCCTTCTGGCGGATGCGCATGACGCCGTTCTCAATCTTTTTGCCCACCGTGGGCACCAGCACCGTGCCGGGAATGATGCCCAGTGTCATCACCCAGGCGATGGTGGCGAACACCATGGGGTCGGTGATGAGCTGCGAGAGGTCCGTCCCCACCGCGGCGGCTGCCGAGGCGGCGGCGGGCGTCTCATAGGTGAGCGCGCCGATGACGGAAAGGCGCAGCCAGGGCAGGGGGAAGCCCAGGGCGCGCGAAAGGGCGATCACGCCCAGGAGGATGCTCACCGCCGGGGCGACGGTGAAAATGGCGGACGAGACCGCCACGCGGCGCAGCACTTTCGGGTCCATGCCCAGCTTCTTCGCCCGCTTCCAGGCGAGGACGATGAAGCGTATGCTCATGGCGATGACGAACAGGATGACGACGGCCACGAGGCCGTACATGAATGGTCCGTTGGGGTCGAACACGGCTCTCACTCCTCTCTTTATGACAAGTCTATCACAACCGGCGGCGGCAGACAAGGTTTTAACGGCCTTTTTGCCGCCGCGCGCTCACTTTGCGTACATGCGGCCCACGATGTAGTTGCTCACGCGCCTGGGCAGCAGCTTGGCCGCCGCGGCGGCGGCCTTATAGGGCGCGCCCAGGGCCTTGAGCGGGGACGAACGGCGGCGCAGCGCCATTTTCGCCACGTAGGCCGCGGCGTCCTCCGCGCTCATGCCCGTCTCCTCGTCGTGCTCCATGCGCGCCACGCTGCGCGCCACGCGGCCGCCGTAGGGGCCCTCCTCCGCTGTCTTTTTCCGCGCGGCGGTGAAGCCCGTGCGGATATCGCCCGGCATCACGGCGCAGAGGCTGACGCCGAAGGGCCGCACCTCGTTCTGCAGCGCCAGGACATAGGCGTTGACGGCCGCTTTTGACACCGAGTACCAGAGCTGGAAAGGTATCGGCAAAATGCCGGCGATGGAGCTCATGCAGACGATGCGCCCGCCGCCCTGCGCGCGCATGGCGGGCAGCACGGCCCGGCAGGCGTTGTCCATGCCGAAGAGGTTGAGCTCCAGCTGCGCGTGCGCGTCCGCCGCGCTCGTCAGCTCCGCCGCGCCGGAGATGCCGAAGCCTGCGTTGCACACCAGGATGTCCACGCGCCCCTCGCGCGCGAGCACCTCGTCCACGGCGGCGCGCACCTGGGCAAAGTCCGTCACGTCGGCGGCCAGATGCGTCACGCCCGGCTGGGGGCGCTCGTGGCGCGAGAGTTCGTATACGCGGCAGCCCGCCGCGGCCAGGGCGGCGGCCGTGCAGCGGCCGATGCCGCCGCTGCCGCCGGTGACGATGGCTGTTCTGGTCATTTCTCCCTGCCTCCAGATCGCTTAAAGAATTTCAAGCAATTATAATGCCCGCCGGCCACACTGTCAACGCCTGCGCACAAAAATGAAAAATCATGCTTTTCTTTATTGCAATTAATGATATACTATAGTCGCCCGCGCAGCGGGACGACTATCAAAGGAGGCCCATCATGTCGGACTTTGCCAAGGCCCCGGCCACCGAACAGGAACTTGCGGTCATCGACCGCTATTGGCGAGCAGCCAACTACCTCTCCGCCTGCCAGCTCTATCTGCTGGACGATCCCCTGCTGGAAAAACCTCTCAGCGCCAGTGATATCAAAAAGAAGATCGTCGGACATTGGGGCACCGTCCCCGGCCAGAATTTCATCTACACCCACCTCAACAGGGCCATCAAGAAGTACGGCCTGGACATGATATACGTCTCCGGCCCGGGCCACGGTGGCAACGCCATGGTCGCCCAGGACTGGCTGGACGGCAGTTATCAGGAGGTCTATCCGAACATCACCCGCGACCGGGAGGGCATGCAGCGGCTCTTCAAGCAGTTCTCCTTCCCCGGCGGCATCCCCAGCCACGTGGCCCCCGAGACGCCGGGCTCCATCAACGAGGGCGGCGAGCTGGGCTATTCCCTCGCGCACGCCTTCGGCGCCGTGACGGACAACCCCGGCCTCATCGCCGCCACCGTCGTGGGCGACGGCGAGGCGGAGACTGGCCCGCTGGCCACCAGCTGGCATTTGAACAAGTTCATCAACGCCAAAACGGACGGGGCTGTGCTGCCCATACTGCACCTGAACGGCTATAAGATCGCCAACCCCACCGTCTTTGCCCGCATCCCGCATGAGGAGCTTGAAGCCTTCTTTGCCGGCTGCGGCTGGGAGCCGCATTTCGTGGAGGGCAGCGAGCCGATGGCCATGCACCGCGCGATGGCGGACGCGCTGGACGAGTGCGTGGAGAAGATCCTCGCCTGTCAGGCGGACGCGCGGGAAAACGGCAACATGCTGCGGCCCAGGTGGCCGATGATAGTACTGCGCACGCCCAAGGGCTGGACGGGCCCGGACTATGTCGACGGGCTGAAGGTCGAGGGCTACTGGCGCGCGCACCAGGTGCCCATACAGCCGGACTCCACCGAGCACATCCGGCAGATCGAGGAGTGGCTGCGCAGCTACCGCCCGCAGGAGCTCTTCGACTCCAACGGCGTGCCCATGCCGGATTTGCTGGACTTCCCGCCGCGCGGCGAGCGGCGCATGGGCGCCAACCCCCACGCCAACGGCGGCAAGTTCCTCAAGGACCTGCGGATGCCGGATTTCCGCGATTATGCGGTAAACGTGCCCTTCCCCGGCGCGGTGGAGGCGCAGGACATGTCCAAGCTGGGCGAATTCGTGCGCGACATCTATAAGCTCAACTCCGCCGAGCGCAATTTCCGCGCCTTCGGCCCGGACGAGACCAACTCCAACCGGCTCAACTCCGTTTTTGAGGCCACGGACAGGGCCTGGGACGCCGGGACCGTGGACTTCGACGACCACCTCGCCCCCGACGGCCGCGTGATGGACTCCATGCTCAGCGAGCACGTCTGCCAGGGCATGCTCGAGGGCTATCTGCTCACCGGGCGGCACGGCTTCTTCAACAGCTACGAGGCCTTCATCCGCATCGTGGACAGCATGTTCAGCCAGCACGCCAAGTGGCTGAAGGTCTGCAACCAGCTGCCCTGGCGGGCGGACATCGCCAGCCTCAACTACGTCCTCGCCAGCAACGTCTGGCAGCAGGACCACAACGGCTTCACGCACCAGGACCCCGGCTTCCTCGACCACGTGGCGAACAAGAAGGCGGACGTCGTGCGGCTCTATCTGCCGCCGGACGCCAACTGCCTGCTGAGCTGCTTCGACCACTGCATCAGGAGCCGCAACTACGTCAACGTCATCGTCGCCAGCAAGCACCCGCGGCCCCAGTGGCTGACCATGGAGCAGGCCGTCAAGCACTGCACGCAGGGCATCGGCATCTGGCAGTGGGCCAGCACGGACGAGGGAGCGGAGCCGGACATCGTCATGGCCTGCTGCGGCGACACGCCCACGCTGGAAACGCTGGCCGCCGTCACCATCCTGCGCGGCGCCTTCCCGGAGCTGAAGATCCGCGTGGTGAACGTCGTCGACCTGATGCGCCTGCAGAGCGAGGAGCAGCACCCGCACGGCCTCAGCCAGCGGGAGTACGAGGCCATCTTCACGGCCGACAAGCCCATCGTGTTCGCCTTCCACGGCTATCCGAGCCTGATACACGAGATGACCTATAAGCGCCGCAACAAGAACATCCACGTGCGCGGCTACATCGAGGAGGGCACCATCACCACGCCCTTCGACATGCGCGTGCTCAACCGCCTCGACCGCTTTGACCTCGTCATGACCGCGGTGTACAACCTGCCGCAGCTCGGCAACCGCGGGGCCTACCTCATCCAGCAGATGAAGGACAAGCTCGTGGAGCACAAGCAGTATATCGCCGAATACGGCGTCGACCTGCCCGAGGTCAGGAACTGGCAGTGGAGCGGGG
>DSLMC04102__coassemble_1189_pt1 | contig 16177 bp, 14 predicted proteins | sample DSLMC04102__metabat2_low_PE_011 | metagenome-assembled genome bin DSLMC04102
GCCGCCTTTGGAGTCTGAGGGGTTTCTTTTGGCGCAAGCAAAAGAAATCTCTCAGAATCAGGTCGCAGGGACCTGAAGTCCCTGCTCATCCCCCTTGCCTGGGGCGCCCGGCGATGTTAAACTGTCATAAAAACGGACTGAGGAGGCTCTGCTATGGACTCTGCCACACTGGATGCGGCGCTGGCGGCGCAGCGGGGATATTTTGCCACCGGGGCCACGCTGCCCCTGGAGGCGCGGCGCGCCGCCCTGCGGCGGCTGTACGGCGAACTGCAGCAGCGGGAGGGCGACGTCGCCGCGGCGCTGCGCGCGGACCTCGGCAAGTGCCCGGAGGAAGCGTATATGTGCGAAACGGGCCTGCTCCTGGGCGGGATACGCTACCTGGAGCGGCATCTGCCCGCCCTGATGCGCGCCCGGCGCGCGCCCACGCCGCTGACGCAGTTCCGCGCGCGCAGCTTCGTCAGCCCCTCGCCGCTGGGCGCGGTGCTCATCATCAGCCCTTGGAACTACCCCTTCCTGCTCTCGCTGGGCCCGCTGGCGGCGGCCGTGGCGGCGGGGAACACGGCCGTATTGAAGCCGGCTTCCTCCGCCCCCGCCTCGGCGGCGCTGATCGCGGAGATAATCCGCTCCGCCTTCCCGCCGGAGCACGTCCTCGCCGTGACCGGGGGCAGGGAAGAGAACGCCGGCCTGCTCGACGCGCGCTTCGACCGCATATTTTTCACCGGCGGGGCGGCCGCCGGGCGCGAGGTGCTGCGCCGCGCGGCCGAACACCTGACGCCCGTCACGCTCGAGCTGGGCGGCAAGAGCCCCTGCATCGTGGACGGCACGGCGGATATCGCCCTCGCCGCCCGGCGCATCGCCTGCGGCAAGCTGATAAACTGCGGCCAGACCTGCGTGGCGCCGGACTATGTGCTCTGCGACGCGCGCGTGGAGACGGAGCTGCTCAGCGCGCTGGCCGCGGAGTTCCGCCGCCAGTGCCCGGACGCGTTCGGCGATGAAAACTACGGCCATATGGTGAACGCGCGGCACTTTGAGCGCGTGCGCGCGCTGATAGACCCGCAAAAGGTGGTCTACGGCGGCGGCTGCGACCCGCGCTCGCTGAAGATAGAGCCCACGCTGCTCGCCGGCGTGACGGCCGCCGACGCCGCCATGGGCGAGGAGATCTTCGGCCCCGTGCTGCCTGTGCTCACATACCGGACGCTGGACGAGGCCGTCGCCTTCGTGGAGTCGCGCCCGCGCCCACTGGCGCTCTATCTCTTCACCCGCAGCCGGGAGAACAAAAAGCGCGTGCTCGCGCGCTGCCGCTTCGGCGGCGGCTGCATCAACGACACGGTGGTGCACCTGACCAACGAGCACCTGCCCTTCGGCGGGGTGGGGGAGAGCGGCATGGGCGCCTATCACGGCCGCCGGGGCTTTGAGGAGTTCAGCCACCTGCGCGGCGTGATGGACCGCGCACTGCGGCCCGACCTGCCCGTGAAATACCGTCCCTTCGGCGCGCACACGCTCGCGCTGCTGCGCCGGCTGATGTATTGATTGTAAATTTTGTGAAAAAATATCCTCCGCCGGCGGCAAAAGCGCGCAGGTTCCCCATAGGGAAAGGGCTTGTAAAAGAGGCATCGGTCGGGTATAATGAGAGAGACATACCAGACGTTATTACAAGCTGCCTCGAGCGGCTCTTCGCGCGTCCCGGACCCAAGGAGGAGACATGGATACCAACCCCGTTCTGATGAGCAAGCTCTCGATGGACAGCGATATCCCGCTGTATTCCCAGCTCGTGAGCATTATAAAGAGGAATATTTCCGCCGGCACGCTGGGCACGGGCGCGCTGCTCCCCAGCGAGGCGGAGCTCTGCCGCACGTTCGACGTTTCCCGCAGCACGGTGCGCCAGGCCATCGGCGAGCTGGAGAGCGAGGGCCTGGTGGTGCGCAAGCAGGGGCGCGGCACCTTCGTGGCCGAGCCCAAGATGCGCCGCCGCACGGAGAACGTCTATTCCTTCACCAGCGAGATCAACGCCATGGGCATGAACCCCAGCTCCACCATCCTGGAGTTCGAGGTCATCAGCCCTTCGCCGGACATCGTCTCCATGCTCGAGCTGGGGACTCACAACACGCCCATCTACCGCTTCACCCGCATCCGCAACGTCAACGGCCAGCCGCTGATACTGGAGACCTCGTTCTACCCCACCTATATCTACCCCAAGCTGACGCGCGAGCTGCTGGAGACGCACAGCTTCTACAGCCTGCTCTATGAGGAGGGCATCGTGCCCTACAGCGCCGTGGACAGCTACGAGGCCGTCATACTCGGCCGGCGGGAGGCCGAGCTGCTGGGCTGCCGCCCGGGCAGCTGCGCCTTTTCCGTCCAGCGCCGCACGCGCACGGAGGCCGGCGTGGTATATGAGTTCACGCAGAGCCTCATCCGCGCCGACCGCGTGAAGCTGGACATCTACCTGCACAAGGACGGCGTGTCCTTCGCCCGCAGCGTGGACCGCCAGGCCGGCTCCGGCGGCGGGCAGTGAACTTGATATGCGCCAGGTCCCCGGGGCACGCCCCGGGGACCATATGTTTCCGTGCGCCGGCAGTATGTAATGGAAATCCGGCCGCAAACGGCTTTGTGGAATGTGCTGTAAACGCGGAAAGGGTATTTGTGAAGGATTGCGGGTTTACAGGGATGGGAAATTAATATACAATATGTTGGAAACCATGGCGCGCCGGCACTCCATTTTCATGCCGCCGCGTACAGAAAAGAAGGAGGATATTTACCGCGGGCTTGCGGTGCGCCAGTGTGGAGACCTGGCGTAATGCCCGGCGCCCTTTGCGGGCGGGGGCGAGGCGCGTCATTGCGGAGGCAGGCGCGTCAAAGCCGAGGAAATGGCCGAAGTAATCCTGAAAGACGTAATGAAGATCTACCCCAACGCTCCCGGCGAGGGGAAGAAGAAAAAGAAAAAGGGCGAGGAGCCCGAGAAGAAGCACAACCTTCAGATCACCGAGCGCGGCGTCGTGGCCGTGCAGCAGTTCAACCTGTCGATCGCGGACAAGGAATTCATCGTCCTCGTCGGCCCCTCCGGCTGCGGCAAGTCCACCACCCTGCGTATGATCGCCGGCCTGGAGGAGATCTCCGAGGGCGAGGTCATCATCGACGGCCGCGTGGTCAACGATGTGCCCCCCAAGGACAGGGACATCGCCATGGTCTTCCAGAACTACGCGCTGTATCCTCACATGACCGTTTACGACAACATGGCCTTCTCCCTCAAGCTGAAGAAGGTCGATAAGGCCACCATAGACCAGAAGGTGCGCGAGGCCGCCGAGATCCTCGACATCACCCAGTACCTCGACCGCAAGCCGAAGGCCCTTTCCGGCGGCCAGAGGCAGCGTGTCGCCATCGGCCGCGCCATCGTCCGCGAGCCGAAGGTCTTCCTCATGGACGAGCCGCTCTCCAACCTGGACGCCAAGCTGCGTAACCAGATGCGCGCGGAGATCATCAAGCTGCGCCAGAGGATCAACACCACCTTCGTCTACGTCACCCACGACCAGACCGAGGCCATGACCCTGGGCGACCGCATCGTCATCATGCGCGACGGCTTCATCCAGCAGATCGGCACCCCGCAGGAAGTGTTCAACCACCCGGCCAACATCTTCGTCGCCGGCTTCATCGGCACGCCGCAGATGAACTTCTTCGACGACGCCGAGCTGGTGCTGCAGGACGGCAAGTACTGCGTCAACCTCTACGGCACGCACTTCGAGCTGGACGAGGCCAAGCAGGCCAAGCTGCGCGAGAACAAGGCCAAGCCGGGCGTTGTCACCCTCGGCATCCGCCCCGAGCACATGACCCTCTGCGGCGACGAAGCCGTGCAGCACGTCACCGGCACCGTCGACGTCTCCGAGATGATGGGCTCCTCCATCCACCTGCACTCCAACGTGCACGGCAAGGACGTCGTCACCGTCGTCTCCACCGTGGACCTGCCCGAGAAGCACCGCCAGGGCTTCACCTACGGCGAGACCATCAAGCTGGCCTTCGGCGAGAGCGTCATGCACGTTTTCGACAAGGACACCGGCGTGGCCCTCACCTGATGTAACATTTGTGTAACATGCTGAAAAAAGCGGGCTCCGGCCCGCTTTTTTCTTTTTTGTAACTACTGGATAAATATCCAAATGCCCGGCCGGACGGCGGGGATTTCACTTATATAATGCAAAGTTTCACTCACAGTGAAAGTAATAGCGCTGTGGGCCTATCGCAATTCTTGACAGGTTTCTATAAAATTAACACTACGTTTCTGTAAAGGGCCATGGCCCTTTACGCCGCGCCCCGCATACGCCGGGCGCGATGCCCGTTATGACGCCGCCGGCAGAGGTTGAGGATGAGAGACGAGTACCGGGAAAAGTTCAGAGTGCTGGGGCTGAAGATAGCCTACTACCGCAAGCTGCGCGGGCTCACGCAGGAGCAGCTGGCGGAGGCCATCGGCCGCAGCGTCAGCTTCGTCAGCCAGGTGGAGGCCAACAACTCCTCGCGCGTGAAGGGCGTCTCGCTGGAGACGCTGTTCCTCATCGCCGAGCGGCTGGACATACCCGCCTCCAAGCTCTTCGAGGAATGACATGTCGCGGCACAGATACGTAAAGGACTACCGCCTCAACGAGTACATAGCGGAAAACGGCCGCGTGACCAGCGAGAGCGAGTATATCGGCGGGGACTACCGCTTCGCCGCCGGCGCGGCGCGCGCGAAGGCCGCCGCCAACCGGGCGCTCGCCCTCTGCGCCCTCTGCTGGGCCGGCTACCTGGCCCTCGTCTGCGTGGACGGCACGGCCATGCGCACGGTATACGTGGCGCTGCCCTTCGCCTTCACGGCGCTGCCGCTTTTTTTCCTCACGCGCGCGGCGCTGCTGGCGCGGCGCTCCGCCGAGCCGCTGAAGCACGACGTGGCGGACAAGATCGGCCACGCGGCGCCCGCCGCCACCCTCTGGGCCATGCTGCTGCCGGGCGCGGGCTTTCTCGGCTGCCTCATCAGCTCCCTGGCGGGGGCGAAGGGCTGGGACGTTCCGTTCCTCGCCGTATCGGCGGTGATGACGGCCTGCGCGGCCGCCTGCTTCGCCATAAGGCGCGACTTTTACACGGAAAAGCAGTAACACAGCGTTGATTTATATGGCGTGCAAACGCCTTATAAATATAAATCCATCAAGGAGGATGAATGGAAACATGAAGAACATCAAGAAGCTTCTCGCGCTGATGCTCGCTCTTGCCATGGTGTTCGCCCTCGCCGCCTGCGGCGAAGAGCCCGCCGCCGAGAGCGAAGCCCCGGCCGAGAGCGAGGCCCCGGCCGAGGAGACCCCCGCCGAGGTCAACGACACGCTGGTTTTCGCCACCAGCACGTTCGGCCAGAAGTTCAGCCCGTTCTTTGCGACGACTGCTTATGACCAGGACGTGGTGACCCTCACCCAGGGCGCCCTGCTGGCCGCCGACCGTGAGGGCAACGTCGTCCGCAACGGCATCGAGGGCGAGACCATCGAGTACAACGGCACCGAGTACACCTACTACGGCATGGGCGACGTCGAGGTCGTTGAGAACGAGGACGGCACCGTCGACTACAACCTGACCATGCGCGACGACGTCGTCTTCTCCGACGGCACCCCCGCCGACATCGACGACGTCATCTTCGGCCTGTACGTCATGCTCGACCCCACTTATGACGGCGCTTCCACCCTGTACGCCATGCCCATCGTGGGCCTGGAGGAGTACCGCGGCGGCATGACCCCGCTCTATCAGCTGCTGCTCGCCGCCGGCCGTGAGAACGCTGACTTCACCTACTGGGACGAGGCCACTCAGACCGCGTTCTGGGAGAGCGTTGACAACGACGCCGGCCCGGCCTTCGCGCAGAGCATAGTCGACTACGTGGTGGCCGACTACGCCGCCGACTACTACAGCGACATCGGCGCCGCCAGCGCTGACGAGATAATCAACGACGAGGCAAAGCAGGTCCAGTTCGGCATGGTCGAGTGGGGCTACTCCGACGACTGGTTCGAGGGCGCCACCGTCCAGGACTACTGGGACGCCATAGTTGCGAAATACGAGGGCGACATCATGACCGCCACCAGCACCGAGGTCGCCGACGTCCCCTTCTCCGACCTGCTGCCCAACGAGTACCGCGCCGGCGTCGCCACCGGTGACTCCGCCCCCAACATCAGCGGCGTCGTCCGCACCGGCGACTACAGCATGACCGTCAAGATGTCTTCTTTCGACGCCACGGCCATCTACAACATGAGCCTCTACATCACCCCGCTGCACTACTACGGCGATGAGAGCCTCTACGACTACGAGAACAACTCCTTCGGCTTCACCAAGGGCGACCTCTCCATAGTCCGCGAGAAGACCACCCAGCCCCTCGGCTGCGGCCCCTACGTCTTCGAGAGCTACGCCAACGGCGTCGTCACCCTGACCGCCAACGAGAACTACTACCTGGGCAAGCCCGTTACCCAGAACCTGCTCATGCAGGAGAGCGTTGACAGCGACTACGTGCCCGGCATCGTCACCGGCACCTTCGACATCGCCGCTCCCAGCATCAGCGACGACACCGTCACCGCCATCGAGAGCGCCAACTCCAACGGCGAGCTCACCGGCGACGTGCTGACGACCAACCTGGTTGACTACCGCGGCTACGGCTACATCGGCATCAACGCCGACAAGGTCAAGGTCGGCAGCGACCGCGGCAGCGTGGAGAGCCGCAACCTCCGCAAGGGCCTGATGACCGTCATGAGCGTCTACCGCGACACCGTCATCAACTCCTACTACGGCGAGCAGGCCAGCGTGATACAGTACCCCATCTCCAACACCAGCTGGGCCGCCCCGCGTCCGACCGACGAGGGCTATCAGAACGCCTACTCCGTCGGTGTTGACGGCCAGCCCATCTACACCGAGGGCATGACCGAGCAGGAGCGCTTCGACGCCGCCCTGGCCGCCGCCATCGAGTACATCAAGGCTGCCGGCTACACCTGGGACGAGGCCACCGGCACCTTCACCGACGCCCCCGAGGGCGCTTCCATGACCTATGAGTTCATGGTCCCCGGCCAGGGCGAGCAGGACCACCCGGCTTACGGCGTCGCCGTGGCCGCCTCCGAGGCCCTTGCCACCGTCGGCATCACCCTGCAGGTGAACGACGTCGGCACCGATACCTGGCAGAACGCCCTGAACTCCAACGAGGTCGAGATCTGGTGCGCCGCCTGGCAGGCCACCGCTGACCCCGACATGTACCAGATCTACCACAGCAGCAACGCCAACGGCCTGGGCACCAACTCCAACACCTACCAGATTATGGACGACGAGCTCGACCAGCTGATCATGGACGGCCGCGGCAGCTCCGACACCGATTTCCGCAAGGCGACCTACAAGTCCGCCATGGAGATCATCATGGACTGGGGCGTTGAGCTCCCGCTGTACCAGAGGAAGGACGCCTACGTCAGCTCCACCGAGCGCGTGGTCACCGATTCCCTGCCGAAGGACATGACTCCTTACTGGGGCTGGTACGCCGAGATCGAGACCCTGGCCGTTCAGTAAGCGCTGAGCAGCCAGCAACCTAAGCACTGAGTTATCAGGGCACGGGAGGGGCCAAAAGCCCCTTCCGTGCCGGCATTACCTGAGTGATATGAGCGGCGCCTGACGCGCCGCGCGCGGGCGCGGCTCATATTGCTCAGGGAACCGGCTGCGGAGGTACTTTTAGAAAGAAAGCGGTGGTAAGTTAATGCTCAAATACACGACCAAACGCCTGCTCTACAGCATCGTCATCCTGTTTTTTGTCATGTTCATCATCTATACGCTGATGTACAGCATGCCCACGACGTATCTGGAGCAGAAGGCCCGCGAGCTGGCCAGCAAGCCCGGCGCGGGCAAGAGCTACGACCAGTGGCTCGCCGATCTGAACGCCCAGTACGGTATGGACAAGGGCCTGGTGATGGGTTACTTCACCTGGATAGGCACAGCCATACGGGGAGACTGGGGCGACAGCTGGGCCTGGACCGTGCCCGTCGTGGAGCAGTTCAACAACACGGTGTGGTACAGCTTCGCCCTCGGACTGGTGACCTTCATTCTGCAGATCATCATCGCCATACCCCTCGGCATCTCCGCGGCGCGCAGGCAGTACGGCTTCACGGACTATTTCACGTCGGTGGTGTCGATGATCTGTATCTCGATGCCGACATTCTTCCTGGCGACGGTGCTGAAGTACATCTTCTCCGTGCAGCTCGGCTGGCTGGACCTCTCCGGCATGCAGAGCCGCGACTACATGTACCTCTCCGACTTCGGCAAGTTCCTTGACGTGGCGGAGCACTTCATCATGCCCGCCATCACGCTGACGGTCATCGGCATCGGCAGCCTGATGCGCTATACGCGCACGAACATGCTGGAGGTGCTCAACAGCGACTATATCCGCACCGCCCGCGCCAAGGGCGTGCCCGAAAAGCAGGTCATCAACCGCCACGCCTTCCGCAACACCTTCATTCCCCTGGTGACCACCCTTGGCGGCAGCCTGCCCACGCTGTTTTCCGGCGCGCTGATAACGGAGACGCTGTTCTCAATCCGCGGCATCGGCTATGCCTCCTATCACTCCATGGTGCAGGGCGACATACCCTTTACCATGTTCTACCTGTGTTTCATCTCGATATTGACGCTGCTCGGCAACCTGATCACCGACCTGCTGTACGCCGCGGTCGATCCGCGCGTGCGGCTGAGCTGAGGAGGTGCGGTAATGGCGTATTATAACCTTAACGAGGCACTCAAGCGCAAGGAAGAGCGCGAGAAGGCAGAGCGCGCGAACCACGATGAGGGTATACATCTTGACGACGTCACCCGCGTCAAGGTCCTCTCCCCGGGCCGCCAGGTCATCAAGCGCTTCGTGCGCAACCGCCTGGCCATCTTCGGCCTGGCCGTGCTCATATTCATGTTCGCCTTCTGCTTCCTGGGGCCGCTCTTCTACCCCTACGGGCAGACGGACCTCTTCTACGAGTACGACACGCTGAGCGTGGACTACGCGCTCGCCTCCCAGAACACGACCTACACCGGCTATACGGTGGACGAGGGCGTGGAGCTGGAGCGCAACGTCGTCAGCTCCATGAACACCAACATCAAGGCCATGCAGGCCGACGGGGCCGACGTGATGAACGTCACCGGCTCGGACGGCACGCTCTACACGCTGGACTTCCTGGGCGAGGGCGTCTACACCCTCTCGCGGGACGACGCGCAGCGCGTCTGCACCGTGGGCAGCACCACCGTCCACATCGGCCTCATCGACACCATCACCGGCGCCATGACCTATGAGGTCAGCGCCCTCGGCAGCGGCTTCGAGAGCGCCGCGGCCGCGGCCTGCAAGGGCCTGGAGGGCGAGTTTGAGTACAACGGCACGACCTACGCCTTCGAGCGCGAGGCCGGCCGCCGCTACGACATCTACGCCACCAACGACGGCATCACCTACTTCGGCGAGCAGCCCGGCGGCGACTTCGAGGAAGCGCTGTCCGCCGCCATCGACGCTGGCGACAATGAATTCAGCATCGACGACCCCAACGCCGAGCCCATCGAGCCCGCCGAGCCCATCGAGGGCGCCGAGGGCGAGGAGGCCGTTGAAGTGGAAGTGCCGCAGATCGAGTACCTGCTGCACGACGAGGGCAACGGCAACTTCAGCGTCTACCTGCTGGGCGAGAAGTCCGTGGGCATGGTGTTCACCACCTTCTCCGTTGACATGTACAACTCCGGCACGCAGGTGACCAACGAGCTGCGCACCGGCGCGCTGCTGAACGCCTATACCACCGGCGAGTTCACCGCCGACGGCGCGGACTACACCGTCGCGCCCGACGGCGAGGGCGGGCTGCTGGTGCGCGACGCCTCCGGCGCCGAGTACGCGGACTTCACCACCTTCGTCATCCGCCGCTATGACGGCACGGACACCATGTCCTACGCCCTCAAGAGCGACATCCGCGACGCCATCGCCGACATGCGCGAGGCCGGCGAGATGAGCACCGCCATCGTCAGCCAGATCCCGCAGCAGACGGAGAACGGCGGCTATGCCCTGGATGAGAACGGCAACCAGATCCTCAACGACACCGAGCTGCGCATCTCCCAGCGCAACACGGGCGAGTACATCATCAACTGCGACCAGATAACCTTCATGCTCGACCTCTATGCCGACCCCACCGCCGAGCACCTGCTGGGCACGGACGGCGACGGCTTCGACGTGCTGGCCCGCGTCATGTACGGCGGCCGCATCTCCCTGATGGTCGGCTTCGTGGTCGTCATCCTGGAGATACTGCTGGGCGTCATCATGGGCGGCCTCGCCGGCTACTACGGCAAATGGGTCGATAACCTCATCATGCGCCTGGTGGACATCTTCTACTGCCTGCCGATGATGCCGATCATGATCATCCTCGGCGCGCTGATGGACGCGATGCGCATGGACACATACGTCCGCCTGATGATAATGATGGCTGCGCTGGGCGTCATGGGCTGGGCCGGTATCGCGCGTATGGTGCGCGGCCAGATACTCTCCCTGCGTGAGCAGGAGTTCATGGTGGCCACGGAGGCCACGGGCATCCGCGTGAAGGATCGCATTTTCCGCCACCTGGTGCCGAACGTCATGCCCCAGCTGATCGTCATCGCCACGCTGAACATCGGTGGCATCATCATCACGGAGTCTACGCTGTCCTTCCTCGGCCTCGGCGTGAAGCACCCGCTGGCCACCTGGGGCACCATCATCAACTCCGTCTCCTCCGCCTCCGCCATGAGCGAATACCCCTTCATCTGGATCCCCGTCGGATTGCTCATCTGCCTCACCGTTATCGCCTTCAATTTCGTCGGCGACGGCCTGCGCGATGCTTACGACCCGAAGGCCAAGCGCTGAAAGGAGGAACGAACAATGTCTGAACACAATAACGCCTCCTATATTTCCGCTAAGGAGTCCAGGAAGATAACCCGTTTCAACCGCCGCGTCACCAAGAAGCTCGAGCAGGAGCGCGAGGCGGCGGGAAAAGACCCCTCGCTGTACACCACCGTGATGAAGGACCCCAACAATGTCGTGGAGTTCGACAATGTCTGCACCTACTTCTTCGCCGACAACGGCGTGGTGAAGGCGGTGGACGGCGTCAACTTCGCGGTGCCCAAGTGCTCCACCGTGGGCGTCGTGGGCGAGAGCGGCTGCGGCAAGAGCGTCACCAGCCTTTCGCTGATGCAGCTCCTGCAGCGCCCCAGCGGCCAGACCGTGGGCGGGCAGATACGCTTCAACCTCGGCGACGGCACGGCCTATGACATCGTCAAGACCCCCACCAGCAAGATGCAGGAGATCCGCGGCAACAAGATATCGATGATATTCCAGGAGCCGATGACCAGCCTCAACCCCGTTTTCCGCATCGGCTTCCAGGTGGACGAGGTCATCAAGCTGCACAACCCGGACCTGAGCGACGAGGATGTGAAGGCCCGCACGCTGCAGATGCTGGACCTGGTCGGCATCGCCAACCGTGAGGGAGTCTACAGGATGTACCCGCACGAGCTCTCCGGCGGCATGAGGCAGCGCATCATGATCGCCATCGCCCTGGCCTGCTCGCCGACGCTGATCATCGCCGACGAGCCCACCACCGCCCTTGACGTCACCATCCAGGCGCAGATACTGGACCTGCTGCAGGGCCTGAAGGAGAAGCTCAACTCCTCCATCATGCTAATCACGCACGACCTGGGCGTGGTGGCCGGCATGGCGGACTACGTGGTCGTCATGTACGCCGGCCGCGTGGTGGAAAAGGGCACGGCGGACGACATCTTCCACCACCCGATGCACCCCTACACCATCGGCCTGATGCGCTCCAAGCCCGTCGTGGGCCGCAAGGTGGACGAGCTCTACAACATCCCCGGCAGCGTGCCGAACCCGGTGGACATGCCCAACTACTGCTATTTCCGCGACCGCTGCGAGATGCACTGCGAGCGCTGCTCCGGCCTCTACCCGCCGGAGATCAAGGTCAGCGACACGCACATCGTCTCCTGCTACCGCTATTACGACGAAGGGGAAGTGCTTGACTATCCCAAATCTGTGAACGTGGAGGAGCTGTGACATGGAAGAGAAGAAAAACGTCTCCAGCGCCGCCTCCAACGTCAGCGACGCGCCGCAGCACGGCGGCGAATACCTGGTCGAGGTGGAGAACCTCGTCAAGTGGTTCCCCATCAAGTCCAGCTTCTTCCGCCGCACCATCGGCAACGTCCGCGCGGTGGACGGCATAACCTTCAAGATAAAGCGCGGCGAGACCATGGGCCTCGTGGGCGAGAGCGGCTGCGGCAAGTCCACGGCCGGGCGCACCATGCTGCGCCTCATCGAAAAGACCTCCGGCGAGGTGTATTTCGACGGGCAGGAGGTCTCCTCCCTCAGCCGCAAGGAGCTGCGCAAGCTGCGCCCGCGGATGCAGATCGTGTTCCAGGACCCGTATTCCAGCCTCTCCCCGCGCCTGCCCGTGGGCGAGATCATCGGCGAGGCCGTGCGCGAGCACCACATCGTCCCGCCCGAGGAGTACGACGACTATATCTCCCGCGTGATGAACGCCTGCGGCCTGCCGGCCTATTATAAAGACCGCTACCCGCACGAGTTCTCCGGCGGCCAGCGCCAGCGCATCTGCATCGCCCGCGCCCTCGCGCTCAACCCGGACTTCATCGTCTGCGACGAGCCCGTCTCCGCGCTGGACGTGTCCATCCAGGCGCAGATCATCAACCTGCTCAAGCGCCTGCAGAAGGACTTTGGCCTCACGTACCTGTTCATCTCGCACGACCTCTCCGTCGTCGAGCACATCTCCAACACCGTGGGCGTCATGTACCTGGGCTCCATGGTGGAGTACGCCGCCACGGAAAAGATATTCTCCCACCCCCTGCACCCGTATACGGAGGCGCTGTTCTCCGCCATCCCCGTGCCGGACCCGGACGTGAAGGTCAACCGCATCATCCTCAAGGGCAGCCTGCCCTCTCCCGCCAACCCGCCTCACGGCTGCAAGTTCCACACGCGCTGCGACAAGTGCATGGAGGTATGCAAATACGCCGTGCCCGAGTGGAGCGAAGTGGAGAGCGGCCACTGGTGCGCCTGCCACCTCTATGACACGCCCGAGCAGAAGGCCGCGGCCGAAGCCGCCATGGAGGACGCCAGGGCCAAGGGGCAAAAAGAAGATGAGCAGGAAAAAGCGATTTGACGAGGACGACGACGGCCGCGTGATCGCGCCCATGGACATCGACGGTATGCCCTGGCACGACAGCCGCGCGCCGGAGCCCGGCGAAGCGCCGGAAGAGCCCGCCGAGGGCCGCCGGGAAGAGCCCGTCCGGCTGACGAAGGAAGAATCCCGGGCCTATGCGGCGGGCGCTGTGAAGGCCGCGCTGCTGGTGGCGCTCGTGTTCGCCGGCGCGTTCCTCCTCTTCATCCTCTTCTGCACGCAGGTCTGGTTCGCCTGAAAAACCGGACACGCCGCGCGAAATGACTGTTGACAGCGGCGGCGGAACGTGTATAATTGACCTACAACAAAATATGCCTTATCAAGAGTGGCGGAGGGACCGGCCCTGTGAAGCCCGGCAACCTGCAAATGCAAGGTGCCAAATCCGGCGGTGTGACATCGAAAGATGAGGGACGAAAGACCGAACAAACCCCGCCGGGCACTGCCCGGCGGGGTTTTTGCCGCCGCGCGGCCCGGCGTGCGCGCGGCGCGCATACCTGCGCCGCATGAAAGGAAGGGAGACCCGTGTCCGACCTTGAAAACTGGCTCAGGCTCTGGCAGGACGCCGTACTGTCCGCCTTCGGCGGGCAGCGCGTGCGCTTTCTGGGCATCCAGGGCAGCCGGGCGCGCGGCGAGGCGCGCCCCGGCAGCGACATCGACGCCTTGCTCATCCTCGACGAGCTGCGCTTTGAGGACGTGGGGCGCTACGCCGCGGCGGCGGACGCCCTGCCGGAGCGGGAAAAGCTCTGCGGCTTCCTCGGCGGCTGGCGGGAGCTGGAGCGCTGGCCGCGCGGCGAGCTCTGGCAGTTCTGCCTGGACACCCGGCCCGTCCTGGGCTCGCTGGAGCCCATCGCCGCACAGCTGACGCGCGGCGACATACGCGAGAGCGCGCTCACCTGCGCCGGGGCGGTGTACCACAGCTGCGTCCACGCGCGGCTGCACGCCCTGGACGAGGCAGCTCTCGGCGAACTGATGAAAACGGCGTTCTTCGCCCTGCGCGCCATCCACGCGCTGAAAACAGGCGAGGCGCTGCGTACACGTGCGAAGCTGGCGGGGCGCCTTGACGGCGTGGAGCGCGATATCGCCCTCGGCACGCTGCCGGGCACGGCGGAGGAGCGCGCCGCGGCGCTGTTCAACTGGAGCGCGGCCGCGCTGAGGTCGCTGTGAGCGCGGCGGGGGAGGGCGCGGCGGTCATCCGCGCGCTGCGGCCGCAGGACAGACGCCTGGAGGTCAGCGCCATATACGAGGAGAGCTGGCGCTGGGCCTATCGCGGCATCGTGCCGCAGGCATACCTGGACGCCCTGCCGCCCGGGCGCTGGGCGGCGTTCATCGACACGCCGGGGATATATACGCTCGTCGCCGACGACGGCGGCGCCCTCGCCGGGACGGCCAGCTTCTGTGCTTCGCGCTTCCCGGAATATGAGGGCATGGGCGAGATCGTCTCGCTCTACCTGCGGGAGCCCTATGCCGGGCGCGGCCTGGGCCGCGCGCTGCTCGAAGCCGCTGCCGCCGCTCTCGCGGCCCTGGGCTTTGAGGACATCTTCCTCTGGGTGCTGGAGGAGAACGCCAGCGCGCGCAGGTTCTACGAGCGCGTCGGCTTTGCCGCCGCCGGCGAGGCGATAGAGTGCGACATCGGCGGCAAAACGCTGCGGGAGCTGCGCTATGTGCGCCGCGGCGATCGAAACAGTTAATAATAACGAAGGAGATATAAAAATGGCAAACTATCTGTTTACTTCCGAATCCGTCACCGAGGGGCATCCCGACAAGATCTGCGACCAGATCTCGGATGCTGTGCTGGACGCCATACTGGAAAAGGACCCGGAGGGCCACGTGGCCTGCGAGTGCACGGCCACCACGGGCATGGTGTTCATAATGGGCGAGATCTCCACCAGCTGCTATGTCGATATCCCGCACATCGCGCGCGAGGTGATACGCGACATCGGCTATGACAGCGCCGCCTACGGCTTCGACTGCGACACCTGCGCCGTGCTCACGGCCATCGACGAGCAGAGCGGCGACATCGCCATGGGCGTAAACAGGTCGCTGGAGCTGAAGGAGGGCCAGCAGGGCGAAGACCTGACCAACGGCGCGGGCGACCAGGGCATGATGTTCGGCTACGCCTGCGACGAGACGCCGGAGCTCATGCCGCTGCCCATCGCCCTGGCGCAGAAGATGGCCCGGAGGCTGACCGAGGTGCGCAAGAGCGGGCTGCTGCCCTATCTGCGCCCGGACGGCAAGACGCAGGTGACCGTGGAGTACGACGGTGAAAACCGCCCCGTGCGCGTGGACACGGTGGTCGTCTCCACCCAGCACGCCGCGGACGCGGAGCTCGCGCAGATCCGCGAGGACATGATAAAGTACGTCATCGAGCCCACCATCCCCGCCGAGCTCAACCGGGGCGACATCAAGTACTACGTCAACCCCACCGGGCGCTTCGTCAAGGGCGGCCCGGCCGCGGACTCCGGCCTCACGGGCCGCAAGATCATCGTCGATACCTACGGCGGCAGCGCGCCGCACGGCGGCGGCTGCTTCTCCGGCAAGGACCCCACCAAAGTTGACCGCTCCGCGGCCTACGCCGCGCGCTGGATAGCGAAGAACATCGTCGCGGCAAAGCTCGCCCGCCGCTGCCAGGTGCAGCTGGCCTACGCCATCGGCGTGGCCAACCCGGTGAGCGTGAACGTCACCACCTTCGGCACCGGCACGGTGGCCGACAGCGCGCTGGAGCTGGCGGTGAAGCAGGTATTCGACCTGCGCCCCGCGGCCATCATCCGCGACCTCGACCTGAAAAAGCCGCAGTACCGCCGCCTCGCCGCCTACGGCCACATGGGCCGCGAGGACCTCGGCGTAGCCTGGGAAAAGACCGACAGGGTGGACGCCCTGCGGGCCGCGCTGGCGGTGTAAAAGCAGGGGCGAAAGCCCCTGCAAACCAATTCTGAGAGATTTCTTTTTGTCTTGTCAAAAAGAAACCCCTCAGACTCCAAAGA
>DSLMC04102__coassemble_1192_pt1 | contig 16110 bp, 15 predicted proteins | sample DSLMC04102__metabat2_low_PE_011 | metagenome-assembled genome bin DSLMC04102
GGCTGTGTACTTTTCAGTGCCCGACTATAATAGCACAGGCTACGGCAGAATGCAAGCTTTTTTTCGCCATGCCCGGAGACTTTTTGCCATCCGGGCATGGCGGACGTTTTTTATTTCGCCACGGCGTCCTTCAGGGCCTTGCCGGCCTTGAACTGGGGCACGCGGGAGGCGGCTATCGTGATCTCCTCGCGGGTGCGGGGGTTGCGGCCCACGCGCTCGCCGCGGACCTTCACGTCGAAGGTGCCGAAGCCGACAAGGGAGACGCGCTCGCCGGCGACGAGCTCCCCGGTGATGACCTCCAGAGCGGCGCTGATGGCCTTCTCCGCGTCCTTCCTCGTGATGCCGGCCTTCTCGGCGGCGGCGGTGATGAGTTCTGCCTTGTTCATTGGTATTCCTCCTGAATAATTGATAACAACCTATAGAGAGCCGCTTGGGGCGGGTTTCTCACACGTTTACGCTCACGGGCTCCTTGCCCTCCAGGTCGTGGCGGGCCTGCTGATAGATCTCCTCCATCTCGGCAAGGGTCATGTCCTCGAGCTTTTTGCCGCGGCTGGCCGCGCCCTCCTCCAGGTAGCGGAAGCGGCGGATGAACTTGCGGCAGGCCGCGTGCAGCAGCTCCTCGCAGTCCAGCTTGTAGAAGCGGGCCACGTTGACGACGGAGAACATGATGTCGCCCAGCTCCTCCTTGATGTTCTCCAGGTCGCCGGCGTCGATGCCCTGCTGGAGCTCGTCGGCCTCCTCGCGCACCTTGTCCATGGCGCCGGCCACGGTGGGCCAGTCGAAGCCCAGCTTGGCGGCCTTGTGCTGTATCTTGTCCGCGCGCCAGAGGGCGGGCATGGCGGCGGAGACGCCGTCCATGGCGGAGGCCATGGTGCTCTGCGCGCGGTCGGCGCGCTTGATGGCGTCCCAGTTGTCGAGCACCTTCTCGCTGGTCTCCGCCTTCACGCTGCCAAAGACGTGCGGGTGGCGGTGGACGAGCTTCTTGCAGGCCTCGTCGGCCACGTCGTCGATATCCCAGCCGCCGGCTTCTTCCTCCATGCGCGCGTGGAAGATGACCTGCATCAGCAGGTCGCCGAGTTCCTCGCGCAGATGGGCGCTGTCGTGCTCGTCGATGGCCTCGCAGACCTCATAGGCCTCCTCCAGCACGTTGCGGCGGATGCTCTCGTGCGTCTGCTCGCGGTCCCAGGGGCAGCCGCGTTCCGAGCGCAGGTAGGCGATGATGTCCACAAAGTCGCTCAGGCCGTAGCGGTCTTTTACCTCAAACTCCGGCATTGCCTTCAACCTCTTTTCGCAAGTAGTTTTTTCATTTGCGGGCTGGAAAATACGGCCCGTTCATTTGATGTGCAGTATCCGCGCGAGCTTTTCGCCCTTTGGCACTAGCTTCATGTCCTCATAAGTGACGGCGCGGGTGGCGATGACCATCACCAGATAGACGGCGACGGCCACGAAAATGGCAGCGCACATGCACAGCGTCATCATCAGCCGGCCCATGTCCGGCCCGCCGATGAAGCGCACGGCCAGGCCGTATACCGCCCAGGCGGAGAGGCCCATCACGGCCGAGCTCAAAGCGGGGCGCAGCAGCACCTTGGCGAAGTTGGGCGGGCGCTTCATGCACTTGAGCATGAACAGGGCGTTCATCACGCACATCACGGCGTAGCAGCAGATGGTACCGATGGGCGCGCCGACGATGTTGACCTCCGGGTCGCCGACGAGCACCCAGTTGACGATGAGCTTCACCGCGCCGCCGGCCAGCATCGACCAGACGGGGTATTTTTCGTTGCCGCCGGCCTGCAATATGGCGTTTGTCATCAGCGCCAGGCAGACGAAGAAGGAGGCCACGCCCAGCCACACCAGCAGCGTGGGGCCGATCTCGTGCGTGTCCGAATAGAGCACGTTGACGATGGGGAAGGCGAGGACGGAGAGGCCCACGCCCATGGGCAGGGAGATGACTGTGGAGATGCGCAGGGAGGACTCGGCGATCTCGCCCGCGCCGGCGTTGTCCCGCGCGGCCACGGCGGCCGAGATGGCGGGCACGACGGAGATGGTGAGCGGCGTGATGAAGGCCGCGGGGAGGTTATAAAGCGTGAGCATGGCGGAATAGGAGCCATAGAGCGTGTCGGCCAGGTCGTTGCCGAGCCCGGCGTCCAGCAGCCGGACGTTGACGAGATTCGTGTCCAGCAGGGTGATCACGCTCATGACGGACGCGCCGAGGGTTATCGGCACGCCGATTTTTACGAATTTGGCGAAGGTGCTCCTGGCGCTCTGCGGCACGTCCGCGGAGTCCGGCAGGGCGCGGTATGGCCGGCACTTGACGGCCATGTAGATGAGCGCGGCCAGCGCGCCGGCGGTGACGCCGAAGATGGCGCCGGCCGAGGCGAGGGGCACGCTCTCGCCCGTGTGCAGCAGCCACTCGGCCAGCGTAAGGCCGACGATGACCTTTACCAGCACCTCCAGCACCTGCCCCACGGTGGTGGGGCGCATGTCTGCGTGGCCCTGGATGTAGCCGCGGTAGGCGCTGGTGATGCACACCAGCAGCACCGCCGGGGCCAGGGCGAACACGCTCTGCGTGCTTTCCGGCGTGTGTACGAGGATGATGGCCATCTCCGAGGGGAAGAGCAGCATCAGCGCGGAGAGCAGCGCGCCCAGCACGGCCAGCGTGATATAGGCCACGCGGAAGGTGCGGCGCACCTGGTTGTAGCGCCCGAGCGTGCTGGAAGCAGAGATCATGCGGGAGAGCGCCACGGGCAGGCCCGCGGTGGAGATGGTGAGCAGGACGTTGTATATGCTGTAGGCGGCGTTGAAATAGCCGTAGCCGGCGTCGCCGAGTATGTTGCGGAGCGGTATCTTATAGATGGCGCCGAGTATCTTCATGATGACGACGCCCGCGGCGAGGATGGCCGCGCCGTGGAGATAGTTTTGCTTTTTGGGTTCAGACAATGGTATACCTCCCATCAGGCGGCAGTGTCCGCGCGTCGCCCGGAACTTGTGCGCCGACTGCTTACTCTACACTAAAACTATGAAAAAATCAAGAGAATATGCCGCGAAATGCGGCTGCTGTGCGTATTTTCTGCGAAAAGCGGGCATATTTCCGCCGCCGCAGGGCAGAAAAAGCCCCCGCGGAGGTTCCGCGGGGGCTCGGGAGGGGCTTATTTGGACGTCTTGCCGGCGTCCACCTCGGCCAGGATGTCCATGAACTCCTTGCCGGTGATGGTCTCTTTTTCCATCAGGTAGCCGGCCAGGCGGTGCAGGGCCGGTTCGTCGTTTTTCAGGATGTCGAGCGCCTTCTGGTGCTGGCGGCGTACGAGGGCGATGACCTCGGCGTCTATCTCGCCGGCGGTCTTTTCGCTGCAGGCGAGGGAGGCGTCGCCGCCCAGGTACTGGTTCTGCACGGTCTCCAGGGCCACCATGTCGAATTTTTCACTCATGCCGTAGCGCGTGACGGCGGAGCGGGCCAGCTTTGTGGCCTGCTCGATGTCGTTGCTCGCGCCGGTGGTGACGCAGCCGAAGACGAGCTCCTCCGCTGCGCGGCCGCCGGTGAGGGTGGCGATCTTGTTCTCGATCTCTTCGCGGGACATCAGCACGCGGTCGCCTTCGTCCACCTGCATGGTGTAGCCCAGCGCGCCGCTGGTGCGGGGGACGATGGTGATCTTGGTGACAGGGGCGCTGTTCGTCTGCCGCGCGGCCACCAGGGCGTGGCCCGTCTCGTGATAGGCCACGGTGCGGCGGTCCTTTTCGCTGAGCACGGCGTTCTTGCGCTGATAGCCGGCGATGACCGTCTCCACGCTCTCCTCCAGGTCCTCCTGTTCGACGATGCCGCGGCCCATCTTGACGGCGCGCAGCGCGGCCTCGTTGATGATGTTGGCGAGATCGGCGCCGGAAGCGCCGGGCGTGGCGCGGGCGATGGCGTGCAGGTCGGCGTCGCCGCTCATGCGCACGTCCTTGGCATGGACTTTGAGTATGGCCTCGCGCCCGGCGAGGTCGGGCAGCTCCACGGGGATGCGGCGGTCGAAGCGGCCGGGGCGCAGCAGCGCGGGGTCAAGGCTCTCGGGGCGGTTGGTGGCGGCGAGGATGACCACGCCCTTGGTGGCGTCGAAGCCGTCCATCTCCGTAAGGAGCTGGTTGAGAGTCTGCTCGCGCTCGTCGTTGCCGCCGATGGCGCCGTTGTCGCGCTTTTTGCCTATGGTGTCTATCTCGTCGATGAAAACAATGCAGGGGGCCTTTTCAGACGCCTGCTTGAAGAGGTCGCGCACCTTGGCCGCGCCCATGCCGACGAACATCTCCACGAACTCGCTGCCGGATATCGAGAAGAAGGGCACGTGCGCCTCGCCGGCCACGGCGCGGGCCAGCAGCGTCTTGCCGGTGCCCGGAGGGCCCACGAGCAGCGCGCCCTTGGGCAGACGCGCGCCGATGTCGGCGTATTTTTTCGGGTTGTGGAGGAAGTCCACGATCTCCTTCAGCGCCTCCTTGGCCTCGTCCTCGCCGGCAACGTCGGCGAAGGTGACGCCCGTCTCCGTCTCCGCATAGAGCTTGGCGCCGGATTTGCCGAAGCTCATGGAGGGCATACCGGGCATGTTGCCGCCCATCTTTTTCATCATGTAGCGCCAGAGCAGCGCGCTGCCGCCGAAGATGATGATCAGCGGGAACACCCAGCTTATCAGCATGTTCAGCAGCGGGGAGTTCTGCGTCGGTATCTCGTTGGCGAAGGTTATCTCCGGGTCCGCCGCCAGCAGGCGGTTCACCAGGTCGTCGTCGGGGAAGATGCCGGTCTTGTAGACTTCTTCCTTGCCGTTCTCATCGGCGGCGATGAACACGATCTGCTCCTCGGCGTCCTCATAGGCGACCTCCTTCACCTGGCCGTTTTCGACCATGTCGAGGAACTGGTTGTAGCCGACCTCCGTCACCTGCCGCTGCAGCAGGGAGGGGAAGAGCAGCGCGTTGAGCAGCATCAGTATCAGCAGCGTGACGACGTAGTAATAAATAAGGCTTCTGCGGGGCTTTTTCTTGTCCTGTTCGGGCTCCTGTATCATGGGGCTCCATCCTTTCAAGTCGAGTTGAGGTATTTTTCTAATGCAGATTATACATCTGTAATTGTAAACTTTCCTCATACAATATATGAACAAGTGTAGAATTTTGTGGAACATCGGCGCGGCGGCGCGCGTCAAAAAAGCAGTTATCGCTTTGAGGAGGCATGGAAAGGATGAAAAAGGCACTGGCAATGATACTGGCGCTCGCTTTTGCGCTCGCGCTCGCGGGCTGCGGGACGTCGGAGCCGCTGCTGGAGGGCGTATCCCCGGCGGAGACGGGCAGCGCGGAGGACGCCGCCGCGCTCTCGGCGGACTTCACCGTGGCGCTCTTCAACGCGGCCTACGAGGGCGGGGACGCGCTCATCTCGCCGGTGAGCGTGCTCTCGGCGCTGGCGATGGCGGAGAGCGGCGCGCGGGGAGAGACGCTCGCGCAGATGGAGGAGCTCTTCGGCGTGGACGCGGAGACGCTGCGCGCTTCGCTCGCGGCGTACATGTCCAGCGTCGCGGGCACGGAGGCGAAGCTGGCGAACGCCATCTGGTTCAGGGACGACGGCACCTTCGAGCCGGATGCGGGCTTCCTGGCCAGCTGCGCGTCTTTCGCCGGGGCGGAGGCCTTCGCCGGCAAGTTCACGGACGCCCTGGCCGGCGAGATCAACGGCTGGGTGAGCGAGCACACGGAGGGCATGATCGACGCCATCGTCGATGAGATCGACCCGGACGCGGTGATGTACCTGGTGAACGCGCTCAGCTTCGTGGCCGACTGGCAGGAGCAGTACGAGGAATATCAGATGCAGCCCGCCGCCTTCTACGCGCCGGAGGGGGAGCGGGAGGTCACCATGATGCGCTCGGAGGAGCGCAGCTATATCAGCGGCGAGGGCTTCACGGGCTTCATGAAGCCCTATGAGGGCGGGCGCTACGCCTTCGCGGCCCTGCTGCCGGACGGGGACAGCAGCCTGGAGGCCATGCTCGCGTCGCTGACGGGTGAGGCGCTCGCCGCCGCGCTGGCGGGCGCGGAGAGCCGCAGCGTCATCACGGGCACGCCCGCGTTCAGCGCGGAGACGGGCCTTGAGCTGAGCGAGGCGCTGAGATCGCTCGGCATGACGGACGCCTTTGACGGCGGCCTGGCCGACTTTTCCGGCATGGGGCAGTCGGGCGCGGGCAATATCTTCGTCAGCCGCGTGCTGCACAGGGCCTTCATCGAGGTGGACGGCCTGGGCACCCGCGCCGGGGCCGCCACGGCGGTGGAGGCGGTGCCCGAGAGCATGGCTCCGGCCGAGGACCCGCCCGAGGTCATACTCGACCGGCCCTTTGCCTACATGATCGTGGACAGGGAGTATAACATCCCGCTCTTTTTCGGCGTGGTGACGGGCGAGGGCTTCTGAAGGGCGCAAAAGCGGCCCGCGGAGTTTTTTACGCTCCGCGGGCCTTTGGAAAGAGGTGAATGGTGTCACTGTAAGGTGGCGGCCATCACGGCCTTGATGGTGTGCAGGCGGTTCTCCGCCTCGTCGAACACCACGGACTGCGGCCCTTCAAAGACCTCGTCCGTCACCTCGAGCGCGTCGAGGCCGTATTTTTCGCCGACCTCGCGGCCGATGGCCGTCTTGAGGTCGTGGTAGGAGGGCAGGCAGTGCATGAAGATGGCGTCCGGCTTGGCGAGGGCCATGGCCGCGGCGTTCACCTGATAGGGCAGCAGGGCCTTTATCCGCTGTTCCCAGGCGGAGGGCGGCTCGCCCATGGAGACCCAGATGTCCGTGTACACGGCGTCCGCCCCCGGCAGGGCCATTTCCGGCTCCGTCCAGAACTCGAGCACCGCGCCGCTCTCCGCGGCCAGCTCCTGCGCGACGTCCTGCAAGCCGGCGTCCGGGAAGAACTCCGCCGGCGCGCAGACGCAGAAGTTCACGCCCATCTTGGCGCAGCCGATCATCAGCGAATTGGCCATGTTGAAGCGCGCGTCGCCCATATAGACGAGCTTTTTCCCCCGCAGGCCGCCCAGGTGCTCGCGCATGGTCAGCAGGTCGGCGAGCACCTGCGTGGGGTGCGCCTCGTCCGTGAGGCCGTTCCAGACGGGGACGGAGGCGTACTCGGCCAATTCCTCCACCGTGGCCTGGGCGAAGCCGCGGTACTCGATGCCGTCGAACATGCGGGAGAGAACGCGGGCCGTGTCCGCGATGGACTCCTTTTTGCCGATCTGCGAGCCGGAGGGGTCGAGATAGACCGCGTGCATGCCGAGGTCGAAGGCGGCCACCTCAAAGGCGCAGCGCGTGCGCGTGCTCGTCTTTTCAAATATCAGGGCGGCGCTTTTGCCCTCGCAGAGCCGGTGCGGCACGCCGGCTTTTTTCTTTGCCTTCAGTTCCGACGCCAGACCGAGGAGATATTCGATCTCCTGCGGCGTGCAGTCGAGCAGCTTGAGGAAGTCGCGGCCCTTCATATCGGCTGCCGTGTTCATGCGCAGGCCGCCTTGATGACCGCCACGGCCTTCTCAACGAGCTCCATGGGGATGTTGAGCGCGGGCACCAGCCGCACCTTGCCGTGCGCGGTGAGCACCAGCACGCCGTTGGCCATGCACTCGGCGAGCACGTCGCCGGCGCTCTTTTCCGTCTCAATGCCAATCATGAGGCCCTTGCCGCTGATGCCCTTGACGCCGGGGGCTCCGCTGAGCTCCTTGACGATATACTCGCCCTTGGCCTTGACGTCAGCCAGCAGCTCGTCGTCGATGCGGCTGAGGATGTTCAGCGCGCCGGCGCAGACCGCCGGGTTGCCGCCGAAGGTGGAGCCGTGTGTCCCGGCACCCATGGTGTCCTGCACCTTTTCGCCCATGAGGCAGGCGCCTATCGGCAGGCCGCCGCCGAGGCCCTTTGCAGTTGACATAATATCTGGCGTGAAGCCGTACTGCATCCAGGCGTAGAGCGTGCCCGTGCGGCCGTTGCCGGATTGCACCTCGTCGTCCACGAGCAGGATGTCGTGCTCCTTCGCCAGGGAGACCATGCAGTCCACGAACTCCTGCGTGAGCACGTTGACGCCGCTCTCGCCCTGTATCAGCTCGAACATGAACGCGCAGATGCCGCTCTCGCTCTCCACCAGGGCCTTCAGGGCCTCGCAGTCGTTCGCCGGCGTGTAGATGAAGCCCGGCACCATCGGCTGGAAGCCGTTTTGCAGGTCCGGCTGGCCGGTGGCTGAGAGGGTGGCTATGGTGCGGCCGTGGAAGCTGTCCACGAGCGTGACGATCTTGTACCTGTCCGGGCCGTACTTGTCGCAGGAGTATTTGCGCGCGGTCTTTATGGCGCACTCGTTGGCCTCTGCGCCGGAGTTGCCGAAGAATACCTTTTTCATGCCGCTGAGCTCGCAGAGCTTTTCGGCCAGCTCGGCGCAGGGCTCGGTGTAGTAGAGGTTGGAGCAGTGCTGCAGCTTGGTGAGCTGCGCGGTGACCGCCGCGGCCCACTCGCTGTCGGCTATGCCGAAGGAGGTGACGGCGATGCCGGCTCCGAGGTCGATGTATTCCTTCCCGGCGTCGTCGTATACGAGGGAGCCGGAGCCGTGCTCGAGCAGCACGGGGAAGCGGGCGTAAGTGTTGGCGACGTATTTCTTGTCAAGTTCCTTGATGTTGTTCATTTTTATCCCCCATTCCGCCGCGCTGAGCGGCTTTTTCATTTATTGCCGGCCTTATTTGCCGAGTTCTTCGAGCATCATGGTGCCGCTGCCCTCGTCCGTGAGCATCTCCAACAGTATGGAGTGCGGCACGCGGCCGTCGAGGATGAACACCTTCCTCACGCCGCAGAGCAGGGCCTCGATGCAGCTTTCGACCTTGGGTATCATGCCGCCGCGGACGACGCCGCTGCGCATCAGCTCCATGGCCCCGGCGATGTCCACGGCGTTCACGAGCGTGGAGAGGTCGGCGGGGTCGGCCATGATGCCGGGCACGTCGGTCATGGATATCAGGCACTCCGCGCCCAGCGCGCCGGAGAGCTGCGCGGCCATGGAGTCGGCGTTGACGTTATAGACGTTCCCCGCTGCGTCGCAGGCGACGCTGGAGATGACGGGGATATAGCCGTTGTCGAGCAGGTCGTATATCGGGCGGGTGTTCACGCCGGTTATCGCGCCCACCTGGCCGAGGGCGGGGTCTTTGCACTTGGCCTCCACCATGTGGCCGTCGATGCCGCAGATGCCCATGGCCTTGCCGCCGATTGAGCCTATCAGGTTTACAAGGCTCTTGTTCACCTTGCCGGCGAGCACCATCTGCACCACGTCCATGGCCTCGGCGTCCGTCACGCGCAGGCCGTTGACGAACTGGCTCTGCACGCCCATTTTGCCCAGCGCGGCGTTGATCTCCGGGCCGCCGCCGTGCACCAGCACCACCTTCACGCCCACCAGCTGCAAAAGGACGATGTCCTCCATCACCTGGCGCTTGAGCGTTTCGTCCGTCATCGCGTGCCCGCCGTATTTGACGACCACCACCCGGTTCCAGTATTCCTGGATGTAGGGCAGGGCCTCCACCAGCACCTGGGCGCGCTTTTCCTTTTCGATGAAGCTGTCCATGGCGCCCACCTCAGGTCCGGTAGTCGCCGTTGATGCGGACGTACTCGTAAGTGAGGTCGCAGCCCCAGGCCGTGGCCTCGCCGGGGCCGTCCCCGGCGGTGACCAGGATGTCTATCTCGCTCTCGCTGAGCACCTTTTTGGCCTCCTCCTCGGAGAAGGGGACGCCGGAGCCGTCGCGGCAGACCTCCACGGAGCCGGCGGCGGACTTAAAGACGACGCCTATCTTGTTCACGTCCACGTCCGCGCCCGAATAGCCGATGGCGCAGAGCACGCGGCCCCAGTTGGCGTCCGCGCCGAACATGGCGGACTTCAGCAGCGCCGAGCAGACGACGCTCTTGGCGGCCGCGCGGGCGGCGGGCTTATCCACCGCGCCGCTCACCGTGCAGGCGAGGAGCTTGCTCGCGCCCTCGCCGTCCGCGGCGATGGCCTTGCAGAGCGTTTTGGTGACGGCGGCGAGGGCGGCGCAGAAGGCGTCGTAGTCCTCGCCCTCGGAATCGACGGGCGCGTTGCCCGCCAGGCCGTTGCACATGACGGACACCATGTCGTTCGTGGACGTGTCGCCGTCCACGCTTATCATGTTGAAGCTGTCCTGCACGTCCGCGGAGAGGGCCGTTTGCAGCATCTCCGGGCTTATGGCGCAGTCGCTGGTGACGAAGACGAGCATGGTGGCCATGTTCGGGTGTATCATGCCGCTGCCCTTGGCCACGCCGCCGAGATGGCACTCCCTGCCGCCGAGCGTGAAGCTGACGGCGCACTGCTTCATCTTCGTGTCCGTGGTCATGATGGCCTCGGCCACGGCGGCGCTGTTGCCGGCGGCCAGGGAGGAGACCAGGGGGCCGATGCCCGCTTCAAAGGGGGCCATGGTCATCTCCACGCCGATGACGCCGGTGGAGGCGACGATCACGTCCTGCGGGGCGATGCCGAGCTGCGCGGCGAGCAGTTCGCAGGTGGTCTCGGCGATGTAGACGCCGTTGGCGTTGCAGGTGTTGGCGTTGCCGCTGTTGCAGATGAGGGCCTGCGCCCGGCCGTCCGCCAGGTGGGCCTTCGTCACGCCCAGGGGCGCGCCCTTGACGAGGTTCTGCGTGTACACCGCCGCGGCGGTGCAGGGCGCTTCGCTGTAGATGAGGGCCAGGTCCTTTTTGCTCTGATTCTTGCGGAAGCCGCAGTGTATGCCCGCGCCCTTGAAGCCGAGCGGCGCGCAGACGCCGCCGTCGATATATTTCAACATATTCCTTGCTCCCTTCTCAGAGCTCGAGGCCCATGGTCTCGGGCGCGCCGAGCATCAGGTTTATGCACTGCACCGCCGCGCCGGAGGCGCCCTTGCCGAGGTTGTCGAAGCGCGAGCAGAGCAGTATGCGCTCGCTGTTGCCGAACACGGCCACCTCCATGGCGTCCGAGCCGGCGAGGGCGTTGGAGCTGACGAAGCCCGCTTCCTCCATCGCCTCCGTGTACTTCACCACGGGGCCGGCGTATTTGGCGGCGTAGATCTCTTTGATATCCTCGATGCCGAAGCCGGCGTTGAGCGCCCCGGCGAAGAGGGGGACGGTGACCAGCATCCCCGCGTAAAAATCGGCCACGATGGGGCAGAAAATGGGGGAATGCACGAGCCCGGGGACCTGTGTCATCTCCGGCAGGTGCTTGTGCTGCTGCGTGAGGCCGTACTGGCGGGGGGAATCGAGCGCCGCCGGGCGGCCCTCGGCCTCATAATCGGCGATCATGCCCTTGCCGCCACCGGAATAGCCGGTGAGGGAGTGGCAGCAGAGCAGCGCGTCCGCCGGCAGGGCCCCCGCCTCTATCAGCGGCTGCACCAGGGCTATGAAGCCGCCGGCGTGGCAGCCGGGACTGGCCACGCGCCGGCCGTTTACCACCGCCTGGCGGTGCTCCGGCGAGAGCTCCGGGAAGCCGTAGGCCCAGCCGGGGGCGACGCGGTGGGCGGTGGAGGTGTCCACCACGCGCACGTGGGGGGACTCGATCATGGCCACGGCCTCACGGCTGGCCTGGTCTGGCAGGCAGAGGACGGCGATGTCGCAGCTGTTGAGGGCCTCGCGGCGCGCCGCCGGGTCCCGTCGCGCCTCGCCGCTGAGCGTGAAGAGCTCGATGTCCGCGCGGGAAGCGAGGCGTGAGTGGATGCGCAGCCCGGCGGTGCCGGAGCTGCCGTCGATGAACACCTTAGCCATCTGTAACACCTCTCAGATATTCAAGCTGCGCTTCAAGCCCGGCGGGGGAGGCCCCGCCGGCGCTCGTGCGGCGCGCGACGCATTTTTCCAGCGATATATCGTCGTAGAGCCAGCTGTCAAAGGCGGGGGAGAAGCCCTGATAGACCTCCAGCGGCACGTCCTCCAGCGCCAGGCCGCGCTGCGAGCACCAGGCGACGATGTCGCCGGTGAGCTGGTAGGCCGTGCGGAAGGGGACGCCCTTTTTGGCGAGGTAGTCGGCGAGGTCGGTGGCGTTTATATACCCGCCCTTCGCCGCGGCGAGCATTTTGTCCCGGTTGACCTCGAGGGTGGATATTATGGGGGCTGCGAGGCTGAGGCAGGCCTTCACGGTGTCGAAGGCGTCGAAAACCGCCTCCTTATCCTCCTGCATGTCTTTGTTATATGCCAGCGGCAGGCCCTTGAGCATGGTCAGCAGCGTGATGAGGTCGCCGCAAACCCGGCCGGCCTTGCCGCGGATAAGCTCGCACATGTCCGCGTTTTTCTTCTGCGGCATGATGGACGAGCCGGTGGTATAGGCGTCCGTTATCGTGACGAAGCCGAACTCCCAGCTCGAGAAGAGCACGAGCTCCTCCGAAAGGCGGGAGAGGTGCGTCATCACGAGCGCGAGGGCGGAGGCGAGCTCCACGCAGAAGTCACGGTCGGACACGCCGTCGAGGCTGTTCAGGCAGTAGCCGTCGAAGCCGAGCTCCGAGGCGGTCATGGCCCGGTCGATCGGGTGCGTGGTGCCGGCGAGGGCGCAGCAGCCGAGCGGGGAGACGTTCATGCGCTTCGCGGCGTCCTCGATCCGGCCGATGTCCCTTGCGAACATCATGCCGTAGGCGAGGATATAGTGCGCGAAGGTCACCGGCTGCGCGCGCTGGAGGTGGGTATATCCGGGCATTATCGCGTCCTGCGTCCTTCCGGCCGTGGAGGCGATCGCGCGTATCAGCTCCTTCAGGAGCAAGACGGTCTGCTCCGCCTCGCCGCGGAGGTAGAGGCGGGTGTCCACGGCCACCTGGTCGTTGCGGCTGCGGGCGGTGTGCAGCTTTTTCCCCACGTCGCCGAGCCGGGCGGTCAGCTCCGACTCCACGAAGGAGTGTATGTCCTCCGCCGAGGGGTCTATGGCGAGGGCGCCGCTCTCGAGGTCCGCGAGTATGCCGCCGAGGCCCTCTATCAGCCGGGAGCCCTCGTCCGGGGAGATGATGCCGCATTTGGCGAGCATTGCCGCGTGGGCAATGCTGCCGCGTATGTCCTCTTTGTACATCCGGGAGTCGACGGATATGGAGGAGTTGAAGCTGTCCGCCGCCGCGTCAAGCGCGCCGTGCGCCCTGCCCGCCCATAGCTTTTCCATAAATCCGTCCTCCCTGAAAGCCGCCTCCGCGGCTTATTTTTTGTTTTTGGCCTCCACCTGGGCCTGCACTTTTATCGGCAGGCCGTAGAGGCTGATGAAGCCCTTGGCGTCCGTCTGGTCATAGACGTGGTCCTCGCCGAAGGTGGCGATCTCCTCGCTGTAGAGGCTCCAATCGCTCCACGCGCCGGCCTTGATGATGTTGCCCTTGTAGAGCTTGAGCTTGACGGTGCCGGTGACGTGCTTCTGCGTGGCGTCCACGAAGGCGCTGAGCGCCTCGCGCAGAGGCGTGTACCACTGGCCGTCGTAGACCAGCTCGCCGAAGGTGATGGCCAGCTCCTGCTTCTTGTGCATGGTCTTTTTGTCCAGGCACAGCGTCTCCAGATACTCGTGCGCGGCGTAGATGATGGCCCCGCCCGGCGTCTCATATACGCCGCGGCACTTCATGCCGACGAGCCGGTCTTCCACGATGTCCAGCAGGCCGATGCCGTTGGCCCCGCCGATCTCATTGAGCTTGAGGATGATGTCCTTGACGCCCATGGCCTGGCCGTTGAGGGCCGTGGGCACGCCCTGCTCGAAATCGAGCGCGATATATGTCGGCGTATCCGGCGCGTCCAGTGGGGAGACGCTCATCTCCAGGAAGCCGGGCTTTTCATAGAGCGGCTCGTTGCCCGCGTCCTCCAGGTCGAGGCCCTCGTGGCTCAGGTGCCAGAGGTTCTTGTCCTTGGAGTAGTTCGTCTCGCGGTCGATCTTCAGCGGGACGTTGTGCGCCTCGGCGTAGGCTATCTCCTCCTCGCGGGACTTTATGTCCCACTCGCGCCAGGGGGCGATGATGGGCAGCTGGGGCGCGAAGTGCTTGAGCGTGAGCTCAAAGCGCACCTGGTCGTTGCCCTTGCCCGTGCAGCCGTGGCAGATGGCGTCCGCGCCCTCGGCGATGGCTATCTCCGCCAGGCGCTTGGCGATGGCCGGGCGGGCCAGCGCCGTGCCCAGCAGGTAATCCTCATACTTGGCCCCGGCCTTGATGGCGGGCACCAGGAAGTCGTTCACGAATTCGTCCGTCAGGTCCTCCACATAGAGCTTGCTGGCGCCGGAATTTATGGCCTTTTCCTCCAGACCCTCCAGCTCGCCCGCCTGCCCCACGTTGCCGGAGACGGCGACGACTTCGCAGCCGCTGTAGTTCTCCTTCAGCCAGGGGATGATGACCGAGGTGTCCAGGCCGCCGCTGTAGGCGAGCACGACTTTTTTGATAGAATCCTTATTCATGACAAGACCCCCGTAGCGGCGTTTACGCCGGATTTATATGCGATGATAATAGCACATGATGAATAAATATGCAATAGGCAAAATGCGATTCGGCGCTTTGCACGGCGGCGGGCTCAAAATGGTCAAGCGCTGTTGTGCAAATACACCGCGCGGCGCGTTTCGACGGCTTTTTCACGGCGCTTATCGTAGAATGGCGGCAAGGGAGGGACAAGAATGCTCATATCGACAGACTACAGCGCCGGCCGCCTGACGATACGCCTGGCGGGCGAGCTGGACCACCACGGCTCGCGCGAGGCGATGAGGAAAATAGACGGGCTGATCGACGAATACCTGCCGCGGGACACGGCGATAGACATGTCCGGTCTCTCGTTCATGGACAGCTCCGGCATCGCGCTCATACTGCGCACGGAGCGGCGGATGCGTGCGCTCGGCGGCCGCGCGGCCGTGCTCAACCCGGGCAGGCAGCCGCTGCGGGTGATAGACGCTTCCGGCATAGACAGGCTGATACAGGTGAAAGGGGCGCAGCGGCAGTGAAGTCGGAAAACTACATAAAACTCGAATTCCCCTCAAAGAGCGTGAACGAGGGTTTCGCCAGGGCGGCGGCTGCGGCCTTTGCCGCGCAGCTCGACCCCACGCTTGAGGAGCTGGGGGACATCAAAACGGCGGTGAGCGAGGCGGTGACGAACTGCATCGTCCACGCCTATCCGGACGCGCTGGGGAAGATATCCATGCGCCTGCGCATCCTTGCCGGCGGGCGGCTGGAGATCGTGGTCAAGGACGCGGGCCGCGGCATCGAGGACGTGGCGAAGGCGCGCGAGCCGCTCTTTACCACCGGCGGCGAGGAGCGCAGCGGCATGGGCTTCACCATCATGGAGAGCTTCACGGACAAGCTGCGCGTGCGCTCCGCCCTCGGGCGGGGGACGACGGTGACAATGATACGCTCCATCCGCCCGCGCAGCGCCGCCAAATGACCGGCGACGCCATCGAGTGCCTGCGCTCGGCCCAGTCCGGCGACCGCGAGGCCGCCGAGCGCATGGTGACGGAGAACTCGGGCCTCATATGGAGCGTGGCGCGGCGTTATTTTGGCCGCGGCGTGGACTCGGAGGACCTCTATCAGCTGGGCTGCGTGGGCTTTTTGAAGGCCATCGAGGGCTATGACGAGAGCTACGGTACGCAGTTTTCCACCTATGCGGTGCCCAAGATCTCCGGCGAGATACGGCGCTTTTTGCGCGACGACGGGGCGATAAAGGTGAGCCGCTCGCTGAAGGAGCGGGCGGCCCAGATACGCGCGGCGCGCGGCGCGCTGGAACAGCGCCTGGGGCGAGAGCCGGCGCTGAGCGAGCTGGCGGAGGAGACGGGGCTGGAGATCGAGGAGATCGCCGCCGCGGAGACGGCCGCTGCGCCCGCCGAAAGCCTCCAGCGCGAGAGCGGGGAGGAGGGCTTCTCGCTCGAGCAGGTGCTGGGTGACTACGGGCAGGAGGAGCGGCTCATCGAGCGCGTGGCCCTGCGGGAGGCCATCGAGGCCTTGCCCGAGCGGGAGCGGCAGGTGGTGTCGTTGAGATACTTCCACGACATGACGCAGGAGGCGGCCTCGCGCGTGCTCGGGGTCTCGCAGGTACAGGTCTCACGTATAGAGAGGAGGGCGGTGCAGAGGCTCCGTGAGGACCTGAAGTGAGATACGAGGGGGACTTCGTCCCCCTCGTAGGCTCCCCCTCGCGCCGCACGGCGGCGCGGTTGCGCCTCAAAG
>DSLMC04102__coassemble_1197_pt1 | contig 16019 bp, 10 predicted proteins | sample DSLMC04102__metabat2_low_PE_011 | metagenome-assembled genome bin DSLMC04102
GCTCGGTCTGCGTGTCGATCGAGCTGGTGGCCTCGTCGAGCACGAAGATGCGCGGGTCCGCCAGCACGGCGCGGGCGAAGGAGATGAGCTGTTTTTCGCCGGTGGAGAGCTTGTCCCCTCCCTCGCCGACGTCGCTGTCCCAGCCGTTTTCCAGCCGCGCCACCACCCGGTCGGCGGAGACGGCGCGGGCCGCGGCCTCAATCTCCTCGTCCGTGGCGTCCAGCCGCCCGTAGCGGATGTTCTCGCGCACGGAGCCGGAGAAGAGGTGCGGGCTCTGCAGCACATAGCCGATGGCGGAGTGCAGCCACAGCTGGCTGCGCTCGCGGTAATCGCGCCCGTCTATCAGTATCTGCCCGGAGGTGGGCTCGAAAAAGCGGCAGGCCAGGTTGACGAGCGTGCTCTTGCCGGCGCCCGTTTCGCCCACGATGGCCACCGTGGTGCCGGCGGGTATCTTCAAATTGAAGTGGCTGAGCACGTCCTCGCCGCCGTCGGGGTAGCGGAAGGTGACGTCGCGGAACTCGATGTCGCCGCGGATGGGCTCCCAGTTATCGCGCTTTGGGTGCAGGGAGTCGCCGTACTTTTCGACGACCTCCGGCGTGTCCTTCACCAGCGGCTCCGTGTCCAGCAGACCGGTGACGCGCTCGATGCTGGCCTGGATGCTGATGAACTCGGCGATATACTCCGCCACCAGCTGCACGGGCTCGAAGATGCCCACGGCGTAAGTGGTGAAGGCGGAGAGCGTGCCCAGCTCGATGAGCCCCTGAAGCGAGAGCTGCCCGCCGCGCACGAGTATCACCGCCACCGCCATGGTGGAGAGGAAGAGCACCAGCGGCACGTACACGGCGCGCACGCGCGTGGCCTTCACGCCGCTTTCGTACATCTCGCCGGTCAGGCGGCGGAAGCTCTCCGTGTTGTCGCGCTCGATCACGAGCGTTTTGGAGGTCTTGGCGCCGGTGATGCCCTCGTTGAACGCGCCGGTGATGCGGCTGTTCAGCTTGCGCACGCGGCGGTTCCACAGCAGCAGCCGGCCCTGGAAATAGGCCGTGGCGAGGGCTATCAGCGGCACGATGACGATGACCACCAGCGCCAGCCGCCAGTTGAGCAGCAGCATGGAGATGAGCGCGCCCGTGAGGTAGAATACCGCCCAGATGACGTCCGGCAGCGCCCAGCCGATGATGCCGGCGATCTTCATCGTGTCGCTCATCACGCGGCTGAGGATATAGCCCACGGGCGTCACGTTGTAGTAGGAAAAGCTCAGCGTCTGCAGGTGCGTGAAGGCGGCGCGGCGCATGTCGCGCCCCACGGTCATCTCGATGAACATGGAGTTGCGCCCCATGCCGAGCACGGCGAGCGTCTGCGTCATGATGGCGCCCAGGTAGCAGAGCGCGAACACCCAGAGCCCGTTGAGCGTGCCCGCTTCGATGAACTCGTCCACGGCGTAGCGCTGGAAGAGCGGCAGCAGCACGTCCATCAGCGCCGTCAGGCAGTTGAAAAAGAGCATCAGGGCAAAGGCCTTCTTGTAGGGCGAGACGAAGGGCAGCAGGCGCTTCCAGGTGCGGATGCTGAATTTCTGGCTGTATTCCTGCTCGTCATATCCCATTTTTCGCCGCCTCCTCCCCGAGCAGCAGCCTGTCGTCGCTGCTCATCTGGATGTCGTAGATGTCGCGGTAGATGCCGGGACGGGAGATGAGCTCCTCGTGCGTCCCGATGTCGGCCACGCGCCCCTCGGAGAGCACGAGGATGCGCTGCGCCTGCATGAGCGTGGTGATGCGGTGGGAGATGAGTATCACCGTGGCGGAGCCGAGGCTGTGCGCGAGCTCGGCGCGTATTTTGGCGTCCGTCTCCGCGTCCACGGCGGAGAGCGAATCGTCGAACGCCATGATGGGCGCGCCCTGCATGAGCATCCGCGCGATGGCCACGCGCTGCTTCTGCCCGCCCGAAAGCGTCACGCCGCGCTCGCCGACCATGGTCCCATAGCCGTCGGCGAACTCGGTGATGGCCTCGTCCACGCAGGCGATGCCCGCCGCGCGGCGTATATCGGCCTCCTCCGCGCCCGGCCGGGCGGCGGAGATGTTCTCCGCGATGGTGCGGGAGAAGAGGAAGGGCTCCTGCAAAACGAGCCCGATGTGCCGCCGCAGGTAGCCGCGGTCGATGTCGCGGATGTCCACGCCGCCGATGGTTATCTGCCCCTGGCCCTCGCCCAGGTCGTAGAGCCGGTCGAGCAGGTGCACGAGCGTGCTCTTGCCGCTGCCCGTGCCGCCGAGGATGGCGAAGGTCGTGCCGGCGGGGATGGTAAAGCTCACGTCGTGCAGCACCTCGCTGCCCTCGTAGCCAAAGGTGACGTTCTTGAACTCAATGTCGCCCGTCATCGGCGGGCAGAGCTCGTCGCCGCGGCCCTTTTCGGACTCGGAGTTGAGTATGTAGCCCACGCGGTCTATCGACACGCCGGCCTTGCTCATCTCCGCCAGCACGCGCCCCAGGCTCCTGATGGGCCAGGCAAGGGAGGAGGAGTAGCTGACGAACACGAGGAACTCGCCCAGCGTCAGGCTGCCGTTCACGGCCTCCACCACGCCGGCGATGATGGTGACGAACACCTGCGAGCTGGTGAGCAGCGTGCCGGAGGCCCAGAAGAGGCTGAGCACGCGCCCGAGCTTGATCCAGAGGCTGGAAAACCCGTCGTTTTTCTCGTTGAACTTGTCGATTTCGTACATTTCCCGCCCGAAGGCGCGCACCACGCGCACGCCGGTGAGGTTTTCCTGCACCATGGTCGTGAGCTCGCCCTCGGCCTCGTCCGCGGCCTTGAAGCGGGAGGCGATGCGGCGGAAGAACACCCAGGAGCTGAGCCCCGTTATGGGCACGAAGCAGAGCACGATCAGCGAAAGGCGCACGTTCATGGAGAACATGATGGAGAGGTAGAGCGCCATCAGAAACAGCGTCCTCGCCACCTCCACCAGCTGGTTGCAGACGAAGTTGCGTATGACCTCCACGTCGGAGGTGCAGCGCTGTATCATCTCGCCGGTCTGGTGCGCCGTGTGCCACTCGAAGGGCAGCGACTGGATGTGCTCGAAGAGCGCGTCGCGTATGCCCTTTACAAAGCCCTCGCTGCCTTTTGCCAGCGAGACGCGCTGGCCGTAGCCGCATACGGCGCGCAGCGCGGCGGACACGGTCACCGCCGCGGCGGCCAGCCACAGCGCGCGGCCCGGCTCGGCCCGGAGGTCGGCGAAACCCAGCGCACCCAGCAGCCACGCGGGCAGGCGGGCGTCCTCGGCGCCGAGTATGGAATCCACCGTCACGCGGATGATCTGCGGTGTGAGGGCGTTGAAGGCCATGCCCAGCATGGCGAAGAGCAGCCCCAGCAGGAAGCAGCCCCAGACCGAGCGCACGAAGCGCCCAATGAGCGCGGCCTTGCCGCCTCTTGTAAGTTTAGTTTCCGTAGATATTCCCTCCAAAAGACACAAAAATGCACCGCCCAGGGGCGGTGCATGTAGATCCCAGAACGCGCCAAAGGCGCCCTCACTGGCATACAGGTATCGCCGCCGGGCTGGATATGGTCGCCGCGGACACGCCGCGCTTGCTGCTGTTGGCCATCCTGTACGCCTCCTTTCGGAAAAATATGCGTCTGCACGCAAAAAGTAATATACCCCAGTTACTTAACACTGTCAAGCCCCATTTCAGGCCCGCAGCTGCCTCTTGCGCGCAAAATTCACCATCCCGTCCGTCATGTCGTTCAGGGCGTGGAGCATCTTGCCCGCGCCGTAGGCCTGGCAGGATACGGGGTCGTCCACCACCAGCGTGCGGATGCCCGTGTCCTCCTCCACCAGCCGGTCGAAGCCGTAGAGTAGGCTGCCGCCGCCGGACATGATGATGCCGTTCTGCGAAATGTCGCTCACCAGCTCGGGCGGCGTGCGCTCCAGCACCAGGTGGATGCTCTCCAGTATCGCCTTGGCCGGCTCCATCAGCACGTCCACCAGCTCGGCGGAGCTGATCTGCACCATCTTCGGCAGGCCCGTCACCAGGTCGCGGCCCTTGACCTCCTCCAGGCCGATGTCCGGCTTCTGGACCAGGCAGCCGATGCTCATCTTCACTTCCTCGGCCGTCTTGGCGCCGATGAGCACGTTGTGCCGCCGGCGGATATAGCGTACGATGGCCTCGTCGAACTCGCCGCCGGCCACGCGGATGGACTCGCACTCCGCCACGCCGCCGAGGGAGACGACGGCCGTCTCCGTGGTGCCGCCGCCGATGTCTATCACCAGGTGGCCGTCCGGCTTTGAGACGTCCACCCCGGCGCCGGTGGCGGTGGCCACGGCGCTCTCAACAAGGTAGACCTTCCTGGCGCCGGCCTCGACCGCGGCGTCGATCAGCGCGCGCTCCTCCACGCCGCTGATGCTGCCGGGCACGGTGAGCAGCACGCGGGGCTTGAACAGGCTGAAGCTGGTCACCCGGCCTATAAGCTCGCGCAGCATGGCCACGGTCATGTCGTAGTCGGAGATGACGCCGTTGGCGATGGGGTGGATGGGCACGATGCTGGCCGGCGTGCGGCCCAGCATCTTCTGCGCCTCGCGCCCGACCTTGAGCAGCTTGCCGGTGTATTTGTCCACGGCCACGATGGTCGGCTCGCGCACCTGCACGCCCTTGCCGCGCACGAAGAGCAGCACGTCGTTGGTGCCCATATCGATGGCGATGTCACGTTCAAAGATCAGCATTGAATAAACCCTCCGAAAAGTATCTTAGACGTCCGCGCCCGGCTTTAGTCAGGGCCGGCCCCTGGCCACGGCGGCGCAGACCACGCTCTCGGCCCCGGCGAGGCCGAGGACGCGCGCGCATTCTGAAACCGTGGCGCCGGTCGTTATGATATCGTCGATCAGGAGTATCCTGCGGCCGCGCACGAGCTCCTCGTCGGCGCACTCAAAGGCCCCGGATATGTTGGCGCGGCGCTGTTCGGCGCTGCCGGTGCCGGACTGTGGGGCGACGTTTACGACCTTCCTGAGCGTTTCCACCGCCACGTCGTCCAGCTCCAGGGCGGCGGCCATGGCGATGAGCATCGCCTGGTCGTATCCGCGCTCGCGCAGTCGCTCGCTGGAGAGCGGCACCCAGGAGATGAGGTCGTACCTCCCCGCAAGGCGCTCGCGGATGCAGCCGGCCACGAGCCGGCCGAAAATGCCCGCGTAGGCCGTGACGCCGCTGAACTTGTACCTCAGCAGCGCGTCGCGCACCGCGCCCTCGTAAAAGAGCGGGGCCACGCAGGCTTCCACGAAATCCGTCCCGTCGTTATAGCCCTCCGGCGTGTAGGGCAGCGAGGCCGCGCAGCGGCCGCACATGCCGCTCTCGCCCCGCCGCAGCAGCCTGCGGCAGAAGGCGCAGCGCGGAGGGAACAGGATGTCGAGCAGGCTCTCTTTCAGGGACATACGTCACACCCCCCAGGTATATCTCCTCAGGCGCCGGCGGCGAGGCGGGCGCGCAGCCCGCTGTAGCGCCTCGACTGCCTGTGGTCGTCTATCATCTGCAAGGCCGTGTCCTCGCGGCCGACGGCTATTAGCAGCTCCCTTGCCCGGGTGACCGCGGTGTAGAGCACCCCGCGGGTCATGAGCTGCGGCGCGCCGCGCCCCAGCGCCAGCACCACGGCGCGGTATTCGCTGCCCTGGCTCTTGTGGACGGTCATCGCCCAGGCGTGCTCCAGCTCGGCGAGCTGGTCGAAGCCGCACTCGGCCACGCGGCCGTCGAAGTCGATCTGCACGGCCTCTTTTTCCGCGTCCACGGCGCGTATATAGCCGATGTCGCCGTTATATATGCCCGTGCCGCTCTCCGGCGGCAGGCCGTCCGGGCGCTGGCGCTTCCAGACCATGTCGTAGTTGTTGCGCACCTGCATCACGCGGTCGCCCTCGCGGAAAATGGCCTCGCCGAAGGCGCGCTCGCGCTTGTCTTTGGACGGCGGGTTGAGGGCGGACTGCAATATGCGGTTGAGCTCCACGCTGCCCAGCGCGCCCTTGCGCGTGGGCGTCAGCACCTGTATCTCCTCCGGCGCTATGCCCATCCGCTTGGGCAGCCGCTCGCAGCAGAGCTCCATGATGGTCTCCGCCGCCGCGCGCTCCTCTGCGCGCCGCAGGAAGAAGAAATCGCCGCTGTTTTCCCGCAGCTCCGGGTGCTCGCCGGCGATTATCATGTGCGCGTTGCGCACTATGCGGCTGCCCTCCGCCTGGCGGAAGATCTCCGTCAGCCGCACGGAGGGCACCACGCCCGAGCGCAGTATGTCCGCGAAAACATTGCCCGGCCCCACGCTGGGCAGCTGGTCGGCGTCGCCCACAAGTATCAGCCGGCAGTCCGGCGGCAGGGCGGCCAGCAGGGCCTGCATAAGCGTTATGTCAACCATAGAGCACTCGTCCAGCACCACCGCCCCGCAGTCCAGCGGCGTGTCCTCGTCGTGCGCGAAAACGACGCGCTCGCCCTCGGCCTGGAAACCCGCGCCCAGCAGGCGGTGGATGGTGGCCGCCTCGCGGCCCGTCAGCTCACCCATGCGCTTGGCCGCGCGGCCGGTGGGCGCGGTGAGCAGCGTTTTGATGCCCAGCGCGTCGAAAAGCGCCAGTATGGCGCGGACGGTGGTGGTCTTGCCGGTGCCGGGCCCGCCCGTGAGGGCCATCACGCGGCTGTGCGCGGCGAGGGCGATGGTCTGGCGCTGCAATGGCGCATAGGTGATGCCGGCGGCGAGCTCCACGCGGGCGATCAGGGCGTCCGTGTCCACGGCCGCCTCCGGCGGCTGTTTTGCCATCAGCAGCAGGCGGCGGGCGACGTAGTCCTCCGCTTCGCAGAGCTCGGCAAGGTAGCAGGCGTCGCGCCCGGCGACCTCGCAGCGCGCGAGCGTGCCGTCCTCCACCAGCGAATCGAGCGCGGCGGTGGCCGCCTCCTCGCTGACGGAGATGAACTGCGCCGTGGCGGGGACGAGCTTTTCCGCGGGGATGAAGCAGTGCCCGTTGGCGGCGTTGTGCCGCAGTTCGAACACCATCGCCGCGCGCACGCGGTTGGGGTCGTCGGCGGCGCAGCCCACGCCCAGCGCGAGCGTGTCCGCCTCCGCGAAGGTGCCGCCGATGTGCGGCGCGGCGAGGATGTAGGGGTCCTCCTCCAGGACGGTGAACGAATCGCTGCCGTAGAATTTATAGAGCCGCACGGCCAGCAGCGGCCGCAGGGCGTGGGAGCAGAGCAGCTCCATCAGCCGCCGCAGGCCGGACTGCCGCCGGAAAGCGGCGCCGATCTGCTCGGCCTTGCGCGGCGAGATGCCGCGTATCTCCGTCAGCCTTGCCGGCTCGCGCTCGATGACGTCGAGCGCCTTGTCGCCGAACTTTTCCACGATGAGGGCGGCCGTGGCCGGGCCCACGCCCTTCACGGCGTGCCCCGCCAGGTAGGAATAGATGTCCTCCGCCGTGCGCGGCAGGCTGCGCTCGGCGTATTCTGCCTTGAACTGCCGCCCGTGGTTGGGGTGCGTGGCCCACTCGCCGTAGGCCCGCAGCTCCTCGCCCGGATAGGCGGCGGGCAGCGTGCCGACAACGGTGGTGAGCCCGCCGTCCAGCGTGTCCAGCCGCAGGACGGTCCAGCCGTTCTCCTCGTTGGTGTAGATAACGGAGGAGATACGGCCGCTTATTTCGATGAGTTCCGCTTCTTCCGCCATATTCCCTCCCGCGGGCTCAAAAGATGGATGTGAAACCGTAGGTGATGCCGGTGACAAGCAGCCCGGCCATCACCACGCCGAGGGCGATGCTGGGCAGGGCGGAGCGCATCCGCATGTCCATCACGGCGGCGATGAGCGCGCCGGTCCAGGCCCCCGTGCCCGGCAGGGGGATGCCGACGAATATGGCCAGACCGAAAAACTGGTATTTGTGCACCTTGTCCCACTTGCCCTCGGCGCGCGCTTCGAGCTTTGTCACCAGGCGGCCGAGCTTTTCGCTCTTTCTCGTCATCCACTTGAATATGGGCCGGATGAAGAGGATGATGAACGGCACGGGGAGCATGTTCCCGACCATGCTGACCCACATCGCGTCAAAATGCGACAGCCCGAGCCCGACGCCGAGCGGGATGGCCCCGCGCAGCTCGATGACGGGGATCATTGAAACTATGAGCGTGACGAAATACGCGCCCAGGTCGGCGCCGGTGAGTGCGTTTACGATATAGTCGGTCATGTTGAAAGTACCTTCCTGAGATATTCGCCCGTGGCGCTCTCCGCGCAGTCCGCGCAGCCCTCCGGCGTCCCGGCGTACACAACCGTGCCGCCGCCGTCGCCGCCCTCGGGGCCGAGGTCTATTATGTGGTCCGCGACCTTTATCACGTCGAGGTTGTGCTCGATGACGACCACGGTGTTGCCCGCGTCCGCGAGGCGGTTGAGTATGTCGATGAGCCGCTGCACGTCGGCCGTGTGCAGGCCGGTCGTGGGCTCGTCGAGCACATACACCGTGGCGCCCGTGGAGCGCTTTGAGAGCTCCGTGGCCAGCTTGACGCGCTGCGCCTCGCCGCCGGAGAGCGTGGTGCTCGACTGGCCGAGGCGGATGTAGCCGAGGCCCACATCCAGCAGGGTCTGCAGCTTGTCGCGTATTTTGGGTATGTTCTCGAAGAAGCCGAGGGCCTCCTCGACTGTCATTTCCAGCACTTCGGCGATATTCTTCCCCTTGTAGCGCACCTCGAGCGTTTCGCGGTTGTAGCGCTTGCCCTTGCAGACCTCGCAGGGGACGTAGACATCCGGCAGGAAGTGCATCTCTATTTTTATCAGCCCGTCGCCGGAGCAGGCCTCGCAGCGGCCGCCCTTGACGTTGAAGGAAAAGCGCCCCGGCCCGTAGCCGTGCAGCTTGGCGTCCTGCGTGGAGGCGAAGAGCTCGCGTATATCGTTGAAAACGCCGGTGTAGGTCGCGGGGTTGCTCCGCGGCGTGCGCCCGATGGGCGACTGGTCGATGTTGATGACCTTATCGACATGCTCCAGCCCCTCGATGCCGCGGCAGCGGCCGGGACGGACGTGCGCGCGGTTCTTGACGGAGGCCAGGGTCTTATAGAGCACCTCGTTTATCAGGCTCGACTTGCCGCTGCCGGAGACGCCGGTGACGCAGGTGAGCACCCCGAGCGGTATTTCGACGTCGATATCCTTCAAATTGTTCTCGCTTGCGCCGCGGATGACGAGTTTTTTCCCGTTCCCCTCGCGGCGCCTGGCCGGCACGGGTATGCGCCGCGCGCCGGAGAGGTATTGCCCGGTTATACTGCGCGGCTCGGCCATTATGTCCTCGACCGTGCCCTGGGCGACTACCTCGCCGCCGTGCACGCCCGCGCCGGGGCCAATATCGACGATCCAGTCCGCCGCGCGCATGGTGTCCTCGTCGTGCTCGACGACGACGAGCGTGTTGCCGAGGTCTCGCAGCTCCTTGAGCGTGTTGATGAGCTTGCCGTTGTCGCGCTGGTGCAGCCCTATGCTCGGCTCGTCGAGGATGTACAAAACGCCCATCAGCGAGGAGCCGATCTGCGTGGCCAGGCGGATGCGCTGGCTCTCGCCGCCGGAGAGCGTAGCCGCCGCGCGGGAGAGGTTCAGGTACTGCAAGCCCACGCTGGCGAGGAAGTTCAGCCGCGAATGCAGCTCCCTGATGATGCGGTCGGCCACCACCATGTCCCGCGCGGAGAGGCGGGAGGGCAGGGAATCGACGAATTCCAGCGCCTGCGTCACCGGCAGGGCGCAGAAATCCATGATGGAGAGCCCGCCGACGGTGACGGCAAGGGCCTCCTTTTTGAGCCGTTTGCCGCCGCAGTCCGGGCAGGGGTACTCGCCCATGTACTGCTCGTACTCCTCGCGCATGGACTGGCTCTGCGTCTCGCGGTAGCGGCGCTCCACACTGTTCACAAGGCCCTCGAAGGGCTGGCGCAGCGTGCCCGTGCCGCGGGCCGTCTCGTACTGCAGCTCCAGCGGCTCGCCGCGCGTGCCGTACATCAGGACGTCCATGACCTCCTTCGGCAGCTCGCCGATTGGGGTGCTGAGCTTGAAGTGGTATTTTTTCGCAAGGGCGTCGTAGTACATCTTAGCGATGCTGTCGCCCTTGACGTTCCCCCAGCCCGGGGCCTGGATGCCGCCCTCCAGTATGGAGAGGGCGGGGTTGGATATGATGAGCTCGGGGTCGGCCCGGAGCTGCGTGCCGAGCCCGGCGCAGGTGGGGCAGGCCCCATAGGGGCTGTTGAAGGAGAACATGCGAGGCGCGAGCTCCTCTATGGAGATGCCGCAGTCCTCGCAGGCGTAGTTCTGCGAAAAGAGCTGCTCCTGCCCGGAGGAGACGTCGTTCACCAGCACCAGCCCGCCGGAGAGGCCGGCCGCGGTCTCCGCGCTGTCGGTCAGGCGGCGGGCGCTGTCCGGCCGCACCACCAGGCGGTCCACGACGACCTCGATGTTGTGCTTTTTGTTCTTATCGAGCTTGATGTCCTCAGAGAGGTCATAGACGCTGCCGTCAACCCGCACGCGCACATAGCCGGCCTTGCGCGCGTCCTCGAACACCTTTACGTGCTCGCCCTTGCGCGAGCGCACGACGGGGGCGAGGATCTGTATGCGCGCGCCCTCCGGCCAGGAGAGCACCTGGTCTACGATCTGGTCGATGGTCTGCTGGCGTATCTCCCTGCCGCACTTGGGGCAGTGGGGGACGCCGGCCCTGGCCCAGAGGAGGCGCAGGTAGTCGTATATCTCCGTCACTGTGCCGACGGTGGAACGGGGGTTGCGGCTCGTGGTCTTCTGGTCGATGGATATGGCGGGGGAGAGGCCCTCGATGTAGTCCACGTCGGGCTTGTCCATCTGCCCGAGGAACATCCTCGCGTAGCTGGAAAGGCTCTCGACATAGCGCCTCTGGCCCTCGGCGTATATGGTGTCGAACGCGAGCGAGCTCTTGCCGCTGCCGGAGAGGCCGGTGAACACCACGAGCTTGTCGCGCGGTATCTCCAGGTCGATGTTTTTGAGGTTGTTCTCCCTCGCGCCCTTGACGAAAATGCTGTCTCTCATAACTTGCCTCGGTATAGCTGAAATCATTTCATTATACCCCAGGGAGCGCCAGGTTTCAACCAGAAAAATCAAAAACGGCCCCGCGTCCGGGACGCGGGACCGTTTGCCTGTTTCCGGCTTTTATTCCGCCAGCCGCGCCCTGCCGCGGCGGCTCAGGAAGCGCCCTGAATAGAAGAGCAGGAAGGCCGGGACGATGAATATCAGTGCGCCGACGGTGTCGATAAAGGCGTGCTGCTTCACGAGCACGGTGGAGGCCATGCAGAGCACGCACAGCACGGTGATGACGGCGCGGTGCCAGGGCTTGAAGAGCCGGCTGTCGAAGCAGCAGATGATGTCGCCCACACAGCCGAGCACGTGCATGCTCGGGAAGACGTTCGTCGGCGTGTCCGCCGCCCAGATGACGGAGAGGATCCAGGTCCAGAGGTCGGTGACCTCCACACCCTCGGGGCGCAGGTGCTGCCCGTTGGGGATGAGCACGTCGAGCACCAGCGTGGCGGAGAGGGTGAACATGTTGTAGTACATCCAGCGTTTGAAGGCTGCCCCGTCCTTTATCATGGTGGGTATGCCGACGACGGCGAAGAGCGGGTACCAGAGCACGTAAAAGAGCGCGAACTGCGGCACGAAGGGTATGTAACTGTCGATGGGCAGGTCGGTCACCCAGTAGCCGCTGGTGGGCGTGTTGGCCTCGATGATGAAGAAGGTGACGATGTAGAGGGGGAAATAGAGCACGAGCAGGCAATACCTGTGCGTTTTGATAAATCCGGCAACGAGCTGCGCGAGACTGCGCAAGGCATATCACTCCCAAGTGAGAAATCAGCGGGTATTATAGCACTTCGCGCGCACGCGCGCAATGGACTTTTCAGGCTTCGGTGTCGCGTTTTTCGCCGCGGCGGTCGAAGTTGCTCAGCGCGTGCTCCAGGCTGCCCCGCGTCAGGCGGTGCAGGCGGTCCAGGTCTTCGGGGTGGGAGCCGGGCATCCCGGCGTCGATCCAGGTGTCCAGCACGCCGTAGGCGGCGATCTCGTGTATCTGTACGACGAACTGGATGTCGCCCTCGTCCACCATCATGCCCTCTTTTTCCACGATGTAGCGCGCCCGCGCCTCCAGCAGCGGGCTCAGCCGCCGGCGCATGTAGTCGATTATGTGATGCCAGCCGCGGGAGTTGTAGAGGTGCATCACGGACCGCCGGCTCTCCAGCATGCCGAGGAACAGCCCGTCGAGCAGCTCGTCGAAATTCTCCAGCCAGTTTTCATTCCCGGCAATGGCGGCCGCCTGGCAGTCGATCTGCCACTCGATGAGCTCGTATATGTCGTGGAAGTGGTAATAAAAGGTCTGGCGGTTGAGGCCGCACTCGTCCGTGATGTCGGAAACGGTGATGCGGTCGAGGGATTTGCGTTCGAGCAGGCGGTCCAGCGCTTCCGAGAACTGCTGCTTCGTGTTTTTTGGCATTGAGCATTTCCTTTCTGCTGCGCTTATGTTATGATACATAAAAGTCTACTGCCTATCAATTAAAGGGGGATTAAAAAATGCCCGTCAGAGGCCGCTTTGCGCCCAGCCCCAGCGGCAGGCTGCACATTGGGAACATGCTCTCCTCGCTACTCGCCTGGCTGGATGTGCGCTCGCGCGGCGGGGAGATGCTCTTCCGCCTGGAGGACCTGGACCCCGAGCGCTCCTGGGAGGACTGCGCGCTGATGATGGCCGACGACCTGCGCTGGCTGGGGCTCGACTGGGACCTGGGCTGGCCCATGGACAAGGACTGCCGCCAGGGGCGGCGCACGGCGGAATACGAGTCCGCCTTCGCGCAGCTGGGCGAGGCGGGGCTGCTCTACCGCTGCTGGTGCTCGAGGGCAGAGCGGCTCGCTGCCTCGGCCCCGCATCCGGGGGAGGAGAACCCCGGCTCCTGCCGCTGCCGCTCGCTGCCGGAGGGCGAGATCGCCGCGCTCGAGCGGCGTTCACGGCGCGCGGCCTTTAAGGTCATAACGCCGGACGCAGATGTAACGGTGGAGGACGGCCACTACGGCACGTATACGGAAAACCTCGCGCGCGAGGGCGGGGACTTCATCGTCCGCCGCTCGGACGGGGTGTTCGCCTATCAGCTTGCCGTCTCGGTGGACGACGCCGCAATGGGCGTGACGCGCGTTGTGCGCGCAAGGGACCTGCTGCCCTCCGCGCCGCGGCAGAAGTGGCTGATAGAGACCCTCGGCGGCACGGCGCCGGAATACTGCCACGCGCCGCTTATAGTCTCGCCCTCGGGCCGGAAGCTGTCCAAGCGCGAGGGCGATCTGAACATGGAGCCGCTGCGCGAGCGCTACACGCCGGAGAAGCTGACCGGGGTGCTGGCGTATCTCTGCGGGCTCATCGACCGGCCGGAGAGCGTCCGGCCGCGGGAGCTGGTTGAGCACTTTGACTGGAACAAAGTCGCCCGGGAGGACGTCATTCTCCCCGATTGGGTCTGAATTTCCGCCGGGCCTTTTCCGCGGCGTGGCGGCCGCGCGTCCTGGCGGAAATAAAGGTGTCGCGCACCTTGTCCTCGGCCATGGAGACGGCCTTCAGCGCCGGCCAGGAGAGCAGGGCGAACACGCCCAGTATCAGCCCGCCGGCGAGGTCTATCTCGGAGAGGGTGAAGAGGTCCTTCAAAAACACCACGCAGAAGGCGAAGCCCGCAGCGAGGAACACCATAAGAGCGCGGCGCAGCAGGTTGTACGGGCGGCAGGTGCAATGTACGACCAGCAGGCCCACGACGCCGAGGATGATGGTGCAGATGGTGCCCATCATGCTCTCCGGTATCTCGAACACGAGGCAGAACAGGATGACGCCCACGATGAGGAACAGGTCCGTCAGCCCGCCGGGCAGGGCACGGTAGAGCACGTTGGGCAGGAAGCGGCCCTTTATCCGCGTCGTGTTGGGCTCCATGGCGAGCACAAAGCCCGGCATGCCGATGGTGAGGGCGGAGATAAGGCTCATCTGCGAGCTCGTCACGGGGTAGGGCAGGGAGAAGAACAGCGTGATCAGGGCGAGCGCGAAGGAGAAGATGTTCTTCACGAGGAACAGCGTTGCGGAGCGCTCGATGTTGTTTATGACGCGCCTGCCCTCGGCCACAACGCTGGGCATCGAGGCGAAATTCGAGTCGAGCAGCACGATGTGCGAGACCTGGCTCGCCGCGTCGCTGCCGGAGGCCATGGCGATGGAGCAGTCCGCCTCCTTGAGCGCGAGCACGTCGTTCACGCCGTCGCCCGTCATGGCCACCGTGTGCCCCCGCGCTTTCAGCGCGCGGACGAACCGGCGCTTCTGGTCCGGCGTGACGCGGCCGAACACGGTGTACTCCTCGATGGCCGCGGCGATGTCCTCGTCCGTCTGCAATGTGCGCGCATCGACGTATTTTTCCGCTCCGGCGATGCCCGCGCGCTTGGCCACTTCGGAGACGGCCATGGCGTTGTCGCCGGAGATGACCTTGATAGCCACGCCCTGCCCGGCAAAGTATTTGAACGTATCCGGCGCCTCTTCCCTTATTTTGTTCGAAAGGAGGATGAGAGCAAGCGGCATTATCAGGTCGGTTGAGGGCTTTTCGTCGTCCAGCGAGCCGTCGTAGAGCGCGAGCAGCAGCACGCGGCAGCCCTTGGCGCTGTAGCCGTCGATCAGCTCCTGATATTTGCCGATGTCCCGCCCGAGCAGGATGTCCGGCGCGCCCAGCAGGTAGGTCTCGTCCTCGTGGAAGCTGACGCCGCCGTATTTGCGCGCGCTGGAGAAGGGCAGGGCCTTTATGGCCTTCTGCTTCACCTCGCCGGTGAAATAGCGCCGCAGGGCGGCCATGGTGTCGTTGTCCGCGCTCATGGCGGCCACGTAGTCGGACATGATGAGCCTTATGTCATCCTCCACGAAGCGGTCGGGGCAGAGCAGGGCCACGTCCTCCACGGTCATCTTGTTTTCCGTCACGGTGCCGGTCTTGTCCACGCAGAGCACGTCCACGCGCGCCAGCGTCTCGATGCAGCCCATGTCGTGTACGAGAGTTTTTTTCTGTGCCAAGCGCACCACGCCGGCGGCCAGCGCCATGCTGGTCAGCAGATAGAGCCCCTCCGGTATCATGCCTATCAGGGAGGCGACCGTGGCCACCACGCCGTCCTGCACGCCGCGGCCCAGCCAGGCGATCTCCTTTATTGCCATGATGATGCCCAGCGGGATGACGGCGATGCCGATGATCTGCACCAGCCGCGTGAGCGAGCGCATCATCTCGCTCTGCTGCGGGGGACGGGCGGCCTTGGCCTCCAGCGTCAGGCGGTTGGCGTAGCTGTCCGCGCCCACGCGCGTCAGCCGCGCGCGGCACTCGCCGGAGACGATGAAGCTGCCGCTGAGCAGCTCCGCGCCGGGCGTTTTCTTAATTTCGTCCGCCTCGCCGGTGATGAGAGCCTCGTTCGCGGCGCACTCGCCGTCTATCACCACGGCGTCCGCGAAGATCTGGCTGCCGGCGGAGAACACCACCACGTCGTCGCGCACCATCTCGGCCGTGGGTATCTGCCGCACGCGGCCGTCGCGCACCACGGCGCCCTTCGGCGCGGTGAGAAGGGTGAGCTTGTCGAGCGTTTTTTTGCTGCGCAGCTCCTGCACGATGCCGATGGCTATGTTCGCGATGACAACGCCGAGGAACATGATCTCCTTCACCGCGCCGACGGCTATGACGCAGGCGGCGAGCAGGAAAAAGAGCATGTTGAAATAGGTGAAGATGTTCGAGCGGATTATCTCGCCCACGGTTTTCCCGGGCGGCTCGATGGGCAGGTTTCCCCAGCCGGCGTCCATGCGCTCCTTCGCCTGCGCCGTGCTCAGGCCCTCGGCGGGCCTCGCCTCGAATACCGCCACGTCCCGCCTGAAGGGGAGTTCCGGCTCTTTTTTCTTTTTAAGCAGTTCCATAAGCGTAATTTTAGCACAGGGCGGGCCAAAGTAACAGTAAATTATTTGTTAATATGGAAGGGACGGAGGAAAAAAGAGAAAATTGCTCGTTCCGTCTTGCATAACGGCAGCGAGTATGGTAAT
>DSLMC04102__coassemble_1209_pt1 | contig 15857 bp, 15 predicted proteins | sample DSLMC04102__metabat2_low_PE_011 | metagenome-assembled genome bin DSLMC04102
GCGGTTTTCTCTTTGGAGTCTGAGGGGTTTCTTTTTGACAAGACAAAAAGAAATCCCTCAGAAATGGGTCGCAGGGGCTTTCGCCCCTGCTTCCCGCCAGCCGCCGCTACGCGGCGGCATTTTCAGGAAAACGCGCCATCCCTCCAGCGCAGGATGCGGCAGCCCAGGGCCTCAGACTCGCGCTCGTCGTGCGTGGCGAGCAGTATGGCGCAGCCCTGCTCGGCGACGAGCCGCTGCGCACCCTCGCGCTGCTCTTCGTCCAGGGCGGAGAAGGGCTCGTCGAGCAGCAGCAGCTCCCGGCCGAGGGCCAGCGCGCGCGCCAGGGCCACCCGCCGCTGCATCCCGCCGGAGAGCTCCGCGGGGTATTTGCCGGCGGCGTCCGCGAGGCCCAGTTTTTCCAGCCACGCGCGGGCCTGCGGCAGGGTGGCGCTGCGGTCGGAGAGCACCAGGTCAACGTTCTCCTCCGCCGTCAGCCAGGGCAGCAGCCGCGGCTCCTGGAACACCACGGCCGCGCCGGCGTCCGGGCGCAGCACCTCGCCACTGTCCGGCTCCAGCAGCCCGGCGGCCAGGCGCAGCAGCGTGGTCTTGCCGCAGCCGGAGGGGCCCATCAGCGCCAGGCGGCCGCCGGCCGGCAGCGTGAAGCTCACGCCGCGCAGCACCTGCTGATCGCCGAAAGAGAGGGAGACGGAGCGAAACTCAAGCATCCGCGCGCGCCCCCTTCCCGCCGCCGCGCGGCAGCGCCGCCAGCAGCAGCCGCTCGATGGCCACGCTCAGCAGTATCACCGCCAGCGTCCAGGCGAAGAGGTCGGCGGTCTGCAGATAGTACTTCGACTCGTAGATCATGCGCCCCATGGACGCGCGCGGCACGGTGAGCACCTCGGCGGCGATGCCGGCCTTCCAGCCGAAGCCGATGCCTGAGCGGCAGGCCGCGGCAAAGCCCGGCAGCACGGAGGGGACGTAGATGCGCCGCACTACGCGCCCGCGCGGCAGCCGGCAGACGTGCGCGAGCTCCAGCAGCTGGCCGTCCACGCCGAGGATGCCCGCGCGCACATTGGCCCAGACCACGGGCAGCACCATCAGCGCCGCCACACAGACGGGTACGGCGTCCCGCGGCAGCCAGACGAGCACCAGTATGGCGAAGGAGGCCACGGGCGTGGCCTTGACGGCGGACATCGCCGGCGCGAGCAGGGCGTCAAGGGCCGCGAAGCGCGCGCAGAGCGCGGCCGCCAGCACGCCCAGGCACAGCGCGAGGGCGATGCCCAGCGTCACGCGGCCGATGGAGGCGAGCGTATAGCGCCAGAACTCGCCCGTGGCCGCCAGCTCCGCCAGGCGGCGGAGCGTCTCGCCCGGGCCGGGCAGCAGCAGCGAGCGGCCCTGCGCGGCGAGTATCAGCGCGCACAGCGCCCACAGCGCCAGCCAGAAGGCCAGCGGCAGCAGCGCGCGCAGTATCCGCCGCCTCACCCCAGGTAGTAGAAGCCGCCGTCCGGCGCCGCGCCGCCGATGCTCTCGGGCGCGACTTCGGCCATGATGTCCAGAAACTCCGACATGGCGCCGCGCATCTCCTCGCCGGTGATGAAGCAGAGGTTGCAGTTGGGTATGGCGCGCTCGGCCACGGCCTCCTGGGCGAACACGCCGGCGGCCACGATGTCCCTGGCGGCGGAGGCGGGGTCGGAGCGCACTTCCTCGATGCTCGCGCCGTAGTCGTCGAGGAACTGCGCCACCTCCGCCGGGTGCTCCGCGGCAAAATCGCGGCTGACCACGACGCAGCCCTGCACCAGGCTGCCTGAGGGGGCCACGGCGTCCCACTCCGCCGTCAGGTCGAGCGCCACGGCGAGGCCTTCGTTCTGACTGCGGGAGATGGTCACCATCGGCTCGGGCAGCACGGCCAGGCTGACCGCGCCGGAGGCCGCAGCGGCGTTGAGCTCCGCCGGCTGGGCGTAGGTGTTGTCGATGAACACGTCCTCGCCCACGGCAAGGCCGTTCTGCTCGCAGATGTACTGGAAGATGAAGGTCGGGTTCTGCGCGGGGACATAGACGGTCTGCCCCGCGAGGTCGGCTACCGAGCTTATCTCCACGCTGCCGTCGCTCACCAGGTAGAGCACGCCCAGCGTGTTCAGCGCGAGCAGCTGCACCGCGCCCTCCGTGCGGTCATAGAGCGCCGCGGCGGCGTTCGTGGGCAGGGCGGCGATCACGGCGTCGCCGTTTATCATGGCGGCGGAGACGTTGCTGGCGTCCGTCTCCACGCTGAAGGCATAGTTCAGCGCGGCCTCGCCGGCGGCGGCGTCCGCCATCAGCGGCGCCATGCCGAAGCCGGTGGTGCCGTTGAGCACCATGATGTCGATCTCCAGCTCCGTGTCGAGCGACGGCGCGGCCGTCTCCTGCGCCGGGGCCTCCGTGGCCGGCGCGCTCTCCTGCGCGGGAGCCTCCCCGGCCGGGGCGGCGCCGCAGGCGGCGAGCGCAAGGGCCAGGCAGAGCGCCAATATCGCGGAAAATACCCTCTTACTCATCATTTTTCACCCTCGTTTCCTTCTTTTTGCCGCCGGCGGACGAATACGCCGCCCGGGCGGTCACGCCCCGCAGCCTGCCCAGCTTCCCGCAGAGGCCGTTGATCCTGTCCGCCGGGGCGTCCAGAGCCAGGCAGATGAAGCTCACGCCGCGCTGGCGGTAGGGGATGCCCATGCGCCCGATGATACACCCGGCGTACTCGTGCAGCAGCGCGTTCAGCGCCGGTACGGAATCCGGCTCCTCCACCACGACGGATATCGCGGCCAGGGTGTTCTCCTCCATGCTCATGCCCTCCCAGATGACAAAAAATGCCATGCCCATGGCATGGCTGCGCCGGCATAGCGGCGTTGCTTCCGCCCAAAGCGCGGTTCGGGCGTCAGCGGTCACAGGCGGCCTCGCCGGAAGGGGAAGCTCCCGGCTCGGGCGATGATATTCTGTCACGGCGGCGGCGTTTTGTCAAGCCCCGGCGGGGTGCAGAGAAAACTCCGGGGCGCATCGCTGCGCCCCGGAGCGGCCGATCATGTGTTCCTGCGCCGCCTGGCGGGCAGGCGGTTCATTTGCTGCCGAGGATGCCCTCGAGCATCTCCACGAGCTGCTCGACGGTGCGCACATTGGCGGCGCGCTCGTCGGTGATCACGATGTCGTACTCCTCCTCGATGGCCATCACGAGCTCCACGATGTCGAGCGAATCGGCGCCCAGGTCCTCGAGGATGTCGGTCTGCGGCCCGATCTGGGCCGGGTCGATCTCCAGCTGATGCGCGAGCAGCTCGCGCACGGTCTCGTATATCATGCCGGTCACCTCCGCGGTCTTCAGCTCCACTCGCGGCTCTGCGGGCGGCTGCTGTCGTTGTTCCTGGCGGCGCTGCGCTCGTAGGATATCACCACGCGGCGGTTGGGTTCCGTGCCCGTGGAGCTGGTGGAGACGCCCTCGAAGTTCTGCAGCGCGGTGTGTATCACGTGGCGCTCATAGGAGTTCATGGGCTCCAGCGCCATGGAGCGCTTGTACTTGAGCACCTTGGCGGCCATTTTCTCCGCCAGATGCACCAGGCTCTCCTCGCGCTTGGCGCGGTAGCTCTCCGCGTCCACGCTGATGTGGCAGCGCTTGTCGCTGCCGCGGTTGACGACGTAGTTCGTCAGGTGCTGGATGGCGTCCAGCGTCTCGCCCCGGCGGCCGATGACGGCGCCCATGCCCGGGCCGGAGAGCTCCACCAGCAGGCCGCCGTTCTCGCGGTCGCGGATGTCGATCTCCGCCGTGATGCCCATGCGCTCGAGGAGCCCAGTGAGGAAGCGCTCGGTGTCGGCCTTCACGCCCTCGCCGGCGTATTTGGGCGCGGCGGGCCCGGCTTTGGCCGTGGGCGCGGCGGCGCTCTCCGCTTTCGGGCGGCGCGGGGCGCTCTTCACGCTCTCCGCGGCCGGCTCGGCGCTCTTTACCGGCTCGTCCGGCGCTTCGTACTCCACGCGCACCACGGCCGGGGAGGCCCCGATGCCGAGGAAACCGCTCTTGGCGCGGGCGACGATCTCCACGGACACGTCGTCGCGGTCCAGGCCCAGCTCCGCCAGCGCGGCGGCGAGGGCCTCGTCCTCTGTCTTGCCGGATTTCTCCAGATATTTCTTCATATTCGATTACTCCTGACTCTCATCCCGGGCGGCCGTTTCCACAGCTTCCGGCACATCCGGGTCGATGCTCTCGCCGAACTCGCTCTCGGCCGCGGCGGCCGCGGTGGCCTCCTCGGCCCCCTCGGGGTTGGTGAAGCGGTCGGCGACATAGGCGCGGCCGCGCGCATAGCGGCGGTTGCCGACCTGGGAGGCGGGCTTTTCCTCCTCCTTGACGCCAAGGCGCTCGCGGCGGGCGGCGCGCTCTTCGCGCTCGGCGGCCGCTTTGCGCTCGGTATTGGCCTGGGCGGCCTGGGCCTGCTGCTTTTTCTTGCTGGTGTTCTTGTTCACCGTGGTGGCGTTCATCGCGCGCAGGCGCTCGGTCTCCTGCCGTTTGCGCTCCAGCTCCTCCTCGCGCTCGCGCTCCTCCGCGCGGCGCACGGCGTCCTCGGCGTCCAGCTTCTTCTTATAGTAAGCGGTGAGCCCCGTGTCGCGGATGATGCCGGTGATGCTGTTCATGATCCAGTAGATGCCCATGGCGGCGGGCAGGGTGAAGCCCAGCCAGAGGGACATCAGAGGCATCATCCAGAGCATCATTTTGTTCGTGCTCTGGGCCTGGGCGGTGGTGGCGGTGGTGCCGTTGACCTTCTGGCTGATCTGCATGGAGAGATAGCTCAGCGCCGCGGAGATGATGGGGATGAGGAACAGGCCGATGACGGGCCAGACGCCCTCAGAAAAGTCGAAGGCCCAGAAGTGCCAGTTGGGCGTGGCGGCCAGGTTGAGCCCCAGGAAGTTGAAGTCCATGGGTATCAGCTTGTCCGAGATGCCGGCGAACTGGTCAAAGTTGGCGGTGATGAACTCCGACTGGTAGATTTGAGCGTAGTAGGAGTTCGCCCCCTCGGCCAGGGAGAAGCCCAGCTCGTTGAGGCGGTTGAGCAGCGCGCCGCCCTCGGCCAGCAGCTCGTCCGGGACGCCCATCACGATGGTCAGCGGTTTGATGACCGCGCGGTAGAGGGCGAGCAGTATGGGGAAGGGCAGCAGGCTCCAGAGGCAGCCGCCCATGGGGCTGGCCTTCTCCTGGCGGTAGAGCTTTGCGATCTCCTCGTTGAGCTTCTGCTGGTTGCCCTCGTGCTTTTTCTGCAGCTCCATCAGCTTGGGCTGCAGGCGCGTCATGCGCATCATGCCCTTCTTGCTCTTGGCCATGAAGGGCAGCAGCACGATGGTGACAGCGAGCGAGAAGAGGATAACGGCCAGGCCGAAGTTGCCCGTCAGCTCATAGAACTGACGCATCAGCCAGCCAAACGGTGTTGCTATCGCATCAAGCATGTCTTTGTCTCCTCAGTGGGTCGTAAGTGAGCCGCGCCGGGGGATATCAGGGCACGGGGTCATAGAACTCGTGCTCACCGAAGTGGAAGGGGTGGCAGCGGCAGATGCGCCGCAGCGCCAGCCAGCCGCCCTTGAGCGCGCCGTATTTTTCAATGGCCTCCAGCGCGTACTGCGAGCAGGTGGGCACGAAACGGCAGCAGGGCGGCGTCAGCGGCGAGATGCGCCGGCGGTAGAAGCGTATGGCGGCGAGCATGAGCTTTTTCACGCCTCCGCCTCCTCCGCGAGCAGCTTCAGCTCCGCGGCCGCGCGCAGCAGCTCCCGCTCCAGGCGGGCGTACTCAGCCTGCGCCGCGCGGTGGCGCGCGACGACCACGATGTCGTACCCGCGGCGGAAATCGCCCTCGTGCAGGCGGTAGATCTCCCGCAGGCGGCGGCGTATGCGGTTGCGCACCACGGCGCAGCCGATCTTGGCCGAGACGGTGAGCCCCAGCCGGTTGCCGCGCGAGCCGTTGCGCTTGGCATATACTACCAGGCACTTCTCCGCGGCGCTCCTGCCCCGCGAATACGCGCGGCGGAAGTCGTTGTTGCGCCGCAGCGATTCTGTGAAGTCCAACAGCATTCCCTTCCTGAAAGCGCCGAAACCGCACAAAGGGCGGTCATAGGCCGCCCCTGATGGGTCATACGTTATTGTTTTTGCCCCCTTGCGGCCTCACTCAGTAGCTGAGCTTGGCGCGGCCCTTCGCGCGGCGGCGGGCAAGGACCTTGCGGCCGTTGCGGGTGGCCATCCTCTTGCGGAAGCCGTGCTCTTTTTTCCTCTGGCGTTTCTTGGGCTGATAGGTGCGAACCATTTTTATACATCCTTTCCGGTGTTATACTCAACGGCGGCGCGGCTTTGCCGCTCCGCTGTAGTTGACTTCTTTAGCCGCTCCCGAAGGCGCGGCAACGGCTATTATATAAAACCGCGGCGCTCCTGTCAACGGTTTTTTTGCCGCGGCTCGCCGGGGTCGTACTCCACGAAGCTGCCGGCGAACTCCTCGTCCTCGCGCTCGGCGCGCAGCGCGTCGTCAAGGGTGCCGAACTCCTCCGGCGGCTGCGCCGGCGGCGCGTCCGGCTCCTCCTCCGCCTCCCGGGGGACCGCCTCCGGCGCGCGGCGCAGGTTGGCGGCCAGCGAGGCGAGGAAAAAGAGCTGCATCAGCGCGCTGCCCGCCAGCAGCAGCTGCAGCGCCATCAGGCGGCTGTCCGGCAGCGCGGTGAAGCAGAGGAAGGCCCCGCAGGCGCAGAAAAACATGGCCGTATAGGCCCGCGGGCGGCCGAAGGCGTGCCCGGCCAGGTAATAAAAGGCCAGCAGCGAGCAGGCGATGGCGCTGATCTCCGGCCCGTAGCGCCAGACGACGGCGGTGGCGGCATCCTGCCGGTAGCTGACCACCAGCCAGAAGCAGCAGAAGGCCACGGGCAGCACGCAGGCCAGGCAGACCAGGGGCGAGGCCCCGCTGCTTTCCTTTTCACCGCGGCCGCCGGCGGCGGCCATGCCGGCGAAGCCGGCGTCCGCCAGCAGGCCCAGCAGCGCGAGCACGCGCAGCAGGGAGGCGTACTGGCTGCTGCCCGCCGTCAGCAGCAGGGCGAAGCAGGCCACGGCCATGAAAACGGCGATGATGAGCCAGGCTGCGCGGCGGATAACGCCGCCGCCGGCGTGCGCCGCGCCGAAGCCGGCGGGCGACACCAGACGCTCGTGGTTTTTGAGGTACCAGATGGCGCCCAGCATGGCGCCGGCCGCCGCGATGCAGAGCAGCAGCAGCACCGCTCCCCAGATGTTTCCGCGCACATAGAGCCCGTGCTCGTCAAAGGCGGTCAGGTCCTGCATCCAGCGGGTGAAAACGCCGAAAGCGCCCGCCACGCAGACGCCGCAGCATATCGTCAAGGCGTTGTTACGCATATATCCCGTTCCTGTCCATATAGAATATACCGGCGGCAGAGCCGCTATCAAAGCATTGTATACCTTTTTGACGGCATAAGTCAAGCACGGGAGGTACAGCCATGAAGACTATCGTCGCCGCGGCGCTCGTCTGCCTTGCCATCGCCCTCGCCCTGCCGTTGCTGCTCGCCCCCGGCGCGGCGCCGGAGGGGCCCTCCGCCACGCCCGGCGCGGACGCGGAGACGGTGTTCACCGTCCTCATGGATGGCGAGGTGCATACGGTGGACATGGCCTCATACCTGCCGGGGGTGGTGGCGGCGGAGATGCCCGCGCTCTTCGAGCCGGACGCCCTGAAGGCCCAGGCCGTGGCCGCGCGCAGCTTCATCCTCAGCCGCACGCGCACGGTGAACGCCAACCACCCGGAGGCCGACGTCTGCACCGACCCCGGCTGCTGCAAGGCCTACGCCACGGAGGACGAGCTGCGCGAAAAGTGGGGCGCGGACTTCGACGCCTACTGGCAGAAGATGCTCGCCGCCGTCCGCGAGACGGACGGGCAGTACCTCTCCTATGAGGGCGAGCCCATTTTCGCCGCCTTCCACTCCTCCTCCGCCGGCATGACGGAGGACGCGGGCGCGGTGTGGAACGCCCTGCCCTACCTTGTCAGCGTCCCCAGCCCGGAGGAGGCGGAGGACGTGCCCGATTACGTCACCACCGTGAGCTACACGGACGGCGAGTTCGCCGCCCGGCTGCGCGAGGGCTATCCCTACATATCCCTCGCTGCCGACAGCGCCGCCTGGGTGGAGGATGTGGCGCTGGACGAGAGCGGGCGCGTCGCGTCCGTCACCGTCTGCGGGCAGGAGATACCGGGCACGGAGATGCGCACCCTCTTCGAGCTGCGCTCCACGGCCTTCACGCTCGAGCACGGGGAGGGCGGCTTCACCTTCACCGTCACCGGCTACGGCCACGGCGTGGGCATGAGCCAGTACGGCGCGAACGTGCTGGCGGGGCTGGGGACGCCCTATGAGGACATCCTCGCGCACTATTACCCCGGCACGGAGCTCATCATGGGCTGATCACAGCTCCACCGCCGCGCCGCAGCTGAGGAAATAGACGATGCGCCGCCGGACGGCCTTGCCCGTCACGCGCGAGAGCGCCCAGGCATAGGCCTCCAGCTGCGGCAGGTAGCCGCGCGCGCGCTGCGCGGCCCCGGCGGCGTCCACGCGGTCGGTCTTGTAGTCGATGACGGTGGCGCCGTCCTCGTCCAGCAGGCAGCAGTCCACGACGCCCTGCAGCAGCACCTCCTCGTCCTCCGGTGCGCCGGGGATGAACTTCCCCGCCGGGCAGAGGACGGAAAAGGGGAACTCGCGCAGCACCCGCGGCGCGTCTGTGATGAGCCGCCCCGTCTGCGAGCGGGCCAGGCGGGCGATGGCGGCGGCGTCCACGGCCGCGGCCTCCTCCGGCGTCAGCCGGCCCTCCGCGAGCAGGCGCTCGAGCTCCCGGCGCGCGCCGCCCTCCTCCGCCGCGGCGGCGAGGTCGATGTAGCGCAGCGCCAGGTGCGTGGCCGTGCCGCGCTCGGCGGCGGAGAGGTCGCGCTCACCGCCCAGGTCCGGCCGGCGGAACGTGCGCCGCCCCCGCGGCGGCAGGTGTTCGGCCTCCTCGTCCGGGATATAGAGGCTCTTGAGCTCCGTGGCCGTGATCTTCGAAGGCACGCCCTCCGCCGCGCGGTGGGGGTATTCCCAGGCGAAGGCGGCGCACATGCGCGCATAGGCCCGCTCCTCAAGGGCGCGCCGCGCGCTCGCATCCTCCGCCGCCGGCGCGTTGGGCAGCACGCGGCGCTCCTCCCCGCCGGGATAGACGGTGCTGAGCGCGATGTGCGCCCCGCCGTCCGCCAGGGCGGCGGAGATCAGCCACTGGGCGGGGCTCGACATGCCGGCCAGCACCTCCGCGGCCATCGGCTTCGTGACGGAGAGGGCCAGCTTTTCCAGCTCCTTTTCCGGGTCGCGCAGCGCGCAGGTGATGATGAGCCGCTCCTTCGCGCGCGTCATCGCCACATAGAGCAGGCGCATCTCCTCGCTCAGCGTCTCGCGCTCCGTGCGCCGGGCGATGGCCCGGCGGGCGATGGTGGGGTACTCGATGCCGCGCGCGGCGTCCGTCAGCTTGGGCCCCAGGCCCAGCTCGGGGTGCATCAGCACGGCCCCGGCCGTGTCCTGGCGGTTGAAGCGCCGCGCCGTGTCGCACAGCAGCACGATGGGGAACTCCAGGCCCTTGGAGCGGTGGATGCTCATCACGGTCACCGCGCCGCCCTCCGCCGCCTCGGCGCCCATCGGCTCCGCGCCGCGCTCTTCCAGCAGGCGCAGCCAGCCGAGGAAGCGGTGCAGCCCGCGCCAGAGCGTGGCTTCAAAGCGCTTCGCCAGCTCAAAGAGCCGCGCGAGCTGCGCGCGGCGCGCCTCCCCGTCCGGCATCGCCGAGCAGAGCGCGAAAACATCCAGCCGCGCGTACACCTCCTGCAGCAGCTCGCTGAGCTCGGCGTCGCGCGCCAGGGCGCGCAGCGCCCCCAGCGTGTCCAGGAAGGCGCGGCAGCGCCCGTCGCCCTCCGCGGCGCGCTCCAGGCAGTCGTAAAAGGGCTCGCCGCCGTCGCCCTGGATGCGGATGGCCGCCAGCTCGTCCGGCGTGAAGCCGAAGAGCGGCGAGGAGAGCGCGGCGATGAGCGGCACGTCCCGCCGCGGGTTGTCGATCACGGAGAGCAGCGAGAGCATCATGCGCACCACCGGCGAGGAGAAGAAGCCCTCCGACACGCCGGACTGCACGGGCACGCCCTCGCGCTCCAGCGCGCGGCGGAACGCCGCGCCGGACACGTTCGCCGAGCGCAGCAGGATGGCCACGTCGCCGTAGCGCGCGGCGCGGCGCGCGCCGTTTTCCGTCACCAGCGCGCCGCCCTCCACCAGCGAGCGGATGATGCGCGCGGCCTCGGCCGCCTCGCACTCGGACTTTGCCGGCTGTTCGCCGTCCTCGTCCGCCTCCGGCACGGCCACGGCGCGTATCTCCGGGAGCGGCACGCCGCCCTCGAAGCTGCCGGCGGCGCGCAGCGCGGCGCGTTCGTCATAGTCCAGCTCGCCCAGCCGCCGCGACATGATGCAGCCGAAAACGGCGTTCACCGCCGCCACCACCTCCGGCCGCGAGCGGAAGTTATCGCTGAGGAAGATGCGCCGCGGCACGCCCTCGGGCGCGGGGGCGTCGGCATAGCTGAGGTATTTTTCCAGGAAGATCGTGGGGTCGGCCAGGCGGAAGCGGTAGATGGACTGCTTCACGTCGCCCACCATGAAGAGATCGCGCCCCTCGCGGGAGACGGCGCGGATGATGAGGTCCTGCACGCGGGAGACGTCCTGGTACTCGTCCACCATCACGCCGTCGAAGCGGCGCGATATCTCGCGCGCGGCGCGCGTGGGGCGGCCATCGGCGTCAGTCAGCAGGCGGGCGGCCATGTGCTCCAGGTCCGCGTAGTCCACCAGCGAGCGGCGGCGTTTTTCCGCCGCGTAGCGCCTGTCGAAGTCCAGCAGCAGCGCGAGCAGCGCGCGCATGGGCCCCGCCGTGCGCGCCAGGTCGCCCAGCAGCTTGGCGCTGTCCTCGGCGAAGAGGCCCGCCAGCTTGCCGGCGGCTTTTTTGCAGCTCTCGCGCCGGGCCTTGATGAAAAGGGCCTCCTCGTCCTCCGACGCGCCCTTGAAGCGGCCGATGCGCGGGAAGGGCACGGGCAGGCAGGCCCTCGCCTCGTCCCAGCCGAGCTCGCCCTCCGCGGCGAAGCGGCGCAGGCCCTCCGCCGTGTCGGAGAGGCTGGGGACATAGGCCTTTTCCAGCCGCTCGTCGCCGGCGCAGCGCTGTATCAGCGCGTCCATCTCCCCGGCCCAGTAGAGGGCCGTGTCCTGCGCCGAGCGCATCAGCTCCGCGCCCCAGGGCGTGTCCAGCGCGTCCGCCGGCAATTTGGCGAGCAGCCCGGCCTGCCCGCGCGCCCAGTCCTCGGGCCGCGCGTGGCTCTGCAGCTTGTCATAGAGCCGCAGGATGAGCTCCGCCAGGCGGCGGTCGTCGCGCCCGGCGCCCACGGTGTCCGCCAGGGCGAGGAAATCCGCCTCCGCGCGCTCATAGCCCTCATCCAGCGCGCGCTCGAGCGCGAGGGCGCGCAGCTCGGATGCGCGGTCCTCGTCGGCGACGGCGAAATCGGGCGATACGCCCGCCTCGTGGGCGAATTCGCGCAGCACCGCGGCGCAGAAGCCGTGGATGGTGCCGATCTGCGCGCCCTGCACCAGCGCCGCCTGCCGGCGCAGCCGCTTTGAGCCGTCCCGCCGCGCGCGCTCGCCCAGCGCGTCGGAGATGCGCGCGCGCAGCTCGGCCGCGGCGGCCTTGGTGAAGGTGATGACGAGGAAGGCGTCGATGTCCGCGCCCTGCTCCACCAGGCGCAGCAGCCGCTCGGTGAGCACGCGCGTCTTGCCGCTGCCCGCGGCGGCGGAGACCAGTATCTCCCCGCCCGTGTCCTCTATCGCCAGCTTCTGCCCCGGCGTGGGCCTGAATTCAGCCATTCCTCTCACCCCTTTCCAGCAGTTCCCAGACTTTCGTGGCCTCCAGGTGCGGCAGGTAGCGCCGCGACTCCCCGCCCTCGCCGTCCACGAAGCGGCAGGCGGCGGCGTATTCGCAGTAGAGGCAGGCGTTTTCCTGCGCGCCCTTGTAGTAGGGGTCGGCCTCGATGCTGCCCCGGCGCAGCTCGCCGGCCAGGGCCGTCAGTGTGTCTTCCACATGGCGCGCCAGCGCGCCCAGCTGCTCGGCGCTGGCCAGGCTCTCGCCCGCCGGCGCGCCGTCCTTCCATTTGATGGGCAGCCGCCCGCCGCCCTCCGTGTGCTCCATGGCCGCCAGGGCCTCCGGCTCGCCCAGCAGCAGCCCCGAGCGGCGCAGGGCCTCGCGGCGCTTTTCCGCGATCTCCGCGTCCGTCAGGTCCGTCTGGGCGGATATCAGCACGTCCCGCGCGGGGACGTAGAGCACGCCCGCCGGCACGCCCTCGTAGCCGTAGAGCTCCGGCGCGGCGTCCGACAGCGTGAAGAGGTAGAGCAGCATCTGCAAGCCCAGGCCGTAGTAGACGTCGGAGAGGGAAAAGCTCTTTTTCCCCGTCTTGTAGTCCACCACGCGCAGGTAGAGCCGCCCGTTGTGCAGCCAGCCGTCCACGCGGTCGGCGATGCCGGCGAGCGTGAGCGTCCCGCCGTCCGGCAGCGCGCGCGGCGCGGCCAGGCGCGAAAAGTCCAGCTCGAAGCCGATGGGCAGGAAGTCGGAATCGCGCAGCTCGGCGGCCATGTCCAGCACCACGCGGCGCACGCCCTCGCCCAGGCGGCGGAAGAGGTAGATGAAGCGCGCGCTGCGCCCCTCGAAGCCGCCCAGCTCCTCCTCTATATAGCGTTCGACGTACTTCTCCGCCAGCGCGGAGAGCTGTTCTTCCGGCGCGGCGCCAAAGCCGCCCAGCGCCTCCGCCTCCTGCGCCACGTGCTGCAATACGTAGTGCATGAACTCGCCGTAGGCCGGGGGGGAGAAGTCCGCCGGCTCCAGCGTCTTTGCCCGCAGGCCGTAGCTCATGAAATAGGCGAAGCGGCAGGAGGCGAAGCGCTCCACGCGGGAGGCCGTCAGGCGCAGGTCGCGGCCATAGAGCGCGCGGGCCGCCCCCGCGCTGAGCGCGCCGCGCTCTCGCCGCGCCGCAGCGCGCAGGGAGCCTATACGCCGGGGCTCGTTTTCCTCGTACCAGCGAGCGGCCGCCCGCTGCCAGGGCCCCGGCGAGCGCTCCGCCGCCGCGGCCAGCTCCATCGCCCCCGCGCGGGAGGCGGCGAGCGCCGCGCGCATGTCCACGGGCCGTATCTGCAGGCCAAAGAGCCGCGCGGCGCGCGAGACGACGACGCTCGGCTGCACGGCCGCGCCCTCCGCGTCCTGCGTGGGCGTGACCAGCGTCACGCTCTCCGCGGGCAGGGAGAGGCAGTTGTAGATGAGCGAATACTCGCGCCAGAGCTCGGCGTCCCCCGCGTCGAGGGGGCAGCCCAGCGCGGCCAGCTCGCGCCGCTCGGCGGCGGAGAACACGCCGGTCTCCTCCGGCGCGCGGGGCAGGCGCTCCTCGCTGGCGCCGAGGACGATCAGGTGGCGGATGTGCCGCCGTCTCATGCGGTCAAAGTCGCCGGCGGTGACCATGTCGAGCGCCACGGGTATGCCGCCCACGCCGCACTGCGAGAGCGCCAGCAGATAGAGGCGAGAGAACTCCGCGGCGTCCATCGGCGTGTCGCCGAGGATCTGCGCGGCCTGTTCGAGGGCGGACACCGCCGCCTCCCAGAGCCGGGAATACTCGTCCGCGGCCTGCCGGCGGCCGGCGGCTTCCAGCTCCTCCGCGTGCTCGGCCAGGCGCTCTGCCAGGTCCAGCTCGTCGAAAAACGCCGAGAGCGCCTGCGCCTGCCCGCGGGCCGTGCCCGCCGCCGAGGCGCGGCGGTAGAGCGCGAGCAGCGGCCGCGCCGCCCGCCGGCGGATGCCGTTTATCTCCGCAAGGCGCTCCGCCGAGCCCTCCTCGCGGCTTTGCGCGCCCTCCGGCGGCATCCGCCAGTCGCCCTCGCCCAGCCAGTGGCGCGCGCGGATGCTCCATATGCAGCAGTAGTTTTCCAGCTTGTCCGTCTCCGTGTCCGTCAGGCCCGCGAGGCCCGTGCGCAGGTAGGAGAACACCTCCGCCTGTTCCCAGCCGCCGAGGATGATCTCGTAGGCCCCGGCGATGAGCGCGGGCAGGGGCTTGGAGAGCACGTCCGCCCGCCGGGCGGTGAAGAGCGGCACACCCGCCGCGGCGAAGGCCGCCTCCAGCGCGCAGCGGTAGTCCTCAAAGCCGCGCACGGCGACGGCGATGTCCCGCCAGCGGCAGCCGCTGCGGGCCAGCTCCAGGCATCTGGCGGCGGCAAAGGCGCACTCCGCCGTCACGCCCGCCGCCGAGCGCAGCAGCACGCGCCCCTGCGCGTCCTGCGTCTCGCCGCCATAGCTGAACACGCCGGCGGCCAGGCGGCCGATGACGTCCTCCTGCGCGGCGCCCGGCGTCACGATGTCCGTGCCCACGCCCAGTTCATGCGCCGCGGCCAGCAGCCGCCGGGCCGTGCGCCGGCTGAGCTCGAACACCTCGTTGTCCGAATCGAGCGAGTCCAGCGTGAGGCAGACGGTGACGTCCGCCCCGCGCGGCAGCAGCGACTCCACGATGCGCTCTTCCACGCGCGTGAAGTCCGTAAAGCCGTCTATGTATATGTGCCCCGCGCGGGCCAGCGAGCTGCGCGGCAGGTCCTCCAGCAGCTGCGTGAGCTGGGCGGAGGGGTCGCTGCGCGCGCCGCCGGCGGCGGACTCAAAGGCCTCCATCAGCAGCGCGAGGTCGGCGAGCTTGCCGCCCAGCGCCCCGTCGGCGTCCTGCGCGGCGGCGGAGAGGGCTTCCGGCGTCAGCGCCGCCGCGCGCAGCTCGTCCAGCGCGCCCAGCAGCTGCAGCTGCTGCTCCGGCGAGCGCCGCGCACCGCCGTAGAAGCGCAGCGCGCCGGCGCAGCCCTCCACCGCCAGGGCCATGCACAAAAGCCGCCCGCCGGGGTCCAGCCGCCGGCCCTCGCGCGGCCCCAGCTCCGCCGCCACGCGCCGGGCGAGGCCGGTGAAGGAGAGCACCTCGGCATAGAGCGCCATCCGCGGCCCGGCCACGCGCGCGAGCTCGCGCTCGGCCTCGTGGCTGTACTGCTCGGGCACGACGAGCAGCCGCTCCCCCTGCCCGGCGAGGGCGGCGGCGCGTATCTCGTCCATGATGAGCGCGGTCTTGCCCGCGCCCGCGCGGCCTGTTATCAGTCTAAGCATAGGTCTCCCCCCGTACTGCCAAATACGTGACACTTATTATAACATAAGCGGCGCGGGGTGAAAAGGCTATTGAAAAGCCGACATTTTCATGCTAAAATGTCAATAACTTGGCCCGTGGGCGCACCGCGGGCACACGGACTTGAAAGGGGAAACCACATGGATATCAGCAAAGTCACAGTGAAGGAGCTGCTCGCCAACCAGGCGGCCTGCGACGCGATGAACGCCATCGACCCGAAGATCCTCAAGAGCCCCATGGTCAAGCTCGTCAAGGGCAAGACGGTGGAGGCCGTTTTCAACATGGTGCCGGACAGCAAGGTCTCCCCGGAGATCAAGCAGAAGATCCGCGACGCCCTGGCTGCGATCTGAGAAAGCGCGCGCAGCGCACGCCGCGCAGAGCAAAACCCGAGGAGCGGGAGCTCCTCGGGTTTTCTGCTATAGGTTTCCGCAAACCTCACCGTAGCCCGGGCCGCAGGCAACTGCCTCCGGACGCAGTCCGGGGGAAACCCCCGGCGAGGGTTTCCCCCGGGCCCCCTTCCTGCGCTTTTTGTGAATGGGGGTTTCGCGGCCTGCGGGCCGCGCCGAGGGGCTTTGCCCCTCGACCCTACAAACTTTTGAAAAAGTTTGATCAAAACTTCAGATAACTTCAGATAAAG
>DSLMC04102__coassemble_1225_pt1 | contig 15508 bp, 16 predicted proteins | sample DSLMC04102__metabat2_low_PE_011 | metagenome-assembled genome bin DSLMC04102
ATTATGACTACGCGCGCGTGAATTCCTACGCCCGCACGGCTATGAGCTGGGCGGTCGGCGCCGGCCTCATCACCGGCACCAGCACCACCACGCTCAGCCCTCAGGACACCGCCACCCGCGCCCAGGTGGCCACCATACTGATGCGCTTCTGCGAGAACATCGCGAAGTAAGCTGAAGGCAAAAAACGCCGCCCCCTCGCAGGAGGGGGCGGTTTTTTGCGCCGTTTTATTTCGTTTCCCGCTTGCGGCGGCGGACGGCGTCGGAGAGCAGGTATTCTATCTGCCCGTTTATGGAGCGGAAATCCTCCTCCGCCCAGGCGGCAATCTCGTCCCACAGAGTGGGCGAGAGGCGGAGCAGGAGCTGCTTTTTCGCGCCCTCCTTGGCCTTCAGCGCCTTTTCGCGCTGCTTGACCTCCTGCTCGAGGGCAGCGATGCGCGCGAGGCGCGCTTCCAGCTGCGCCTCGCGCTCTTCCGGGCTCATTTTGCGCTCCGCCATCAGTACAACGACCCGCTGTTGACCACGGGCTGCGCGTCGTGGTTGCCGCAGAGCACGACGAGCAGGTTGGAGACCATGGCCGCTTTGCGCTCCTCGTCCAGGAGCACGATCTCATCCTGGCCCAGGCGGTCGATGGCCATTTTCACCATGCCCACGGCGCCGTCCACGATCTTCTGCCGCGCGGCGATGATGGCCGCCGCCTGCTGCCGCTGGAGCATCGCCGCGGCGATCTCCTCGGCGTAGGCGAGGTGGGTGATGCGCACTTCCTCGACCACGATGCCGGCCACCTCAACGCGCTTTTGCAGCTCGCTCTTCATGCTGCCGGCGATTTCCTGGCTGGAGCCGCGCAGGGTCTTTTCCCCGGCGGAGTCGGCGTCCTCATCGTCCATGATGTCGTAGGGGTAGAGGCGCGCCACGTTGCGCACGGTGGAATCCGTCTGGTTGGAGAGGAAGGAGGGGTAGTCCTCCACGTTGAACACGGCTTTGGTGGGGTCGGCCACGCGCCAGATGACCACCGCGCCGATGATGATGGGGTTGCCCAGCACGTCGTTGACTTTCTGCCGGCCGTTGTCCAGCGTCATGGTCTTGAGGGAGATACGCTGGCGGGTGGTTATGATCTGCGTGGTGGAGCTGGGGTTGCCGCCCACTTCCTTTTCCTTTTTGGCCTTCTCGGCTGCCGCCTTGTCATAGGCGGGGCAGACGGAGCTGCAAAAGGGGTTTACGAAGTAGTAGCCTGCCTTGCTGATGGTGCCGTGGTATTCGCCGAACAGCGTCAGCACCAGCGCCTCGTTGGGCCGCACGGCCTTCAGGCCCGCCAGGACGATGAAAAAGGCGACGAACATGGCGATGCCGAGCACGAGCAGCACCACGGCCGGGAAGGCGACTTCGTTCTCAAACAGCGCGACGGAAAGCACCATCATCAGGATGCTGACGATGAGCATGGCGAGGTCGAGCAGCAGCACGGGGATGCCCTTGTGCGGCGACAGCTCCCGCGCGGCGACTTCGGTGCGTTCTTCATTCATAGGTCTGGCCTCCCTGATATTGATTTGATATCACATATATATCATACCACGGGCAGCCCTGTCAATACCCGGATGCAAAAAAACGCCCCGCTCGCAAGCGGGGCGCTGTCGCTCAGGAGGCGGAAGCGGAGGACGACGAGGCGGCCGTGCTGTCGGCCAGGTCGCCGCTGTCGGGCGGGAAGAACTCCTCGATGGGGAAGCGTATCTGCGAGAAAACGGTGCAGGGATCGTCCTGCGTGGAGCACTGGCAGTCCTTTTCCGGCACGCAGTAGTCATAGGCCGGGATGAGGAGCTGGGTGTCGCGCTCCAGGCGGATGATGGAGAACTGGCCGAGCGTGACGTAGAGCCTGCGCCCGGTGTCGGAGGTGACGAGCGCTTCGCCGAAGCGGGCGGTGATGTCCGCCGGTATCTCGCGCCCTTCGCCGCAGGGGCAGACGCAGCAGTCGGAGGGGTCCACCAGCTTCAGGTGCAGGGCGATGGGGTCCACCGACTCCACCACCGCCGTGGGCAGGCCGTCGGCCTCGCAGCCGTAGTCGCAGGGGTCGGAGTTGAAGGTCTTTACGCCCGCGCCGGAGCCGTAAAGCATTACGCGCTTGTCGAATATGGCGAGGCCGGTGATCGGGTTGGCGCCGGGGAAGGTCTCGCCGTTTATCTTGTAGAAATAGGTCACGTCCACGGTGTAATAGCCCTTGTTGAAGGTGATGGGCTCCACGCTGACCTCCACGTAGAGCAGCTCCGCGGACTTGGGCCGCACGCTGAAGGCCGCGTCTATGTAGGCCTGCGAGCCGACCGTGGGATAGACCCGGAGGTCCTCGATGCAGTCTTTATCCCTGCACGAATCAAAGATCTTCTTCGTGTGGATGCAGACGGCCTCCCGGATGCAGGCCGTGCCGTCCACCGGGCCGGGCAAAACCCTGTCTGCCATGTTGTTTCCTCCTCATGGATGATTTGAAGGCGTACTTCAGTATCAGTGTATGCGCAGCGGCACGGCATGTGCCACGGCGCGCGAAAGTTTGGGCTGTACCGGCGGGGAAAACTGTGCTATACTATGCGCAGAAATGCAAGGAGGGCCGGAAATGGATAGCTTTGGCTTCATCCACGGCGAGCTGGATATCAAGATACTCATACTCTATGTCCTCCGCCGCCTGCCCGCGCCGGTCGATGGGCAGACGCTCTATGAGCTCTGCTGCGTGGACACGGGCGTGGGCTGGTTCGACTACAGCGACTGCCTGGCGGACCTGGCCGAGCGCGGCCTGGTGGAGGAGCTCAGCGGCGAGCGCTATATCATCACGGACAAGGGCCGCACCCACGGCGAGGTGGCGGAGACCAGCCTGCCCTATTCCGTGCGCGCCAAGGCCGCGCGGCTGATACGCCCGGTGGCGGAAAAGCTGGCGCGCGAGGCGATGATCGGCGCCGCGCACGAGGAGACGGACGGCGGCGTCATCGTCAGCCTCTCGCTGGCGGACGGCAAGGGCGAGCTGCTCTCGCTGCGGCTGCTGGTGCCGGACGGCGACATCGCCGAGGGCATGGAGAAGGCCTTCCGCCGGGACGCGGAGGGCATCTACCAGCAGATCGTTGAGCTGTTCGCGGGCCGATAAAGATAAAAGGAAGGTCGATCGACATGCACACTTACATCCCCGAGGGCTATAAGAGCCTGCTTTCCGTATACGACACCCAGAAGGCCATCGGCCTCATGAAGCGCCTTTTTGAGGACACCTTCGCCCCGGCGCTGAACCTCTTCCGCGTCTCCGCGCCGCTCTTTGTGGACGGCGACAGCGGCCTCAACGACAACCTCAACGGCTATGAGCGGCCCGTCAGCTTTGACATCCTGCACACGGGCGCGCACGCGCAGGTGGTGCAGTCGCTTGCGAAGTGGAAGCGCCTGGCGCTCAAGCGCTATGATTTCTACCCCGGCAAGGGCATATATACGGACATGAACGCCATCCGCCGCGACGAGGACGAGCTGGACAACCTGCACTCCGTCTATGTGGACCAGTGGGACTGGGAAAAGGTGATACTGCCGGAGGAGCGCAAGCTGGACTTCCTCAAGAGCACCGTGCTCGACATCGTGGACGCCCTCTGCGACACGCAGGAGACGCTGACGGCCATCTATCCCGCGCTCTCCGCCGTGGACAGGATAAGCCGCGACGTGAGCTTCGTCACCGCCCAGGAGCTGGAGGACATGTGGCCGGAGCTGACGCCCAAGGAGCGCGAGAACCGCTATGTGAAGGTGCACCCGACGGCGTTCATCATCGGCATCGGCGCGCCGCTGCGCTCGGGCAGGCCGCACGACGGGCGCTCGCCGGATTATGATGACTGGACGCTGAACGGCGACATCCTGGTCTGGAACTCGCTGCTGGGCTGTGCTTTCGAGCTCTCCAGCATGGGCATCCGCGTGGACCCGGCGGCGCTCGACCGCCAGCTCGCCGCCGCCCACTGCGACGACCGGCGGGAGCTGATGTACCACAGGATGCTTTTGAACGGCGAGCTGCCGCAGACCATCGGCGGCGGCATCGGCCAGTCGCGCCTTTCGATGCTGATGCTGGGCAAGGCGCACATCGGCGAGGTGCAGGCCTCCATCTGGGACGAGGAGACGGTGGAGAAATGCCGTGAGGCCGGCGTCATGCTGCTGTAAAGGGCGCTTTTATGCCGCGCCGGCGAGCAGGAAACCGTTTCGGTTTCCTGCTTTTTTTACCCGACGCCGGAAAAAGCGGCCCACGCTCCCATACGCCGCCATGCCGTCTCTTTGGCCTGAAAACCGTCCGGAGCAGCGGGAAAGCTGTTTTCCGAATACGGACGGCATAGATCCCCGGGCTGCGCCCGGGGATATTTTCCGGAAAAATTTTTTATGTTTCGGGGAACCTTTTGCCTGTAGCGCAGTCATAAGCCCGCGGCTCAGCCGCGAATGTTAAGACATAGGAGAATGAAAAAATGAAACGTACCATCGCTATCGCCCTTGCCGCCATGATGGCGCTCGCCCTCTTCGCCGCCTGCGGCTCCGAGCCCGCCGCCGAAGAGACCGAGACCCCCAGCGCCGCGCCCGAGCTGACCGCCGAAGAGCGCGCCGAGCTCTACGCCAACGCCATCACCTCCGCCCGCAGCGACGAGGATAACGAGGCCTACGGCGTGATGAAGACCGGCGACGAGATCGGCGAGATGTATTACCAGTTGCTGGGCTTCACCGCCGAGGACGCCGAGGCCATGGCAATGTCTGTGTCCCTCATCAACGTCAAGGCGTATGGCATAGCCGTCATCAAGCCTGCCGAGGGCAGCGAGGAGACCGTCCGCAGCGGCCTGGAGAACTTCATCAGCAGCCAGCAGGCGAGCTTTGAGCACTATCTGGCCGACCAGTACGAGGTGGCCCTGAACGCCAAGCTGGAGACGCTTGACGACGGCACCATCGTGATGGTCATGTGCGAGGGCCAGGACGAGGTGTTCGACGCCATCGTGTCCGCCATCGAAGCTGCGTAAGCACTTGGCAAATCGCTCCGGCTGTGTTATCCTTTAGCAGGACATAAGGAGGTCGTAGCATGGCCGGAGAGACAAAGAAATACAGCGGCGAGCCGCTGAAGCTGGAGATGCCGATGCGCATCCTGAAGGCGCTGCACAGCGCCACGGCTCCGGGGGACATGACGAGCGCCGAGCTGGAAAAGCAGCGGCGCAGCCAGGAGCTCCTCGGGCAGCTCGCCGCTCCCATGGCAGGGCTCAGCTGGGAGGAATTTTCCCTTTCCGGGATGAAGGCCGCCTGGATGCGCCTGGAGCGGCCGCACCGGCACGCGCGCTGCGTGCTCTACTGCCACGGCGGCGGCTACACCAGCGGCAACCTCGGCTATTCGCGCGTCCTGGCCTCCAAGCTCGTGCGCTCCACGGGCCTGGACACGCTGAGCTTTGAATACCGCCTGGCGCCCGAGCACCCCTATCCGGCCGCGCTGGAGGACGCCTTCCGCGCCTGGGACCACCTGATGTACCTCGGCTACGGGGCGAAGGACGTGGTGCTGGCGGGGGACTCCGCCGGCGGGAACATGGCGCTGGTGCTCTGCCTGGCGCTGCGCCGCGCGGGGAGGATGCTGCCCGGCGCGCTGCTGCTGATGTCCCCCTGGACGGACATGACGGCCTCGGGCGCTTCCTACAGCGAACGTGCGGAGGCCGACCCCATCCTGACGAACGAGTATATACAAGCCGTGCGCGAGGCCTACGCGCCCGGCGCGGACTATTCACGGCCGGAATTCTCGCCGCTCTTCGGCGATTTTTCCGCCTTCCCGCCCGCGCTCATCCAGGTGGGCACGCACGAGATACTGTACTCGGACTCCGAACGCCTGGCGGAGCGCATGAAGGCGGCCGGCTGCTACTGCCGGCTGGAGGTGTGGGAGAACATGTGGCACGTTTTCCAGATGGCCCCCGCGAAGAAGTCCGCCGCGGCCATGGAGAGCATGGCGCACTTCCTGCTCGAGGTGCTCTGATACCCCCGGTGTAGTACGGAAATAATTTTAGAAATTTTGCGGAATTTTCCCTTTCCCGGGCTTTCTTGATGCAACTTTGATGCAATCGTGGTATATTATCAGCGATGGGGGGTGTGTACCTTGAGTACGATTCTCATCGTTGAGGATGAAAAGCCTATCAATGACCTCATAAATATGAACCTCACGCAGGCCGGATACGCCTGCGTATGCGCGTATGACGGGGTAGCAGCCGCCAATCTGCTGGAGCGCGAGCGCTTCGACCTGGTGCTGCTGGACATCATGCTCCCGGGCATCGACGGCTATGAGCTGCTCGACTACATAAAGCCCACGGAGACGCCCGTCATCTTCATCACCGCGAAGGGGAGCATGCAGGACAAGGTGCGCGGCCTGCGCCTGGGCGCGGACGATTACCTGGTAAAGCCCTTTGAGATCGTGGAGCTGCTCGCGCGCGTGGAGGCCGTGCTGCGCCGCGCGGGGAAGGGGCAGGAGGAGCTGTTCATCGACGGGCTGCGCATCGACACCCGCTCGCGCACCGTGTTCCGCGGCAGCCGCGAGATCAGCCTGACGATGAAGGAGTTCGACCTGCTGCTGCTCTTCGTGCGCAACCGCAACATCGCCCTGTTCCGCGAGACGATATACGAGCGCGTCTGGGACAGCGAATATATGGGAGATTCCCGCACCGTTGACCTCCACGTGCAGCGCCTGCGCAAAAAGCTGCACTGGGAGGACAAGCTGAAGGCCGTATACAAGGTGGGATACAGACTTGAGATTTAAGACCTCTCTGGAAGGCTTCCCCGTACACCTGCTGCTGATGTCCGGCTGCACCATCGCCGTGGCCATCTGCGCCGCGGCCTGCGTTGGCTATGCCACCGGCACGCTCAGCGTCAGCTACGCGGGGTACCTGGCCTTCATGCTCGGCGCTTCCGCCATTGGCGGGCTGCTGCTGGCCTATTCCGCCTGGCTGCACAGCGGCCGCGAGCGGCGGGAGCTGGAGCGCTACCGCGCGCAGGCGGAGGCCATGGGCGCGGAGATAAAAAACCTTGAGGACGCCGCCGGGCGGCGCGAGGAGTTCATCGCCTCCTTCGCACACGAGCTGAAAACGCCGCTGACGGCCATCATCGGCTATGCGGACATGCTGCGCTCGATGGAGCTCTCGCCCAAGAACCGCTTCACCGCGGCAGGGTACATATTTTCCGAGGGCAAGCGGCTGGAGGCGCTGTCGCTGAAGCTGCTGGACCTGATCGTCGCCGGCAAGCAGGGCGTGGAGCGCAGGCGCTTCGACGCGCCGTACCTCATCCGCGAGGTGGCGGCCGTGGCCGTGCCCTCGCTGGCGGCGGACGGCATGAAGCTGGACATGCACTGGGAGCCGGGCGAGGTGGAGATCGAGCCCGACCTCTTCAAAACGCTGCTGATAAACCTCATCGACAACGCGCGCAAGGCCAGCCGCCGCGGGCAGAGCGTGGAGCTCTCCGGCCGCCGGGAGGACGGCGGCTACGCCTTTTACGTCACCGACCACGGGCGCGGGATGCGCCGCGAGGACCTTGACAAGATAACCGAGCCCTTTTACATGATAGACAAGTCGCGCTCCCGCGCGCAGAACGGCGCCGGGCTGGGCCTGGCGCTCTGCCAGCGCATCGCCGAGCTGCACGGCACCAGGCTCGAATACGAGAGCGAGCCCGGCAAGGGCACCACGGTGCGCGTGCTGCTCGCGGACGGTGAGCCGTGAGGGCGCGCGGCCGGGGCGCCGGGGCCTATATCATCGCGGCGCTGGTGATGCTCGCCTGCGCGCTGCTGCCGCTGCTCTTTATGCCGCGCTCGCAGGCGCCGCTGCCCTACGGCGAGGCTGAGCAGCTGGGCACGACCCGCAGCCAGAGGGCGGAGCTCTTCACGCGCTATTTCACGGACGGCGAGCTGGAGCGGCGCGGATTCGAGCCCACGATGGACGAGCGCGAGGGCGTCATCGCCTGCCGCGCGCTGGCGAACAGCGTGCTCACGGGCCTCTGCGCGGACAGTACGCTGCCGGAGCCGGCGGACGCGCAGATAAGCTACTTCTCCGTCGCCGACGGGGAGGCGGAGATCCGCGTGATGGAGTTCAACCAGCGCTGGACGGGGGACTGGAGCAACTGGTTTTCCATCCACATCGACCTGGACACGCAGGAGGTCTACCGCGCGTATATCAGCGAGCAGTGCCTGAGGAACGTTGAGGACTACAGCCTGCCGCTGCCGCGCGCGGCGGACACGGCGGAGCGCTGGTTCTCGCTGCTCGGCTGCGAGGGCGGGGCGGCCGGCGCGGACGCCGAAGACCCGCTGCCGGCGGAGACGACGGACTACGCGCAGTCCATGGAGACCGACTTCGGCATATATTACAGCGCCACGGAGGGGGAGGCGCTGCGCTACATGGTGCACCTGAAGTACTATGCGGACGAGTACCCCTCGCTTATCAGAGACATGATGTTCACATTGCAGTGAGGTGGGAGAGGGATGAAAACACAGGCCATTGCGGGTCTCATAATGCTCATATTCGTCATGCTCACGCTGCTCTCGGCGAGCTGGATGGCCGTCGGGACGGACGGCCGGGAGGGCGACCCGCTCTCCGCCGCCGCGGCGGCAGAGGCGGCGGCCGCCGCCGTCAGCTCACAGCCCGAGGATGACGCGGCGGCAACGCCGTCCATGCCGGCATTTGACCGCACAGACTGGCGGCTGCGCCTGGTGAACGCCAATTACGAGCTGCCGGCGGACTTCGCCGTGGAGACGGCGGACGTGGAGGGCTACCTCTTCGACGCGCGGGCGGCGGACGCCCTGCAGTCCATGCTGGACGGCGGGCGCGCGGCCGGCGTGGACCTCATCCTCACCTCCGCCTACCGTACATACGACTACCAGCAGGGGCTTTTCCAGAACAAGGTGCAGCGCGTGATGGCCGAGCGGGGCATATCGCAGGCGGAGGCCGAGCCCATCGCCGCCGAGGAAGTGGCGCGCCCGGGGATGAGCGAGCACTGCCTGGGGTTGGCGGTTGACATAATAACGAGCGACTACACCACGCTTGACTATGGCTTCGCCCAGACGGACGCCGCCAAGTGGCTCTATGAGCACTGCGCGGAATACGGCTTCATCCTCCGCTATCCGGAGGACAAGACGGACATCACCGGCATCATCTATGAGCCCTGGCACTTCCGCTATGTGGGCGAGGAGGCCGCGGCATACATCATGGAAAACGGCCTCACGCTGGAGGAGTTCCTCGGCGTTGCATAAGGGGTCTTGACAAAAGCCTCCTACAGTTGTAGTATAATGTATACTACAACTGTAGGAGGTATTTTTATGCGCCTTACGGACGCCGAATGGGCGGTGCTGGATGCGCTGTGGGATGCCGGCGAGGCCGCGCTGGGGGACATTGCTGCCCGGCTGAAGGACGAGCGCGGCTGGAACAAGAACACAGCCTACACTTATCTCACACGCATGGCGGCCAAGGGCCTGGTGGGCATCGACCGCGAGCGGGAAAAGCCCTACAGCGCGGCGGTGACGCGCGAGGACTGCGCCCGTGCGGAGCGCGGCGAGCTGCTCGAACGGGTGTATAACGGTGCGGCGGGCGACCTGATAGCCGCTTTTTTGAAGGAGTCGCACATCTCCCGCGAGGAGGCCGCGCGGCTGCGCCGCCTGCTCGACGAGATGGAGGTGTAGCGCGTGGGGAATATATGGGAGTTCCTCTATCAGACGCTGACGGTGTCCATCGTGGCGGCGGCGCTGCTGATTATCAAGCGGCTGCTGCGCGACAAGCTCTCGCCGCGCTGGCAGTACGGCGTGTGGGCCGTGCTGGCGCTGAGGGCGCTGCTGCCGGCCTCCACCGCGCGCGGCGTGCTGCCGCCGCTCGCGCTGTGGGTGGAGACGCTGAAGAGCGCCGTGGAGCTGAGGCTCGGCTCGGCCTACAGCAGTGCCTTTGAGCCCATACGGCTGCGCCATGTCCTGCCCTGGATAGACGACGCGCCGGCGAGCGCGACGGACTGGCTGTTCATCGCCTACGCCGCCGGGGTGCTGCTCACGCTGGCCTGGTACGCCCTGCGCTATGCGCATCTGCGCGCGCTGCTGCGGCGCGGCTCGGCGGCGGGGGCGGAGGCGCAGGCGGCCGTTGCGGCAGCGGCGGGGAAATACGGCCTGCAGCCCTGCCCGGCGGTGGCCGTGCCGGGGCTGAAAACGGCCTTCGTCTGCGGCGTTTTCCGCCCCGTACTGGCGGTGCCGGCGGAGGGCGCGCCGGACGAAAAGGTGATACTGCACGAGCTGCTGCATCTGAAGCACCGCGACGCGCTGCAAAACGTTTTCTGGTGCTTCCTGCGCGCGCTGCACTGGTGCGACCCCTTCATGCAGTACGTTTTCGACCGCGTGGGGAACGACATGGAGTCGCTTTGCGACCAGCGGGTGCTGGAACGGCTGGAGGGCGAGGAGCGGCGCGAATACGGCGGCATATTGCTCGAAATGGCGAGCCGCGCCTATGCCCGCGCGCCGGGCACCAGCTCCATCTCCAACGGCGCGAAGAACATCGCCCGCCGCATCGAGGCCATCGCCCGCTTCAAGCTCTATCCGCGCGGCATGGCGCTGATAGCTGCGTGCACGGCCGTGACGCTGTGTGCTGCCCTGCTCACCGGCGCGGCGGCGGATTACAGCGCGCATATGTTCCAACATCCTGACAGAAAGGACGAGTTTGCCGCCGCCATGGCCGCAACACGGCTGAACCGCTGCACAACGGTCGCCGGGGCGCTGGACACTTACGCAAAGGCGATGGTGAGCGGCGAGGTGTTCGGTTTCGCCATGTCCACGCCGCTGAGTATGCAGGAGCAGTGGTACGAGGAGACGCTCGAATACAGCGAGGACCCCTACAAGACACGTATATGGACTGTGAGGCCGGACAGACACCTCAAAAATAACTGGCGCACGCCGGACATAAGCTTTTACAATATCCGGGAGACGGAGAATGGGCGCTACAGCTGCTGGATCGTACACAAGGGCGAGTGGTACGACGAGAACAGCAGCTTCACGGTCGGCTGGACGGCCTTCACTCCGGTCGAGGTCTGGCGCGAGGACGGCTTTTACGTGGTGCGCGAGACGGGCGGGCGTGAGGTGATAGACGCTGCAGATTGGAGCGGCTATGAACGGCCCATGCTCGTGCGAGGCAGCGCCGGGTGCGCGGGCGGCACGGTGGAGGCGTCCATATATACCACCTATTCAACGCCGGGCGGCTACCAGAACGCCGACCCGCAGGCGGAGTTCACGCAGTGGTGGCGGAACTATGAGATAAGCTATGAGCGCGGCAGCCGCCTTTTTGACGGCGCGGAGGCGCAAAACGCCGCCATCCAGTACAGGCCGCTCTGGGACGATGAGGGCACTGCCGCTGTGAGCTGGGAGGGCGTGGACGCCCCTTCGCTCTATCCGGCCGACGGCGGCGGCGACAGCGGCGGCTTCTGCTCGGCGGTATTCTCGCCGGACGAGGAGGGCATGGAGCTCTTCTCCGGCGGCGGCACGGGCGGGAGCGAGGCGGACGGGCCGGTCGAGTGCCCGGCGGCGCTCGCCGTGCGGCTTTTCGTCAACGGCAACGTTGTGGACGAGCTGGTGCTGGAGTTGGAGGACGCGGGTGGATAAGAGCGAAAAGGAAAAGCTGGCAAATGCCATGGGCTGGCTGGGCGTGGGCTATATCTTCCTGTATATCGACATCAACATTGGCAGCTTCAACTTGATGCCCAACTGGGCGTTTTACATCTTCGCCTATCTGGCCCTGCCCGAGCTGGGGCGCGCGGAGCGCAGCGCGCTGCTGCTGCAGCCGCTGACGGGCCTGCTGTTCGCCTGGGAGTGCCTGTGCTGGGGCTGCACGGCGCTGGGCGTCGCGCCGGGGGGCGGGGCCTGGTACCTGCCGCAGCTGCTGGCCGGCGTACTGGGGCTCTATTACCACTTCCAGCTGCTGACGAACGCGGCGGACGCCGCGCGCAGCTTCCATTGCGAAAAGGCCGGGCAGCTTATCGTGCTGCGCAACATACGCACTGTGCTGACCACGCTCGTCGCCCTGCCCTGGCCGCTGGAGCGCATGGACGCCAGCGCGCAGGCGGCGATCGCCATCGTTATCGCCGCTGTGGCCGTCGTGCTCTCCGTGTGGAGCATCATCGCCATTTTCGCCGTCAGGGGCGAGCTGCTGGGCGGCCGGTGGGGCTCGGACGAGTGCCCGGAATGATAAAAAAGCGGAGGGCCGCGGCCCTCCGCTTTTTATTTTGTTCTTACCCTGCGGCGCAGGAAGGCGAGCTTGGTCTCCGATATCAGCACGGCGGCGAAGATGAGGACAAAGCCGCTGACGGTCTTGAGCGTCAGCAGTTCGTGGTAGAAGGCCACGGAGAACAGCGTGCCGAAAACGGATTCCAGCGTCAGTATGATGGAGGCGGACTGGGCGCTCGTGTATTTCTGCCCCAGGGCCTGCAAAAAGTAGCAGGCGCCGGTACACATCACGCAAAGATAGGCCACGCTCAGCCAGGCGGAGGCGGGCACGCTCTGCGGGAAGGGCGAGGCGACGGGCGCCGTTATCCAGCAGAGCACGGCCGTGGTGGCGAGCTGGACCGTCGTGAGCGGGAGGACGCCGTATTTTTCAAGCCCGCGGGAGCTGACGATGATGTGCAGGGCGTAAAAGAGCCCGCAGCACATGGTCAGGGCGTCCCCCAGCCCGAGGGAGAGGTCGCCCTCCAGCGAGACCAGCGCCATGCCCGCTATGCACACCAGGGCGGCCGCCACATTGTAGCGGTCGGGGCGCTTTTTGAAGAACGCCCACCAGAGGAAGGGCACGATGACGCAGTACGTGGCCGTGAGGAAGGCGTTCTTGCCGGGCGTGGTGTAGAGCAGGCCGTAGGTCTGCAGGGTGTACGCGCAGTAGAGGGCCGCGCCCATGGCGAGGCCGTATTTCAGCGCGGAGCGGTCGAGCGTTTTCAGCTGCCTGTTGGCGGCGAGGGCCATGATGAGGGCCGCGCCGCTGAAGCGGAAGGCCAGTATCCAGAGCGTGGGCAGGCTGTTGAGCGTGTTTTTGAGGATGATGAAGGATGAGCCCCAGATGATGGTGGTGCCGAGCAGGGCCAGGCGGCCGAGGGTGCTGTGGTCTTTTGCGGGCATATCACTCTTCCTTCTTCATGTGCTGGGCCGCGGCGCGCAGCATCAGGCGCTTTACGCCGGGGCCGTCAAAGGTTATCTCGATGAGGGCGTCGCCGCCCATGGGGGTCATTTTCGTTATCTCCCCGCGGCCGAAGGCCGTGTGCACCACGTGGTCGCCGAGGGCGAAGGCGGGGGCCTTCTTCTCCGGCGCTTTGGGCGGCGCGGGGGCGTGGGGGACGGTCTCCCAGCGGGGAGGGCGCTTCTGCGCGGCGCTGCGGGCGCCGCGGCGCTCCTCCTGGCGCGCGCCCTGCCGGTGCGGGTCGAAGCCCGCCCGGTCCAGGTGCTCGGGGGGTATCTCCTCCACGAAGCGGCTGGGGAGGTTCATGGTCGTGCGGCCGAAGATCATGCGCTGGCGCGCGCAGGTGAGGTAGAGGTGCTCCTTCGCGCGCGTGAGCGCCACGTAGCACAGGCGGCGCTCTTCCTCCATCTCCTCCGGGTCGCCGATGCACCTGGCGCCGGGGAAGAGACCCTCCTCCGCGCCGACGATGAACACGTTGGGGAATTCAAGGCCCTTGGCGCTGTGCATGGTCATCATCACGGCGCAGTCCGCCTCGCGGTCATAGCTGTCGATGTCCGTGTAGAGGGCGACTTCGTCGAGGAAGCCGGCGAGGGACTCGTCGCCCGTCTCCTTTATGTAGCCGAGGATGTTCGTTTTCAGCTCGTTGATGTTCTCCAAACGGGCCAGGGCCTCGTCCCCGCCCTTTTCCTGCAGGGCGCGGGCGTAGCCCGTCTCCTCCAGCACGGCGTCATACAGGCGGTCCAGGCTCTCCGACTCCGCCAGCGAGCGCAGGCGCTGCATCATGTCCGAGAAGGCGATGAGCTTGGGGGCGGCGCGGCGCAGTTCCTCAAATTCGTTCGCGTGGCGCACGACCTCGTAGAGGCTCGTGCCCAGGCGCACGGCGAGCTGCCGAGCCGTCTCGATGGTCTTTTCGCCGATGCCGCGCTGCGGGGAGTTGATGATGCGCGCCAGGCGCAGGTCGTCCCCGGGCGTCAGCAGCACGGTCAGGTAGGCCAGCATGTCCTTGACCTCGGCGCGGTCGAAGAAGCGCATGCCGCCCACCACGCGATAGGGGATGCCGTTGCGCTTGAAGGCGAACTCAAGGCGGTTCGACTGCGCGTTCATGCGGTAGAGCACGGCGCAGTCGCGGAAGTTCCCGCCGCCCCCGCGCCAGGCGAGGATGCGCGAGGCCACAAACTGCGCCTCGTCGTCCTCGTTCTGGGCCGTGTAGAGCAGGAGCTTGTCCCCGGCGCCGGCGTTGGTCCAGAGCGTTTTGCCCTTGCGCTCGGTGTTGTTGGCGATGACGGCGTTGGCCGCGTCCAGTATGTGGCCGGTGGAGCGGTAGTTCTGCTCCAGGCGGATGGTGCGGCAGCCCTTGAACTCCTTTTCAAAGCTGAGGATATTCTCGATGGTGGCGCCGCGGAACTTGTAGATGCTCTGGTCGTCGTCGCCCACCACGCAGATGTTGCCCCAGCCGCCGGCCAGCATGGAGGCCAGCATGTACTGGAGGTTGTTCGTGTCCTGATACTCGTCTATCAGCACGTACTTGAACTGGCGCTGGTAGTGCTCCAGCACGTCCGGGCACTCGCGGAAGAGGCGCACGGTGTTGTAGAGCAGGTCGTCGAAGTCCATGGCCCCGGCGGCGAACAGGCGCTGGGCGTAGAGCTTGTAGATCTCTGCCGTCTTGCGCAGGCGCACGTCGCCGGAGGAGCCGTAGCGCTGGGCGAAGAGCTCGGGCGAGAGCAGATCGTCCCGCGCGGCGTCCAGCCGCGCGAGCACGGACTTGGGCGGATAAACCTTGTCGTCCAGGTCCAGCTCGCGCAGTATCGAGCGCATGACCGAGAGGCGGTCCGCCGTGTCGTAAATCGTGAAGTCGCGCGGGTAGCCCAGACGGTCGGCGTCCCGGCGCAGTATGCGCACGCAGGCCGAGTGGAAAGTGCGGGCCCAGATGTCGTTCGCCTCCGGCCCCAGCATGGACTCCAGGCGCGTTTTAAGCTCGTCTGCGGCCTTGTTGGTGAAGGTGATGGCGATGATGCGCCAGGGCTCCACGCGGCCGTAGGCGGCGATGCGCTGCGCCTCCGGCGAGGGGCCGGCCTCCAGAACGGCGAGGTCGGCCTCCGTGGCGTTTTCGGGGATCTCGTCCGTGTCCGACGCGCGGCCGTATTTGAGCAGATTGGCCACGCGGTTTATCAGCACGGTGGTCTTGCCGCTGCCGGCGCCGGCCAGGATCAGGATGGGGCCCTCGGTGGTGAGGGCGGCCTTTTTCTGCATCTCGTTGAGGCCCCGAAAGCGGTAGTCGATATACTGCTTGCGCAGGGTCAAGAATTGGGACTGGTAGTCTGTCATAAAAATCTCCTTGCGGGTGT
>DSLMC04102__coassemble_1231_pt1 | contig 15417 bp, 10 predicted proteins | sample DSLMC04102__metabat2_low_PE_011 | metagenome-assembled genome bin DSLMC04102
CCGAAGTCCCGGGCGTTTTTGCGCCGTTTTATCTCAGACGGAGCGCCAGAGCAGCCGGTTTTCCGCAAACTCGGCGCTCACGCGCCCGGCGTCGAGCAGATAGGCGAGGAAGCTGCGCAGCGTGGAGCCCACGAGGGCGTACTGCTGGAAGTTCAGCTCGAGCTCCAGGCGGTCAAAGGCGCGCTTGAGCGCCTCCTCGAACGTCACCGGCTGCGCGCAGAGCTCCAGCACCAGCGAGCACAGGCCCTCCACGTGCCGCCGGTTGAGCTCCGCCAGCGGCGCGATGTCCTCGCAGGCCGCGGCGTGGGAGGGGACGTACATCTTCGCGCCGGCGCCGGTCAGGGCGTCGAGCGTGGCCAGGTAGGCCGCCACGTCGTAGATGAAGGGGAAGCCGTATTTTTCCAGCGTTTCCGGGCTGGAGACGCAGTCGGCGATGAAGGCCGTGCCGTCCGGCAGCAGGTAGCCGCACATGTCGAAAAAGTGCCCCGGCAGCGGCAGCACCTTTACCTCCTGCGGGAAGGCCGGCGAGGCGGCGTCCTCGCATTCGCAGGGCGCGGCCAGGAGGAACTTGTGCCTGAGCGCCGCCGGCGGGAAGCCGCCGTAGAGGAAGCCGGGCTCCAGTATGGGCGTGCGCGTGAACTGGGCCTCTATGCCCGGCGCGAACACCCGGCAGCCCGTCTGGCGCTGCAGGTACTGGCAGCCGCCGATGTGGTCGGCGTTGGAGTGCGTGACGAGGATGCCCAGCAGCTTCCAGCCCTGCCCGTCGAGTATTTTCCGGGCGCGGCGGCCGGCGTCCTTGTCCCCGCCGGCGTCGATGAGATAGGCCCCGTCCCCGGTGGTGTAAACGCCGATCTTGGCCGGGCAGTCGATGTAATAGGACTGCTCCCCGGTGCGTATGAGCTCGTACATATAGCGCCTCTTTCCTGCCCGCAGGCTGTATTGAACGGTATTTTACCACTACCCTGCGCTTCTGGCAATGGCCGGGGCGGAACTGTGCCCCCGGCGGCGGAAAAAAGTTGGACGGAGGGCGGGTGCGCCTGTGCTATAGTGGGCACAGCTTAAAAATACAGCAACGTGGGAGGTAAAAATATGGAGATCAAGATGGTACAGTGCCCTAACGGCCACTATTACAATGCGGCGCTCCACACCAGCTGCCCGGAGTGCAGCGGCGCCGTGGGCAAGACGGAGCCCGTGGGCGGGCCGCAGGGCGGCTCCGGCGTGGGCCGCACCGAGCCCGTGGACGTGGAGCGCGACGCGCGCATCGAGCCTTTCGACCCCACCATCATCGGCGCCGACTCCGCCGAGGGGCGGCCGGAGCCGGTCGTCGGCTGGCTCGTCTGCATCGAGGGCTCCTGCCGCGGCAGCGACTTCCGCATCCACGCCGGCTACAACTACATCGGCCGCGAGACCGGCGACATCCACATCCGCGGCGACCAGCAGATCTCGCGCAAGAACCACGCCATGGTCGCCTACGACAGCAGCGAGCGCGTCTATTACGTGGGCCCCAGCGCCGGGCGCAACCTCATCAAAGTGAACGGCAAGACGGTGCTGGGCGCGGTGGAGATACACAACTACGACGTGATATCCATCGGCACTACCAAGCTGATGTTCGTGGGGCTGTGCGGCGAGCAGTTCGGCTGGGAAGAGGAAGCGCGATGACGGCGGCGAACGGGCTCTGGGGGCTTCTGCTGACGGGCAGCTTCCCCCTGCCCCCATCGGGGGCCGTGAGCGCTTATACGCCGGGGACGCCTTCGCCCACGCCGCTGCCCACCCTGCCGCCGCCCACGCCCACGCCGGCCGCTGCCGGCGCGGCGGAGGCAGCGGGCTTCGCCCTGGAGGGCTGGATGATCGCGGCGGGCGCGGCCGCGCTGGCGCTGATCATCGCCCTGGCCGTGTTTTTCATCGTCCGCGCGCGCCGGCGGCGCGCCCCGGCGGCTTGCGCGGGCGGCGTGACGCTCTCCGTGGGCAAGGTGCATGAGACCGGCGCGCGGGAGAGCCAGCAGGACTGCTTCGCCGTACTGCCGGAGGAGCTGTGGCCCGAGCACGGCCTGCTGGCCGTGGTGGCGGACGGCATGGGCGGCCTCGCGGACGGCGACAGGGTCAGCCAGTGCGCCGTGAGCGCTTTTTTTGACAGCTTCTGCAACGTCCAGGGCGAGCCGCAGCTGGTGCTGCTGGAGCTGCTGAGGCGGGCGAACAACGCCGTGAACGGCCTGCTGGGCCCCGGCGGGGCCTCGCGCAGCGGCTCCACGCTGGTGGCCGCGCTGATACGCGACGGCGGCCTGAGTTTCGTCTCCGTGGGCGACAGCCGCATCGCCCTGCTGCGCGACGGCGCGCTCTATACGCTGGACCGCGAGCATGTTTACCGCAACGAGCTGCTGTGCGCGGCGGTGAACGGCGAGCGCAGCTTCGAGTCCGCCCTCAGCCACCCGCGCGCCGGCGGGCTCACGAGCTATCTCGGCATGGGGCGGCTGAAATACGTCGATTTCCCCGCCGCGCCCATCGCGCTGATGCCCGGCGACCGCGTGGTGCTGATGAGCGACGGCGTCTATAACGCCCTCGGCGTCTCCGAGCTGGCGGACGCGCTGCTGCTGCCGCCGGAGCAGGCGGCGGAGGAGATACGCCGCGCCGTGTCCGCCAAGGGCTACTCCACGCAGGACAACTACACCGCCGTCGTCATCGGCCTGGAGAGGGGGACGCGCGCATGATACGCACGGCCAGCTATACGGACACCGGCGGCCGGCCATATAACGAGGACTGCCTGGCGTTCATAGACCGCGGCGGCGCGCTCTGCGCCGTGGTGGCGGACGGCCTCGGCGGCCACGGCGGGGGCGAAAAGGCCTCCCGCGCGGCGGCGGAGTGCGTACAGGAGCTATGGAGCGGCGCCGTCAGCGAGACGGAGCTCGCCGCCCTGGTGCAGGCCGCGCACGGGCGCGTGCTCTCCATGCAGACGCGCGCCTGCGCCATGAAGACCACCATCACCGTCCTTGCGCTCGGCGGCGGCCGCGCCGCCTGGACCCATGTGGGCGATTCGAGGATATATCACTTCCACAACGGCGCGCTGGTGTTCCAGACGCGCGACCACAGCGCTTCGCAGATCGCCGTGATGCTGGGCAATATCACGCCCGACCAGATTCGCTTCCACGAGGACCGCGCGCGCATCTACCGCGCGCTGGGCCAGGACGGCGAGCTGAAGGTGGAGACGCACGCCGAGACGCTGGAAAAGGGCGCCCATGCCTTCCTCATGTGTACGGACGGCTTCTGGGAGTACGTGCTGGAAGACGAGATGTGCGCCGACCTGTCCGCCGCTCAGGGCCCCGAAGAGTGGCTGGGGCTGATGCGCGCGCGGCTCGCGCAGCGCGTGCCGGGAAATAACGACAACAACACAGCCGCCGCCGTGTGGCTGGAGACAGAATGAATCTGGGGGGTCAGATATGAAAAGCAAGAAGATCATCAGCATCGCCCTGACGGCCATCCTTGCGCTGGGGCTGCTCTCGCTCTCCGCCTGCGGCGTGGACATCCGCGATACGCGCAGCGGCGTCGTCCGCTTCGTCGCCCTGCTGCCGGAGATGGGCATCATGAGCTCGGACGGCACCATCTCCTATGACGCCGGCTACTACACCGGCTCCGGCTTCGGCGTGGGCGAGGCCGGCGAGCCCACGGACATATTCATCACCAACAGCCACGTGGTGGCGGACACCGTGCCCGTTTTCAGCGAGAGCGGGGACTACCTGGGCGACGTGGCCGCCCCCGCCGTCAACCTCTACATCCTCACCAGCGACCTCGCATGGGACCCCGCCACGGGCACGCTGGACACCAGCCAGTGCATCCCCTGCTCCATACTCTACTACTCCGAGACGCTTTACCCCGACTATGCCGTCATCCAGGCCGCGCAGGCGCCGGCCGACCGCATCGCCCTGCCCATACTGCCGGATGAGGAGGCCGTCAGCGAGCTTGACCGCGTCTACGCCCTCGGCTACCCCGGCAGCAGCGACGACACGGAGGAGGGCTTCTGGGGCCGGCAGATACTCGGCACCGTCGCCAGCTCCACGATGACGGACGGCAGCGTCTCCCGCTTTACCACCGGCGCCACCTTCGGCAACACCCGCCTCATCCAGCACACGGCCCAGCTCAACCACGGCAACTCCGGCGGCCCGCTGCTCAACGAGGACGGCCAGGTCATCGGCATCAACACCTACGGCGCGGGCGGCGACGTCTCCACCGGCGACGTGAACTCCTACTACGCCGTGCGCGTCAGCTACGCATCCGACATGCTCGACCAGCTGGGCATCGAATACGACACCAGCTGGGGCTCCAACTGGCTGCTGTATGTCCTCATCGGCCTGGGCGCGCTCATCCTGATCGCGCTGCTGGTGCTCGCCATCAAAAAGCTCGTCCCAAAGGGCGGCAAAAAGCGCAAAAAGCCCGCGCCCGGCAGCGACCTGCGCGTGCAGTGCGTCTCCGGCTGCTTCGCCGGGCGGCGGTTCGAGATCGGCCGCCAGCTGCGCATGGGCCGCGACCCCAACCGCAACGACCTTGTGTTCCCGCCGCAGACCCAGGGCGTCAGCAGCGTCCACTGCATGCTGATGCTGACGGAGGGCAAGCTCTATCTGCAGGACCTCGGCTCCACCTACGGCACGTTCCTCAGCGACGGGCGCAAGCTCTCGCCCAGCCAGGCGGTCGAGCTCAGGGAGGGCGACAGCTTCTCCCTCGGCTCGCAGCGCGAGCGCTTCATCGTCACCGGCAGGGGAGGTATGTGATATGACGGCCCATTGCCCGCACTGCATGTTCCCGACGGATACGCCCTATTGCCCCAACTGCGGCCAGAGCACCAGCTGGCAGCCCGGCGAGGGCCAGCTGCACGCCGGCACCGTGCTGAACGGCAGCGGGCTGCACCGCTATATAACGGGCGCCGCCATCGGCCAGGGCGGTTTTGGCATCACCTACATCGCCGTTGACATGGACAGCGGCGAGCGCGTGGCCGTCAAGGAGTGTTTCCCCACCCAGTGCGCCCAGCGCGGCGTGAACGGAGTCACCGTGGAGGCCAGGAGCGGCTTTGAGCAGACGCTGCAGGGCGCGCTGGAGAGCTTCCTCGAGGAGGCGCGGCTGCTCGCACGGCAGGGCGCCCTCGCGTCCATCGTACAGGTGCGCGACTTTTTCCGCGCCAACGGCACGGCTTATCTGGTAATGGAATACCTCGACGGCGTGACGCTCAAAAACATGATGTGCACGGGCGGCGTGATACCGGCGCAGGAGCTGCTGCGCCGCCTGCGCCCGCTGATAGGCGACCTGGGGCGGCTGCACGCCTCGGGCGTCATCCACCGCGACATCAGCCCCGACAACCTGATGTGGATGCCCTCCGGCGGCATCAAGCTGCTCGACTTCGGCTGCGCCCGCTCCATGGAGAACGGCAAAAGCATGAGCGTGCAGCTCAAGCACGGCTTCGCCCCCGTCGAGCAGTACCAGACGCGCGGGCAGGGCCCCTGGACGGATATTTACGCCCTCTGCGCCACTATCTACTATTGCACCACCGGCCGCCTGCCCACGCCCGCCGTCGAGCGGCTGGAGGGCGGGGAGCTGACCGCGCCCACGGCGCTGGGCTCGGACCTGACGCCCAGGCAGGAGGCGGCGCTGCTCTGGGGCATGGAGGTGCAGCCGGCCCGCCGCCCGCAGGCCATGGAGGACCTGGCCGCCGCGCTCTATGCGGACCCGGCGGAGGACGGCGGCAGGGAAGGCGGCCGCCGGCGCGAAAAAACCGGCGGGAACGGCTATACACCGCCCGAGGAGGAGAAAAAGCGCGACGTGCGCAGCGGAGGGCTCCCGGCGCGCACCCGGCGCATCGCCGCCATCGCGGCCGCCGCGGCGGCCGTGGCCGTCATCGCCATCGTGCTCGCCGCCAGCGGCCTGTTCGGCGGCGGCGGCAGGGACGTGGGGGCGCCTGTACAGCCCGCCGTCACCGGCGCGCCCGGGCTCTCGCTCGCGCCCAGCGCCGTTCCCAGCCCCACGCCCGAGCCCACCCCCACGCCCGTCGTGCCCGACGGCGTGACGGAGGACGGCTATGAGTACGTGCTCGGCGGGGATTCCGCCACAGTCGTCGGCTACACCGGCAATGAGACAGCGCTCGCCCCGCCGGAGGAGATCGAGGGGCTGCCCGTGCGCGCCATCGGCGAGGGGGCCTTCAGCGGCAACAGCTATGCCGAGCAGCTGATATTGCCGGAGGGGCTGGAGGAGATCGGCGCGGAGGCCTTCGCCGGCTGCAAGTCGCTCACCTGCGTGATCGTATTCAGCGACGCCCGGGTGGCCGAGGGCGCTTTCAGCGGCTGCTCCGTACGCGCGGTGCAGCAGATGGAGAGCGGATTTGTGACGGAAACGGAGCTTTACGACATCTGGGGGCTCGAGGGCGACGTGCGTGTGTTCACATTCGGCGAGGACACGGGCGACGGCAGCCTGGTGTTGGTGTACGTGGACGATGCGGGCATCGTCTATGCCCTGACGGAGGGCTCCAACGCCGTCATCATGGACTTCCCCAACGACGCCGATGAGATCGTCCCGCAGACGAGCGTCAGCGAGTTCACCGTCACCTGGATCAACGAAAACGCCGCGGACGGCCTGGACGGCGTGCCCAACTACTGGCTGCGCGGGGACATCCTCTTCCCGCAGGAGCTCATGTATTCCCTGGAGATGGACATATACGAGGATGCCGACGGCGTCAGCCTCAGCGCGTCCTGGTTCATGTCGAATGCGCTGGCCATCCTCATGGATGAGGTACGCGCGGAAGACGGCGTCACGGAGGCCATCGCGCCCAACGAGGCCCTCACGCGCGCGTGCATGGCCCGCGCCGCCGAGCTCACGGAGAGCTTCACCTCCGAACGGCCGGACGGCAGCGACTGGGGCGACGCGCTGCGCGAATACGAGGTCGATTGGGCGAACGCCTGGCAGTTTATAAGGTCCTTCGGCAGCGATGAGGACGGCGAGGCGCTGGGCGAATACCTGTTGGAAGTCGCGCAGCAGTTCGCCGCTTACGACGAGGACATCAGCGGCTACTACGACGGCGTCGGCGTGGCCATGTCTGTCGGCGAGGACGGCACGTATTATATCTGCTGCATCGCCACCGCCGCGTGAATGCACTTGAACACGCCCGGAGGAACAAGTATAATGAGAACATATGACGCAATGAAGGGAGGCGCGGCGTGTGGACCGGAGAGATAAATACTGCCCATACTGCATGAGCCTCCTCAGCGAGGAGGGCCCCTGCCCCAGCTGCGGCCTCACCTCGGGCACATATATGCCCATGCCGCACCACCTGCCTCCCGGCACCGTGCTCATGGACCGCTATCTCGTGGGCCGCGTGCTGGGGGAGGGCGGCTTCGGCATCACCTATATCGGCTGCGACCTGAAGCTGGAGCTGAAGGTCGCCATAAAGGAATATTTCCCCACCACCTGGGTGTCTCGCCACGCGGACGTCTCGCAGGAGGTACACTGCTACGCGGGCGCGCAGGGGAACTACGACAAGGGCCGCCGGCGCTTCCTCTATGAGGCGCGGACGATGGCAAAAATGGACAAACAGCCGGAGATCGTCTCCGTGCGCGACTTTTTTGAGGCCAACAATACCGTCTATATCGTCATGGAGTACGTGGACGGCACGACATTCAAGGAACTCGTGACGCAGCGCGGCGGGCGCATCCCCGCCGGCGAGCTGCTGCACATGATCGAGCCGCTCTTTTCCGCGCTCGGCGCGATGCACTCCGCGGAGCTCATCCACCGCGATATCAGCCCCGACAACCTGATGCTGGAGCGCGGCGCGGTGCGGCTGCTGGACTTCGGCTGCGCGCGCGAATCGGCCCAGGGCGACGAGACCATGACCATCACGCTCAAGCACGGCTACGCGCCCATCGAACAATACCAGCACAAGGGCCAGGGCCCCTGGACGGATGTCTACGGCCTTTCGGCCACCATCTACTACTGCCTCACGGGCAAAACGCCGCCGCAGGCACTCGACCGCCTGCTGGACGACGACCTCATCCGCCCGCGCAGCCTGGGCGTGGACCTGACGGAAAAGCAGGAGCGCGCGCTGCTGCGCGGCATGGGGATAAAGCAGCATCAACGCTTCCAGAACGTGGAAGAGCTGCACACGGCCCTCTACGAGGGCGTGTTCCCGCTCGCTGAGGATGGCGGCGCGCCGGAGCAAACGCAGGATCTCGATACCGGCGCTGAAAAGCAGGAAGAGCCGGACGCTGCCGCGGAAACGGGGGCGGACGCCCCGCGCGGCGGCAAAAAACCCGCGCGGCGGCTCTATCTGGGCCTTGCCGCGGCGGCAGCCGCGCTGCTCATCCTCGCGCTGGCGCTCATCCCCCGCGGCGGGGAGGACGTGACCGTGCCCTCCGCCCTGCCCACGGCGGCGGGGACCGCCCCGGCGCAGACGCCGGAGGCTGAGGCCCTGCCTGACTTTGACAGCCTCTTTGCCAACGCCGTCACGGCGGGGCCGGAGGATATCCCCACGCTGCTCGAAAACGGCAGCGTCGGCGCCATCTCCATCAGCGATGACTGCTTCATCGGCGGCAGCACCGTCATCGACAAGCCCGTCCATATCCCGGAGGGCGCCAGCCTGGACATCCGCAACATCATCACGCTCGGCGAAAACGCCGTCCTCTGGGTGGAGGGCGCCGTCACAGGCATGGATGGCGCGCTCATCGCCGGCGAAGGCCGCCTGGTGGCCGCTGCCGGCTGCGACATCGGCGCCGCCGTCTGCCTGCAAGAGGGCAGGCTGCTCGCCGGGCCGGACGGGGAGCTGGGCGCGCTGAACGGCAGCGTTTACACCATCCCGGCCCTGCCGGCGGACGCCGTCAGCGTGAGCAACATCGACGAGCTGAGCCAGGCCCTGGCCATGGGCAGCTCCGTGCTCGTGGAGGGCGATATCGAGCTCACGTCGGATGTGGAAGCCAGGTCGGCCGTGTATGTCGCCGGGGGCGCGGCGCTCAGCGGCGAGGGCAAACTGCTCATGAACGGCGCGCCGTTCGTCAATCGCGGTACGGTCAGCTGCAATGTCTGGCTGGGCTGGGGCGAGGATGCGGTGTTCGTCAACGAGGGGAGCGTCTCGTCTGCCGAGGTCTGGCTGGACGAGGGCGCCGGCTTTGCCGTCAACCGCGGCGAGCTGCTGCCCACGGGCCAGGTGGTACTCTTCAGGGACTTTATAAACTTTGGCAGCGTCAGCCTCGATGCGGAGGGCAGCGTGGTCACCAGTGACGGCGCGCTCACCATAAACGCCGGCACCATCGACGTGCAGCAGGGCGCCTATCAGCCCATGGGGCCCGTTTTCAACTGCGGGACGCTGCGCGTGGCCGGCTACATGGAAAATTCCGGCTACCTCACGAACGACGGCGAGCTGCGCGTGGCCGCCGGCGGGTACATGGACAACATAGGCGTCATCGACATGTACGACGGCTCTCCGCTGCTTGCCGTGGAGGAGGGCGCGGAGCTGAACTCGTACGCCGGCGTGATACTGCACCGCGACCAGACGGTCATCGAAGGGCGGATAGAAGGCCCTGTCTGGGGCGTGGACTTCTCGCTCATCGACGGCGACGCCGAGCGCGCCTATGTGGGCAGCGAGGAGGAGCTGCTGGCGGCCCTCGCGGACCCCGCGGTGGAGTGCGTGGTCATCAACGGCGGCGTGCGCTTCACCCAGCCGCGCACATTTACCAAAACGGTGTATATCGAGGGCGGGGGCAGCCTGCTGGTGCCGTCGGGCATGTCCCTCACCGTGGACGGGACGGTGCTCTGCGTCAACGGGGCGATCTACTGCAACGACCTGACGGTGCGCAACGGCGGCATGGCGGAGTTCCTCTGCGACTGGCGCGGCATGGGCGACGGCGGCAGGCTGACGCTCGAGGACGGCTCCTGGGCCTACACGCGCCATTCGTCGCTGTCCTTCACGGAGGTATCCCTCGGCCAGGGCTCGATGCTCGTCTACAACAACGGGAGCAGCATCTCCCTGCGCAGCGCGGAGATCAGCGGCGGCACGCTGGCCATTGCCGGCGACGGTGCGGAGCTCCAGCAGCTCACGGCGGACATCAGCTCCGGCGGGCGCATGATAAACGTCGCCCCCGTCAACGTGGCCGCGGGCGAGCTCAGCATAGCGGGCGGCAGCCTGATGTTCATGAACGACGACTTCGCGCTCGACGCCGGGCGCCTGGAGGTGGACGCGGAGAGCACGCTCGTGCTGCGCCCGCGGCTCGCGCTGGGCGCGGAGGCCGTGCTGGAGAACCGCGGCGTCGTCTCCTTCGAGGGGTCGAACGACGTCCATTGCACGGAGATCGCCGGCGTGCTGGAAAACTACGGCGAGCTCAGGCTGGGAAATCCGGTCACCGTGCGCGGCGGGCTCGTGAACGAGGGCACGATCGTCACCAACGACCGCTCGTGGTCCATCCGGCTGGAGGGCGGCGAGCTCAGCGGCAGCGGCGGCTTCCGCCCCTTCGAGTGACAAAAATATGCGCAAAAAGGCCCCGGGGAGCCCCGGGGCCTTTGTTTTATGCGCCTATACGTCCTTGAATATGTGCTCGATGACGCTCTCCATGCGCTCGCTCATGCCCTCGTCGCCGGCGGTGACGGCGTAGAGCACCAACCAGTCGGTGGCGTTGCGCGGGTCGAGCAGCGGCATCCCGCAGTCGGTGAGGATGGCGTTGAGGGCCATCCAGTGGTCGTTGAGCCGCTCGCGCGGCGAAAGGTATTCCTCGTCCGTTTCGCAGTATTCGTCGTCCACCACGTTCTCAGTGATGACATAGAGCAGGAGCAGCAGCTTGCGCGGCACGTCCGCGCGGCGGGAGCGGATGTTTTTCAGCGCCGTGGCGTTGGGCCAGTTGTATTTTATGAGCCGCTGCACCACGCTGTAGCCGGCCCGCGAGCGGCTGGAGGGCATGTTCATGGAAAAATAGAGGCGCATCACGGCCTCCATCGAGTAGTCCGGCTCTTCCAGCCCCGTCCAGGCGGGGATGGGGTGTATCAGCCGGTCGAGATAGCGGGTGAAATAGGCGTAGGCCCGCGTGTGCAGCGCGCCGAAGTTCGGCAAATTGGCTATATAGCACGCGCGCAGCTCCTCCTTGCTGTGGACCTGCAAAAAGGCGCTCTGCATGTTCTGCGTCAGGTGCGAGGTGACAACGCCGCGGGCGGCATCCTCCTGCGGCACCGGCGGCAGCGAGGCGAAAAAGTCCCGCGCTTCGGCGTAGGCCGCGCCGCGGCGCAGGAACCAGGCGTACACCACGTCCCGCCCCTCGCGGTAGTGCAGCCCATAGTCCGTGCAGGAGCCCAGCAGGCGGCTCGTCTGCCCCTCCGAGAGGCCGAGGGCGAAGGCGATGCGGAAGACGTCCTCCCGCCGCGAGGGCTGCGCGCGGCCGGAGACCCAGTTGCGCACCGTGCGCGCGCCGCTCTCGCCGTTCACATCTGGCCCGCCGGCAAATTCCGCCGTCAGCCGCTCCATCAGGTCCGGCCGGGTATAGAGCGAGCGCAGCACCTCGCCGAAACCGCGCAGGCGGAACTCGCCGCATTGCAGGTAATGCGCCGCCATCTCCGGCGTCATCTCGCCGGAGCCCAGCCGTTCGTATTCGTTTTCTGAGAGCAGAGTCAGTTCAAGGCCCACCAACGTCACCCCACAGATACGTCATCCTACATAATAATACATGAGAATGACAACTTTTTCAAGGCTGTGGGCCGCCTGACGTTACAATAATTTTGATTTATCCACATTCCATCACGAAGCTCAGCTCCTGCCGCTGCACTTCGCCCTCGACGGGGAAGAGGCGGCCGCCGTAGTCCCTGTAGCCGCTGTAGCGCGGGTCGTTTATCACCGTCACGCCGCCCCATTCGGCGGCATAGGCCTCGTTGGCGCGCTCGTACACACAGTCCACGACCTCCTGCCGGGCGTCAAAGTTGAACATGCCCACGCCGGGCCGGCCCCAGATATAGGCCATGGCGGCCAGCTGGTAATAGCGGCCGTAGCCGCTGGCGAGCGCGCCGTCCTCGCCGGCGAAGTCCACGGTCAGCTCCACGCGCGTGAGCACGCCGCCCTCCTCCGTGAAGTGGAACTCGGGCAGCATCTCATTGCCGAGGTGCAGGACATAAGTGCCGTCGGGCGCATCCTCCACCAGCCCCTCCGGCGTCAGCTTCACATACGCGCCGCCGATGCCGAAGTAGTCGGAGAGCTCGTTGTAGTTTTCAACGAACTCCTCCGTGCTCAGGTCGCCGCGGTGGGGCGGCATCTGCGAGCGCGCGATGCAGAGCACGCCGAACATCAGCAGCGCGGCCGCCCCGCCGGCGGCGAGGGCGGCGGTGATCCCCGCGCGCCGCGGCGCGCGGTAGACGGGTATCCAGCGCCCGTATTCGCTGTCCCAGGGCTGGTCCTCGCCCTTCAGGGAGCGCCGGTAGGCCAGCAGATAGGTGATTAAGGCGGCGATGGGGATGCCCAGCCCGAGGCCCATGACATAGACCTTCCAGGTGCGCGCGAAGGCCTCGCTGAAGCTCAGGCATTTGCCGTCATGGTCCCTGACGCTGATGCCAAGCAGCCACTTGCCCGGCGTGGCGGCAAAAAAGTGCAGGCACAGCGGCTCGAACGTAAGCAGCAGCAGCGAGCCGAGCAGCCATTCAAAAAAGGACGTCCCCGCGCTCTCGTGCGACGGATTGAGGCCCAGTACAAGTGTGCTGAAGGCGAGCGAGGCGGTGCCGTACAGCCACGAGTCGATGAAGCGCGCGAAGTAGCGCCGCCAGGGGCCGGGCTCGGTATAACCGTCCGTCCAGCCCGGGGAGGGGCGGCGATGGGAATATTTGATGCCGGTGTCGAGATACAGGCGCCGCGCCTCCTGCTGCGGCTGGCCGGCGCGTGCGGCGGCCTGCCGGCCCGTGAGCGGGAAATCGTCCCCGGGGCCATCCCTGCCGCCCGGAGCGTCCCCCTGCGCGCCGGGCAGGGCCTCCTGCGCGGCTGGGGAGGGCAGGGCCACGTCCATCATGTCCGCCCAGCCCGCGCCGGCGTCTATCAGCGAGCGGCACTCGGCCTCGGCCCGCGCCATCTCCCCGCGCATGGAGCCCAGGCGCACGAGCTGCGCGCGCAGGGCGTCGGCGAGCGGCAGCGCGCCGGACTGCACCTCTTTTATCTCCTGCAGCGAGAGCCCCAGCGAGCGCAGGCGCTTGATCTTCATCAGCGTGTCCAGGTCGTCCTCCGAGTAGTCGCGGTAGCCGTTGGGGGAGCGCGCGGGGCTCAGCAGCCCCTCGGACTCGTAAAAGCGTATCCCGGAGCGCGGCAGGCCGCTGCGCTGCTCCATCTCTTTGATGTTCATGTGACCGCCTCCACGCCTATAGTAAGCTATAAACCCCCTTTACTGTCAAGCCCATATGCGCCAAAGGGCGGCTTCGCGGCCGTGAGCGCGGCTCATTTTTCCCGCGCGCATTTTGAATCGGCCGCGATTGTGCCGCATGCGCGGCTGTGGTATCCTGATGCCGGGGTGATAACATGCGCATAAACGAGATAATACGGGAAAAGCGCCGCGCGCTGGGGCTCACGCAGGAGCAGGCCGCCGGGCGCCTCGGCGTCACGGCCAGCGCCGTCAACAAATGGGAGCGCGGCGCGAGCCTGCCGGACATCACGCTGCTGCCGGCGCTGGCGCGGCTGCTGGGCGTGGACCTGAACACGCTGCTGGATTTCAGCGAGGAGCTGACGGACGCTCAGATAGGCGGATTCGTAAACTCCCTCGACGGCATGGCGCGCTCGGAGGGCTACGATCGGGCCTTCCGGCGGGCCGTGGAGAAGATACGCGAATATCCCAGCTGCGAAAAGCTGCTGCTCTCGGCGGCCTATTACCTGGACGGCGCGCTCTTCCTCTGCGGCGTGGAGGACGAGGGGGAGTACCGGCGGACGCTCGACGGCTGGTATGAGCAGCTGCTGGAGAGCGCGGACGGGGAGATACGCGAAGCCGCGCTGGTGATGGTGCTCGCCCGCTGCCGGCAAGAGGGCGAGCTGGAGCGGGCGGAGGCGCTCATCAAGGCCCTGCCGCGGCCGCAGATCGACCGCCGCGAGCAGCTGGCGCTGCTCTATACGGCGCAGGGGCGCGCGGACGAGGCGCGCGGTATCTGGCAGAGCCGCGCGCTGGAGGGCATTACCGAGGCCGTGACGGCAATGACGCACCTGATGGACGACGCCTTCAAGCGCGGCCGGACGGAGGACGCGGAGCGCATCGCCGGCGTTGTGGAGGCCGTCGCCGCCGCGGCGGGGCTGCCGGAGTGGATGGGCCTTTCCGCCCGGCTGGAGCTCGCGGAGCTCCGCGGCGGCGGGGAGGAGCACGGCGAGCTGATGGAGCGCATGAAGCGCTCGCTCGGCACGCCCTGGGAGCCGCAGGGCAGCCCGATATACGACCTCCTCTCCGGCGGCGGCGTGAACGATCTCACGGGCCGGCTGAAGGAGCTGCTCGAGCGCAGGGAGCGCGGCGGCGCGGGCTGTTGATATGAAAAAGGCGCACGCCGTGAGCGTGCGCCTTTCGGTCATGCTTATTGTTTTACATTGCAGACGAGTTCGCCGTTTTCCACGTCCAGCACCAGCGTGCTGCCCGCGGGCAGGTCGCCGGAGAGGATGCGCCGGGCGATGAGCGTCTCCGCGCTGCTCTGCAGGTAGCGCCGCAGCGGCCGCGCGCCGTAGAGCGGGTCGTAGCCGCGGTCGATGATGAGCGCCCTGGCCGCATCCGTGAGCTCCAGGCCCAGCGAGCGGCCGGCCAGGCGGGAGCGCAGGCCATCCACCATGATGTCCACGATGCCGGTGAGGTTCTCGCGCGTCAGCGGGCGGAACATGATGATCTCGTCCAGGCGGTTGAGGAACTCGGGGCGGAAGGAGCGGCGCAGCTCTGCGCGCACGGCCTCCTGCGCCTCGGCGCTGATGCTGCCGTCGGGCTTGATGCCCTCCAGCAGGTACTGGCTGCCGAGGTTGCTGGTGAGGATGATGATGGTGTTCTTGAAGTCCACCGTGCGGCCCTGGCTGTCGGTTATGCGGCCGTCGTCAAGGATCTGCAGCAGGATGTTGAACACGTCCGGATGGGCCTTCTCCACCTCGTCGAACAGCACCACGCTGTAGGGCGCGCGGCGCACGGCCTCGGTGAGCTGGCCGCCCTCGTCGTAGCCGACGTACCCCGGGGGCGCGCCGATCAGGCGGGAGACGGAGTATTTCTCCATGTACTCGGTCATGTCTATGCGCACCATGTTGCGCTCGTCGTCGAAGAGGCACTCGGCCAGGCTCTTGGCCAGCTCCGTCTTGCCCACGCCCGTGGGGCCGAGAAAGAGGAAGCTGCCTATCGGCCGGTTCGGGTCCGAGATGCCGGCACGCGAGCGCTGTATGGCCTCGGTGACGAGCTTTACGGCCTCGTCCTGGCCCACGACGCGCTTGTGGATGACGTC
>DSLMC04102__coassemble_1320_pt1 | contig 14118 bp, 9 predicted proteins | sample DSLMC04102__metabat2_low_PE_011 | metagenome-assembled genome bin DSLMC04102
GGTTTCTTTTTGACAAGACAAAAAGAAATCTCTCAGAAAGAAATTGCAGGGGCTTTCGCCCCTGCAATCGTTTTTATAAGGGCTCCGCCCTTATATTATCTTCCCCGCGGCCCTTCGGGCCGCGCTATACCACCGGGCGTCGCCCGGCGCCTCCACACGCAGTGTGGCCCGCCGCGCCTTTGGCGCGCTGTGCATCCAGGCGCAGCTTGGCCTCCGGCCACCGGCCGGTCAGGCGGTGACTTCGCCTCCCGGGGCGTCGTACGCTTTCGACCACTCGCGTTCGAGCGCCGCCCAGTCGCGTTCGGGCAGTTTTTCGGTCCAGTCCTCGACGCCGCTCTTCAGCCACTCATAGTCGTGGCTGTTGGTGGCCTCCTGGATGTCCTCGTAGTACCACGCGCTCTCCAGCACGTTGTCGCTGAAGGTGTTCATAACCGCCCATGAGAGCAGGTGCTCAGCATCCGGCCTGCGCAGGAGCACGCGGTTGACTATCGCCACGGCCTCCGCGCGGGTGATGCTGGCGTTGGGCCGGAAAGTGCCGTTCTCATAGCCGTTCACCAGCCCCATGTCCACCGCCGCCTGGACGAAGTCCGCGTACCAGCTCGAGTAGCTCACGTCGCTGAACGCGCCCTCATACTCCGCCGCGTAGTCGAAGAAGCGGGTGGCGATGGTCACGAACTCCGCGCGGGAAATGCTCGCGTTCGGGCGGAAGGTGCCGTCCTCATAGCCGGTGATGATGCCGAGGTTGCTCAGCGTGGATATGGCGTTGTTGTACCAGTCGCCGGCCTTCACGTCCGTGTAGCCGCTCACCGTGCTCCAGTACTCCGCGCGCACCTCGTCGGTGAGCAGGCGGAAGAAGATGGTGGCCACCTCAGCGCGGGTGATGTTGCCCTGCGGGCGCACCGTGCCGTCCTCATAGCCTATGATATAGGCATAGTGGTCGTCAATGTTCAGCCACTTGGGCACAAACTCTTCCTCTTCATCGTCCCCGTCGTCCGGGTCGGGCACCGGGATTATCGGCCTTCCGCCGCCCTCGTCGCCGTAGACAAGCACGAACGGTGAAAAGCTGCCTACGTCGAACGTGACGTAGTACTCTCCGCCGATGCGCATGACCTCCCCGGCTATTACATCCTTGTTGGTAGTATCAAGCACATCGGTGCCTACCGCAGCGTGCTCGCGGTCGAACTCCGTGAAGTGGACGATGTAGAAGCTGTCGCTTGCGCTCGCGCCGTCGGGCAGCGGCCAGTATATGCTGAGCTCCCCGCCGCTGAACGTCACCTTTGCGTTGCCGTTTTCGGTGTCCACAAGGTCCATGTAGCACATCTCATACTCAGCATTGCGCAGAGCGGCACTTACGGCGTCGAAAGCCGCCTCGGCCATTGCCGTCTCGAACTCGCCGCTGGTCTCGTTGGTCACCTCGTCGATGAGCAGCTGCACACGGCTCACAAGGTCCTCATCGTCGAATGCAACTCCGCTTTCGTTGACGTAATAGGTTATGCTGTCGTTCCCGACGGCCGTGATCACGCCGCTGTCCACGCCGGCCGCGTTGCCGGCGATAGAATTGGTGGTTTCCTCGTTGGTGGTGCTAAGCACGGTCAGCTCGCCGATGCCGATGTCGATATCGGTCGTGAGAGATTTGCCGCCCGCCTTCAACACTGCCTTCACCTGGCTCTGGTCAAGGTCGCCGCCCTCGATGGTCATTTTGTAGGTGTGATTGACCTGGTTGGCCGACATCAGGATATCGTCCGAAGTGATTACCTCGTTGTTATCAGCCTCGCCGTCTTCGTTCAAGTCGTCGAAATACTTCAGCGACACGCTGGGCGCACCTGCGGTCTCGGTAACGATGCTGTAGACATATGCGCTCGGGTTGCCGCTCGCATTGTAGGAGTAGACCCCCACATACCGCAGGCTCCACTCGCGCGCTTTGCCATCATAGTTATAAGTGAAGGACAGTACATCCTCAAGGTTGGCTGCTTCAGACTCACTGCCGTCGCCCGCGGCCACGCCGTTGTCGTTCAGCCAGTCCACAACGGCGTCGCTGAGCACTACGTGGTAGCCCGGCTCGGGCAGACCGCTTTCGGAGTTGTTGATGTACTGATCATTCGCCCCGACAACAGCCGAGTAGCCGTCGCCGCCGGTGTACGCCACTATGTCGGCCGGCGTAATGGTGACGCTGTAATCGTCGACCTCGACCTTTTCCTCGTCCGTCGGGTCGCCGCCCGGCTCGTCGCCCGGCAGATCCACCGTCGCGGTGTTGGTTATGGTCTTGCCGACATCCTCCGCACCGACAGTGTAGCTGGCAGATATGGTAACCGTGGCATTCGGGGCAAGGTTGGTTATCGTGATAACGCCGTCTTCGACCTTGTATCCTGTCCCCGGGTTAATGGCCAGCGTGCCTTTTCCGTCGATAGTGTCGCGGACCGTGGTGTTGAGCGCCACTTCGCCGGTGTTTTCAATGGTTATCTCATAATTCAGCACGTCGCCGACGCGGGCCTTGAAGCCCTCGGGGATCTCGTCGACGGTCACGTCGTCCCTCGTGTAGGAGACAAGCGTCTTCGTGACTTTAGCGTCGGTGGTGCCGGTCTTGAAGCTCGCCGTGTAGGTGTAAGTCTCTCCGCCCACGGCGGTGAATTCGTGGCTCAGCGTCTCATTCGTAGACGTGCCGGCCACATCATGCGTCCAGCTCCACTTGACGAACACGTTGCCGTCCTCGGGTATCGCAGTGCTCTCGGCCTTCACCTCGCCGCTGTACACGCCGTCACTGTCATCATCGGTGAGCGTCACAACGTCGAGCGTCGGGCTGACGCTGCCCATGCCAGTGCTGTCACCGGCCACTTCATAAACTATCCGCGCCTGCTTGTAGTCGGGCGTGCCGTCCTCCCACTCGTCGCGGGCATATACAAGCTCGACAACGGTATCTTCTTTAATGCCATCAGCGTCACTTGTTATCGGCAGCGCCGTATCCAGTACATACTGGATACCCTCACCATTTTCAACCTTCTCAGGCGCAACATGCGTCGCACCGGTCTCGGTGGAAATGGAAACACTCCAACTGTCGCCCTCGTTGAGGGTGTATTCGGTTGTAGTTACGCCGCTCGGCATGAATTCATTGCCAGTTTCAGCCGAATCGTAGTAATACTTGACAATCAGCTTGTACTGCTTCTTGACGTCAACAGTGATATCACCTTCGCCCGTCGTGTCGCCATCAGAGGCCGTAGCGGTGTTCTTCACAAATCCGGCCTCGGCGTCAGCCGCGGTGACCTTATACTGGGCATAGAATGTCTCGCTGTCGCCGGCCGCAAGGTCAAAATTCCCCGCTACACTCTCGCAATCAGCGTCAGTGTACACAGTGAGCGGCTGGCCGTCGAGGGTGTCCGTCACGCTGATATTTTCCAGCGCCACGTTGCTTTTGTTGGTCACGACTATCTTATAAATGATAGTCTCGCCGACTTTCGCCGCGGGTATAGCGGCTCCTTCTTCAACGTCAGTCTCGCCGACCTTGATAACGGTCTTCACGACACTCAGCTCGCGGCTTATCGGCGTGTAGGAGTTGGTCAGTGCCACCGTCGCAGTGACAGGCCCTTCGCCATTTACTGCCAAAGTAGCGCTTCCGTTAGCGCCATTGCACAGATAGCCTTCGACTGCGTAGTTGTCCTCCGTGACGGTGTAAGTGCCCAGCGACAGGCCCCCTATCGTCCAGGTATAGGTGGTGCCTTCATCAGCATTCGAGAGGGTAAGTTCTTTTTTATAATCACCAGGCCCGGTGACTGTAATGGAGAAATTGCTGGGCAGCGTATCATTGCCCTCGAGGCCCTCCACCGTCTTCGTCACCGTCAGCGTGCCGGTTATTTCCTTCCACTGGGCCATATACGTCACCGTTTCGGTGACAGTTTCTGCAACTTCCGGGCTCCACCCCTCAAAGGTGTAGCCCTCGCGCTTCGGGTCAGCAGGGCTGCCGTCAACCAGGAAGTCCGGCGTGTCCTCGCCATAAGTCAGGCCATCGTAAGTCTGGTCGGCAAACACCTCTTCGCCCTCGACGCCGTCAGTATACGCCACCGTATACGTCTCCCTGACATAATACAGCTTCAGCACAAGGCTCCCGTCGCCCGCGATGGTGCCGCTCGTGATGTTGTCCTCGTTGTCCTCGTCGAACGTGAAGCCGGTATAGCTATTTGGAGTCGCCGTCACTTCCTCCCCGGTCGTGCCGGCCAGGTTGTCGGTTTCAGAAAGCTCGAACGTCCCGTCCAGCTGCTCCTGATAGTGCTCGACTTTATAAGCCGTATTCGTGTTCTTCGCCCACTGAGCGTAGAGCGTCAAATCCTCATTGAGCGCGTCTATATGCTCTCCGTTCTCGTAGCCGGTTCCTGTTCCGTCAGCTTTAGTGTTCCAACCGGTAAATGTATAGCCCTCGAGTTCGTACCCATTTTCTCGCAGCGTGACGCCGAGGCCCTTGATAACGCTCTGATCTTCCATCATGCCGGTCGCGTCTTCGGCGTTCTTGTTATACGTCACCGTAACGAGCTCCTGTTTGAGCTCATCTATTGTGATCTGCCCATTCAGGTGCCAGCACGGGTTGGGGGCCTCTGGATAACCATTTGCGCCGGCATCCGTGTGCAGCTTGTCCCATTCGACCTTGTCATCGATTATAAATCCCTCGTTGTCGTCATGCTTAATGAGGTTGTTTATCTGCTCCGCGACTGCGTCTATCTCGCTCTCACTGAGCCCCGGGTCGTTGTATTCCGCGCTCGCCACGGGCAGCTGCACATCGGGTATCATGCCTATCGTGTAATACCCGCTGTCGTTGAGCGTGGTGAGGCCCCAACCGCGGATCTGGCTAATTTGCTCGTCCGTCAGCGGGCTCTCGTCATCATTGACAACCCGCACATACACATAAACGTTCTGCGGCGTCTCCGTCTCCACCTTCTCGCCCCATACCTGCGGCACATTGAAGTCAACAGTTTTAAGTTCGCCGTTGACCTTATAAGAGAAGGTCGTAGTGCCGTTCGCATAAACCCAGTCGCTCGCGGTCAGCTTTTCGCCATCAACCGTGATGGGATAAGTGACGGTGTACGTAGTCGAGCCGTCGGGATTGGGTTCGCCGTTACTCGGATTCCAAAAAAGCGTGTTGCCGCTCACACTCACGCCGTCCAGCCCGCTCACATTGCCCAGCTGGATATTCTTGCCCATCGGGTCGCTCACCGCGCCCGCCGTGGTCGATGTCACGCTGCCCGCAATCTCCTGAAGCAGCCCGCTCAGGCTCTCGCCGCTGGCCTGCTCGTATTTGCCGGTGTCGGCAACGCCTTCCATGGTGTATATCGCGTTTCCATTGGGCTCGCCCAGATAAAGCCCGTACACCTCGCAGCCGTCCTCGCGCGCAAAATCAGCCTCCGCGATCGTCGGGTCGCCGTTGTTCGTGTACGGGCGCTCGTCACCGCCATACTCGTAGTTTCTTTTTTCATAGTGTATACACTCTACATTGAGAATGGCATATACACCTGAGTCATAGCTGCTTCCGTTGCCTGTAGTGCTGTTATAGACAAAATCGCTTTCAGTTACAGCGTTCTTATCTGGCAAGTTTATATTTGCAGGACCACCACTAAAATCAATGTCATACCAGCTGTGGCCTAACAGGGGTACGTCCACGCACCCAGACCAACCCGACGTGCCCTTCACCGGATAGCTATACGTCGGCTCGCCGTCGGACAGGACAACTATAACCTTCTTGTCCGCGGTGGAGCTGCTGAGTATCTCGCGTGCCTCATGTATGCCGGCCTGTATGTTCGTGCCGCCATTCATGCCGCCATCGGCCCATATTCCGTCGACAGCATTTGCCACTTGACTTCTGGAGTCGGTCAGCCCGCATTCCATATCCGCAGTCCGGTTATAGGAGACAACGGCAAGCTTCACATCCGCGGTCACGCTGTCAGCCAGCAGCGTATTTGCGAAAGCCTTGGCGGCATTCTTGGCGCTTTGGAGCTTCCCGTCATCGTTCATACTATTAGAGCGGTCGATAACGAGCACCACGTCCGTGTCCGTCCCCGGCACCGTGACATTGTCCGGTATAGTCACCTCGAGCGTGATTTCATATTCGTTCTTGCCGACATATTCCGCCGTCTTGCTTACAATGACGTCGTCCTCTGTAGTAACAGCCCCGCCGTTCTGCACATAGGTGTCACTGTAACCCGGCACCGGCTCGTCAACCGCCGCCGCGCCTGTCACGCAGAAGCTCGCCACCAGCGCGAATACCAGCGCCAGTGCAAGCGCGCGTTTTGCCTTCTTCATTTTCCGCATTCTCCTTTCATATCCCGCCTGCGCGGGCGCTCTGTACAAAACTGAACATCGGGTCCTCCCAGCCTACGCTCAGCTGCTCGTTTTCGAGCATCCGCTCGTAGGCCCCGGCGAGGAAGGCGGCCACACCCTCCTCCAGATGGCTCTTGGTGGCCAGGTACAGCCGCCGCAGGCTGCGCGGGTTGCACTTTTCCGGCTCCACGCGCGCCGGTGAGCTCAGAGCCCGTATGGTGTCCGAAACATACGTGCGGCTGAGCGGCGCGCCGCCGCGCGTGGTGAATATGGGCCCCTCCATGGCGCCCGCGCGCCGCGCGAAGCCCAGCAGCTCCTCCCGCAGGCAGCGCGGGACGGCGGAAACGCGCCTCGTGCCGCTGGGGAAGCTCACCACGGCCCCCTCCTCCACGGCCTGCGCCGTCAGCCGCGGCAGCTCGCTTACGGTGAGGCCCGTGGTGGCGAACACCTTCGTGAGCATATAGGCCCGCTCGCGCTGCAGCTGTTTTGCCGCCTGCAAAAGGCGTATGTACTCCTCGCGCCGCAGCTCGGGCGCGGCCTGCTCCGGCTCGGGCACGCCGCGCTGCATCTGCAGCTCGCGCCGCCCGGCGAAGCTGAGGAAGCCGTTCACCACCGAGAGCGCGGCGTTCACCGTGCCGGTGGAATAGCCGGCCTCGTCCATGCCCAGCCGCCAGTCCTCCAGCGACTCGCGGGTGATCTCCCCGCCCTCCGGCAGCGCGTCGCGCAGGGCGTTGAGCTTGCTGCGGTAGGTCTGTATGGTGCCCGCCCCGCGGCCGCGCCGCGCCAGGTCGTCCAGATAGGCCTCGATGGCCTGCTCGTCCAGGTATGTGCCGTCCTTATCCCTCATCGCGTCACCCTCTCCATGCGTTCCCTACCAAATAGCTGTTTTGTCCTCAAGCGCTGAGGGCAATACATAACACACTGTGCAGTACAAGTAAGTTTAGCACAGTTAATTCAATATTTCAAGCCCTTTGCCTCCATTTTGGGCATGGAAAATCAGGCCGAAGAAAGTCGATTTTTCGTCGGCCGGCGTGAGCGCGCCCGGACAGCTGCTGAGACGGCTGCCCGGGCGCTTTCTTTATGCCCAAATTATCGTAACGTCCTGCTAAAGCGCAAAAAATCAGGACAAAACAGCTATTCTGTTGCCAGTACCAGCTCCAGCCGGTCGAGCAGCCGCATGTGCTCCTCGCCGGTGGAGATCAGATAGATGCGCGTGGTCTCGATGTTCGAGTGCCCCATCACGTCCGCCAGCTTGGCCACGTCGAGCGTGAGCTCATAGAATATGCGCGCGAAAAGGTGCCGCAGGTTGTGCGGGAACACTTTCGAGCGGGGGACGCCCGCGCGGTCGCACACCGCCTTCATCTCCGCCCACACCTGCTTGCGCGACAGGGTTTTGCCGTTTCTGGTGAGGAACACCTCGCCGGAGGCGGTTTTTTTCGTTTTCGCATAGCGCAGCAGCGCGCGCTTCAGCTTATCCGGTATCAGTATCTCGCGCGTCTTGCCCTTCAGCCGCACCACCGCGCGCCCGGCCCTCGCGGCCTCCACGGTGATATACCGCAGCTCGGAAACGCGGATGCCCGTGGCGCAGAGCGTCTCCATCACAAGCGCAGTGCGCTCGCGGCCCATGCCGCGCGCCGCGGCCACCAGCCGCTCGTATTCCCCGCGCGTCAGCTCGCGCCCCGCCGAGCGGAAGGCGCGCCTCTGCGTCCGCAGCGGCTTCACGCGGCAGTCCGCCCGGCCCATGACGGCGAAGAACTTGTTCAGCGCCGCCAGCATGGCGTTCACGGTGGCCGCCGAGAGCCGGCCGGCAAGCTGCTCCCGCCACTCCGCCGCGGATTCGCGGCTGGCGGGCGCGCCGCCCAGCCAGTCGCCGAAGCGCCGCACGTCGCGGACGTACTTCTCCACCGTCGCCGGCAGCCGCTCCTCGGCGCGGAGCGCGGAGGCAAATTCCGCGAGCCGCTCCGATGTCACAGCCAATTCTGTCATGCCAATTCCTCCTTTTGGACAAGTTATATTCTATGCCGGTCACGTCACCTCAAAACAACAGCATACCATTTTTAACTGCAAAGCAGGTAAATAACGTAAATAAAAAACGCCCCGGCCCGCCAGATACGGCGTCCCGGGGCGCTTGCTGTAAATATTTAACTGTCACATAAGGGCGATCAGGCGCTTTCCGCCGCCGCCGGAAGCCGCGCTGCGAGAGGCTGAAGCGGCGCCTGTCGCGCGCTCCTCCTCGCCTTTTTCCACGCGCGCGGCGCTGTACGTCCCGCCCGCCGGAGCGCCGGCGGAGGCGTAGGCCGCGGTGATCTCCGGCAGCATGTCAAGATAGCTCTCCTGCAGCGCCAGCTCCTGCTCGGCCTCGCGGTAGCTCTCGTCCACGCGCACGGCCTCTTCATAGAGGGCGCGCGCCCGCGCCGTTTCGTTTTCCGCCACGGCGGCGGCGATGGCGGAGCGGTATTCGGCCAGGGCGGCCGTGCGCCGGGCCGAAATGTCGGCCTCCCGCGCCGCTTTTTCGGCGTCCAGCGCGGAGAGCTCGCCCAGCAGCTGGGTGCTCATGCTCAACCGCGCCTGGGCGGCGGCGCCGGAGTTGAGCCCGGCGGCGGCGAAGCTCTCGTCCATGTTCCGCCGCTCCACGGCGGATGAGCCGGCGGCGGCGTTTTTGGCCGCGCGGTAGGCGGCGGGCAGGGCGTCCGCCTCGCCGTCAAGGGCCGCCAGCTGCGCCTCATAGGCCCCCTCCAGGGCGGAGAGCGAGCGCGAGCGCGCCGCGTCATACAGCTCGTCGATGTAGCCGCTCTGGTCGGTGGCCGTGTAGTAATAGCGCGGCCTGCCGGCTTCCTGGGTGTAGACGTGCGTCTGCGCGTAGCCCAGCCCCTCGCCGGCGATCTTCGCGTTGCGCGCCGTCTCATAGGCCGCCAGCAGCGGCCTGTTGGCGTTCACGCCCTTGGCCGCCTCCTGTGCAATGAGGGCGGAGTAATCCACCCCTGGATCATAATTTGTCGGCATGTTTTCTCCTTTCCATGATGTGATACGCTGTGCCGCGGTCCCCGCGCCCCGTCGGACAGGCTCCGCAAGGCAACGCCGAGCGGAGCTTCCTCGCCATAAGTTTCCTCCACCTCCCGTAGCCCAGGCCACAGGCAAATACCCGCGGCCGTCGGCCGCCCGCAGGCAAATACCCGCGGCCGTCGGCCGCCCGCAGGCAAATACCCACGGCCGTCGGCCGCTACCAGCGGGAAAAGCCGCCGTATTCCACGCCGCCGTAGAGGTCGCGTATCCTCTCGGGCCGGGCGGGCAGCCGGGCCAGGTGCAGGTTGCGCAGCTCCTCATAGCGCTCATGGAAAAATGCCGCCGAGCCGGGGTTTTCGTCCACCAGCAGCGCGGCGGCCAGGCCGTAGGCCATCGCCCCGCGGGCGTAGGCCGCGCCCACGCCGGGCACGGGATCGTCCAGCCCCTCCACGGGCAGCCACTCGCCGCGGCAGCCCACCATCTCCGCCAGCTCGGCGAGCATCATGTTCACCGCCGCCGGCGTCCGGTGCCGGTAGTCCTCCGTGCGCTCGCAGCGCGCCTCCCCCTCGGCGGAGAGCTCGTCCATCAGCGCCATCGCCGCGTCGAATATCTCGCCCACCAGCGCCATCCACTTCCCTCCTTTCCCAAAATGTGCGGGGAGGCTCACCTGCCTCCCCGCGCGCAAAATCAGGCCGAATAGGCCTGCTCGGCCAGGCCGGAGGGGTACTTGCCCTCCGCGTGGGCGTAGCAGCGGAGCACTTCGCCGTCCTTGAGCGTCACCGTGCCGCCGGAGGCCAGCTCGAGCGCGCCGGCGCTGTAGCGCGGGTCGCTGCCGTCCAGCGTGTAGCCGATCTCCGCGCCCGTGGCGGTGACGGTGGCCACCGCGCCGCTCATGGCTATCTGCGGCGCGGCGAGCACGCTGTCCGCGGCCGCGTAGACATAGACGCCCGCGCACTTTTCGGCCAGCACGCCGGCCCAGTAGCGCACGCGCCCCTCGATGACGTTGCCGTCTATGCCCATCGGGTCCTTCTGTATCTTGTACTTGGCCAGCTTCTGGGCGAAGGGGCAGGCGTCCTTGTGCTGGAGGATGAAATAGACGTCCTCCGGCATGTCGCCGTCGGGCACCACGTGCACGTCGAAGCCCGCCACGCGCGGCAGGCTGTTCTCGGTCAGCGCCTGCGCGCCGAGCTGGTCGAGGTACGTCAGATTCGACAGGTTGGGCAGCATGGCCGCATAGGTCTCGGAGATGAACAGCCCGCGGCCGCGGCGCGGCACATAGCTGTTGTTCATGTAGCTGGCGCCGGCCTGGATGAGGCCGAGCAGCGTGTCCGTAGTGGGCGCGGCCCCGCCCACGATCTTGCCGCCGCCCAGCGCCCATTTTCCGAGCACGTAGCGCTCGATTTCGGGCATCACCACGTCGCGTATCTGCACATGCAGCCTTGCGGAGGCGTCCTTTACGTTGTACTGGTCCTGGGCGTTGCCCTCGTCGATGGAGCCGGTGAAGGAGCGGTCGCGCTCGATCTTGAAGGTCTGCACGCGGTCGCCCAGCTCCTTCACCTCGCCATAGCGCGAGGTGCCGCCCAGCTGATAGTCGTTCATCTCCATCTTGTCCACAGCATAGACGGAGACCTCGTTGACGCCCGTGAACTCCACCTTGTTGTTCACCGCCCCGCGCAGCAGGCTCTCCCGCGCAAAGGCGTCGTCAACATACTTGGAAAATTTGCTCGCCAGATTGATCGCCATATGATCTTCCTTTCAAAAATAATTTTTCCCCGGGCTGCGCCCGGACTGCGTCCGGAGGCATTTGCGCTGCGCGCCAGGCTGCGCCTGGAGGCATCTGCGCTGCGCGCCTCATTGACGGGAACGTTCCAATAATAGGCCGTGGCGCAGCCCTCTGCCTCGCCTCCCCTGCCGCGCAGGGGAGGTGGCCGCACTTTCGTGCGGCCGGAGGGGTGCCATAAGTCCGCACCGCCATACTAAACCCGCCCCCTTCACGCCCCGTAGCCCAGCCGCAGGCAAACACCCGCGGCCGTTGGCCGCCGAGCGGAGCTTCCCCGCATAAGTCCCTGCCACCCTCCCGTAGCCCAGGCCGCAGGCAAACACCCGCGGCCGTTGGCCGCTCAGACGCTGTTCCAGCCCACGGCCACCGGGTCGAATATCTCGCCCTCGCCGGCGGAGCGCACGCGCCCGGTGCTGCGCGCGGCGTTCTCGCGCTCCTGCCTGAGCGCGTCGAGCTCCTGCCTGAGCTCGTCCAGTTCCCGCTCGCGCCGGGCCAGCTGCGAGCGCAGCAGATAGTCGCCATAGGCCCCGGCCAGACTCTCGCCGGCCCTCACGCGCCGCCACACCTCGCGCGGCACCACGGCCCTCTCGCCGGCGGAGAGCCTCGCGGCCTCCTCCGGGAAGCGCTCCAGGAACGCCCTGCACTCCTGCGCGCGGCGCTCATGCGCCGGCAATGCGCCGCCGGCGAGCGCCCTCTCCGCCAGCGCGAGCAGCTCCTCCGTGCCCACGCGCACGCGCTGCCCGCGCCCGTCGCTGAGCTCCCAGACGCACTGCGCCCCGGCAGGGCCCATGCCCGGGCCCCGGATCTCGCCCTCGCCGGGCCAGAAGGCCCGCTCCGCGCCTCTTTTGATGCTGTTTTCCTCCATATTTCTCCTTTCCCGGCCTCTGCGGCCGTGTGTGATAGCTCCTCAGCCCCGCCCGCCGGCCTCTGCGGCGCGCCGCGAGCGTATGGCCTCGACCAGCCCCCGGCGGTCGGTCACGCAGCTGTCCGGCACGCGCTCTAAGTAATCCAGAATGTCGATGTGCCCACCGGCGAGCAGGTTGTCCAGCGTCTGCACGGAGGCGACCTCGCTCCAGTAGGCGGAGGCCCCCACGTCCAGCTTGAGCCTCATGGGCAGCTCCCGCAGCGCGCCGAAGTCGAAGCCGGCCTCGATCTTCCCGCCCTCGGTCAGCGCCAGCTCCCCGGCGGCGAAGTCGAGCACCTCCCGCGGCAGCGCCGGGTCGGGCTCCAGCTCCACCGTGCGCACGCCGTAATAGCCCGCCATGAAGTCGATGTAGATGCGCCCCAGGTCCTCCACGGACTGGTACAGCGCCTGGCGCGTGAGCTCGTTGGGCGTGGCCGCCGCGCGCTGCAGGGCGATGATGGCGCTGGTGTTGTCGGGCCGCGCGTCGCCCAGGGCCACGCTGGTGGCGCCCAGGTTGGACTGCGTCAGCTCCTGCGTGAGCGAGATGAACTGCGCGATCTGCGGCGAGATCTGCGCCGGCTCGAGTATCCTCGCCACGCCGGACATGTCCCCGCCGCTGACGCCGATGGCCCTGCCGATGCCGTTGTCCCAGTGAGCTATGCGCGTGCGGTCATAGATTATCTTGGGATACGCCGTCATCATCAGCGAGGTCATGGTCATGGCGAAGAGCTTGTTTATGTATATCTGGTTGGGTATCAGCCCCGTGAGCATGGCCTGCCCGTGATAGCTGTCCTGCACATTGTCCCAGCACATCCAGGTGACGGGGTAGCGCCGCAGCCCCAGGTCCCAGGGCTCGCGTATCATCGCCCCGCGGGCGCACTCGCAGGCCCACACCGTGCCCGTCTCGTCGTTTTTCCACAACCTGAGCAGCACGGTCGTGCGTCCGCCCGTGTCCTTATAGCCGTCCTGGTATTCCTCGTCCGCGTCGCTCTCGATCTCCTCCCACTGCGCGCAGCCGAGCTTCCGGGCCCGCTCCCTGAGCTCCGGCGTCAGCTCGCGGCGCTTTATCAGGATGTACGGCTGCTCCTCCACGCGCCGCTCGGCCGTGTTGCCGAATCCGACGCGCGTGTTGCGCACGATCTCCGTCACCACCGCGCCGCGCCGGCCGCCGCCGGCGTCCGCCTCCGCGTCCCAGTAGGTGTAGGTGGCGGCGTCGCCGTCCACGGCGGCGTTGCGCAAAAATTCCCTCAGCATGACGGTGATGCCGTTGCGCTCGAATATCTCCTCGAACTGCGCGTTCACGGCCTCGGCGGCCCGGCGCGCGGCGCGCCCCCCGCCCAGCGGCGAAGCCGCCAGCTTCACGTTGTCGGATGTGCAGGAGGCCACGGTGAAGAGCGTCACGCGCTTGAGGAAGTTGAACACCGGCGTCGGCAGCCCGTTGGACTCCACGCCCTCCCACTGCCGCCCGACAAAGAAGTTCTCGTTCACGCGCACGTTGTCGTCCAGCTGGATGGAGGCGTTGTAGTCGAGCATCCGCTCATATTCGCGCCACACGCTGCGGGCGCTTATCTCCTTTTTCAGCCTCTCTCACCTCTCCTTCCCAAAAGCTCCTCCATGCCGTAGCCGAGGATGTTGGCGATGCCCTCCTGCAATCGCCTCTGCTCGCGCTCGGCCGCCGCGTCCGCCGGCGCGCCGTCCCCGGCCGCGCCCTCCTCGCCGCCTCCGTCCGCCGGAGGCGCGCCCTCGCGCGCTTCCCTCCGCGCGAGCAGCGCCAGGGCCAGCGCCGCGGAGCCCAGCCCCACCGCCGCCGCCGAAAAAACAAGCGCCAGCGCGGTGAATATCACGTCCATTTCCTTCCTCCTTTTCAAAGTATGCCACCCCATTTCTGAGAGATTTCTTTTGCTTGCGCCAAAAGAAACCCCTCAGACTCCAAAGAAAAGCGCCCTGGTGCGCATCGTAGCCGCGTGCTGTCTTTTATGCCTTCCAACGCATCGCAGGTGGTCTTCCCGTCGATGAATGAGTTTATCGCATCGCCGTCCGTGCGTTGCTTCGCTTACGCTCGCGGCACTAACCATTAAAATCCCGTCAGCGGCGCGAGCGAAGCGAAGCCAGGCTGCGATAAGGAGGCAATGGG
>DSLMC04102__coassemble_1321_pt1 | contig 14103 bp, 14 predicted proteins | sample DSLMC04102__metabat2_low_PE_011 | metagenome-assembled genome bin DSLMC04102
CAGGAGACGGCCATCGGCGCGCTGGCGCTGTACGTCTCCGGCGGCAGCGTGGGCTCGTTCCAGCCGATGAATGTGAATTTCGGCATCATCAGCCCCCTGGGCTACCGCGTGAAGGGCAAACGCAACAAGAACGCGGAGATATCCCGCCGCTCGCTGGAGCTGCTCGGCGGGCTGATGGAGACAAAGGAGGTCTTGAGGTCTTGAGGATCATCGTAGACGCGATGGGCGGCGACAACGCGCCGCAGGCGCCGGTCATGGGCGCCGTTAGGGCGGCGTCGGAGCTGGGCGTGGACGTCACGCTCGTCGGCCGCCGGGAGGAAATTGAAAAATGCCTCGGCTCCGCCGCGGGAGTGACGGTGGTGGACGCGCGGGAGGTCATCAGCATGGAGGACGACCCGAGCACGGCCACCCGCCGGAAGAAGGATTCTTCCATGGCCGTGGCGCTGAACATGCTCAAAAACGGGGAGGGCGACGCCGTCGTCTCCGCGGGCAGCACGGGCGCGCTGCTCACCGGCGCGACGCTGACGGTCAAGCGCGTGCGCGGCATCCGCCGCGCGGCCCTGGCCCCGGTGCTGCCGGCCGGCGAGCACGGGGTGGTGTTCATCGACTGCGGCGCGAACGTGGAGTGCACGCCGGAATACCTCCTGCAGTTTGCTTTCATGGGCAGCTTTTACTCCAAACACATCCTCGGCGTGGCGGAGCCGAAAGTCGGGCTGCTGAGCAACGGTACGGAGCCCACAAAGGGCGGGGAGCTGCAAAAGGAGGCCTTCAAGCTGCTGCAGAAGGCCGCGGACGAGGGGCGTATCAACTTCATCGGCAATATCGAGGGCAACGACGTGATGGCCGGAAAGGCCGACGTGGCCGTGACGGACGGCTTCACGGGCAACGTTTTCCTCAAAGCCAGCGAGGGCATGATAAAGTTCGCGCTCGGCAAGCTGAAGGACGTGTTCTACAAGAGCACCAAGAACAAGCTGGCCGCCGCGGCGCTCAAGGGCGACTTCATGGCGATGAAGGACAGCCTGGACGTGAACAAGGTGGGCGGCACGGCCCTGCTGGGCATCTCCAGACCCGTCATCAAGGCCCACGGCTCCTCCAATGAGGAGGCCATTTTCAGCGCGATCCGCCAGGCCGTCGCCTTCGCGAAGGCCGGCGTCATAGATGAGATAGCGAAAAACACGGAATACATGCGCCTCCCCACGGAGGGCGCGGCAAAAACGGAGGAATGAGAAATGATCTACGACAAAATCATCGGCATGGTGGCCAACCAGTTCGGCGTCGATAAGGATGAGCTCTCCCGCGACACTTCCTTTGCCGACGACCTCAGCGCCGACTCCCTGGACGTCGTCGAACTGAGCATGACCATCGAAGAGGAGTTCGACCTGGGCGAGATCGCCGAGGACGACCTGAAGAAGATCTCCACCATCGGCGACCTTGTGGACTACGTCGAAGGGGCCACGGCCTGATGAAGGCCATAGAGGAAAAACTTGATTATACCTTCCGCGACCAGGAGCTGCTGGTGAACGCCCTCACGCACAGCTCGTATGCCAACGAGAACCGCGGCCACAGCTGCGAGAGCAACGAGCGGCTGGAGTTTTTGGGCGACTCGGTGCTCGGCTTCGTGGTGGCGGATGCGCTCTACCGCCGCGAATCGGAGCTGCCAGAGGGGCGCATGACGCGCGTCCGCGCCCAGCTCGTCTGCGAGGACAGCCTCAGGCGCGTAGCCGCCGAGCTGGGCCTGGGGGACTACATCCGCCTGGGGCGCGGCGAGGAGCACTCCGGCGGGAGGAAGCGGACGTCCATCCTCGCCGACGCGGTGGAGGCGCTGATCGCCGCCATGTACCTCGACGGCGGGCTGGAGGTGGCGCGCGCTTTTATCGAGCGGCACATCCTCTCCGCGCTGGACACGGGGGACTGGCTGGTCTTCGGCGACGGCAAGACGGAGCTGCAGGAGCTGGTGCAGCGCAAGAGCGGCCAGACGCTGAGCTATGAGCTGGTCTCCGAGTCCGGGCCCGACCACGACAAGACCTTCTGCATGCGCGTGCTGCTCAACGGCGTGGAGCTCGCCGCCGGCGAGGGGCGGACGAAAAAGGAGGCCGAGCAGGCCGCCGCCCGCTCCGCCCTCAAGGAGCTGCTCAAATGAGCGCGCGGGAGAGCGTGATACCCGTTTTCGTGCCCCACCTCGGCTGCCCCAACGACTGCGTTTTCTGCGACCAGCGGCGCATATCCGGCGCGGCGTCGCCCGCCACGGCGGAGGACGTGCGCCGGGCCGTGGAAGCTGCCGCCGCGTCCTCGGCAAACAACGGGGGCGGGCGGCAGCTCGCCTTTTACGGCGGCTCGTTCACGGCCATACCGGCCGGGCAGCAGGAGGAGCTGCTGGGCGCGGCGCAGCCCTACCTGGCGGACGGCACGCTGAGCTCCCTGCGCCTTTCGACGCGGCCGGACGCCATCGACGGCGAGGTGCTCGCCAGGCTGCGGCGCTGCGGCGTGCGCACGGTGGAGCTGGGCGCGCAGAGCATGTCCGACAGGGTGCTCGCGCTCTCCGGCCGCGGGCACACGGCGGAGGACGTCGCGCGCGCCGCAAAAGCGGTGAAGGCCGGCGGCTTCCGGCTCATTTTGCAGATGATGACCGGCCTGCCGGGCGCCGACGACGAGAGCGACGTGCAGACGGCGCGGGACATCGCCGCGCTGCGGCCGGACGGCGTGCGGGTGTACCCGACTGTCATCGTGCGCGGGACGCCGCTTTTTGACCTCTGGCGGGCGGGGAGATACCGCGAGCACACGGTGGAGGACGCCGTGCGCGTCTGCGCGCGCATCCTGCCGGTTTTCGAAGCGTCGGGGATACCCGTCATACGCCTGGGTCTCAACCCGACAGAGGAGCTCTCAGGCGGCCAGGCGGCGGGCGGGGCCTATCACCCCGCGCTGGGCGAGCTGGTGAGGGCGCGCATCATGCGCTCCAGGGCCGAGGAGCTGCTCGCGGGCGCGGAGCCGGGCGCGCGCGCGGTGCTGTATGTGGAGCCGCGGCTGCTGTCGCAGGCAGTGGGCCAGCACGGGGAGAACCGCGCGTGGCTGAAGGAAAGGTTTGGCCTGAAAGAGCTGAAGATCCTGCCCCGCGAGGGCGTGAAGGGCCTCATGAGGGCAGAATAAGGCGGCGCCCCCGCGCGGGAGCGCCGCTTTTGCCATTTATGATATTACCGATGCGGAGCGGGGGACGGCATTTGGCTGCATTCACAGGATGAAGCGGGCGGACAGCAGCGTGATGGCGGCGGAGAGGACGGCGGCGAGCAGCTTTCCGGCGGTGTGGCGGCGGAGGGAGACGCCTGTGCCGGCGAACACGGCGGCGGTCTGGAAATGGACGGAGAGCCCGCCCCAGGCGGCCAGCAGCGAGGCGCAGGCGAGGGATAGCGGCGTCAGCCCGGCGCCGGAGAGGGCGGAGAGCCCGCCGCCGAGCTCAAAAAAGCCCGTCAGCAGCGCGCGGCTGAGCTTCAGCCCGAGGCCCGTGCGCACGGCCAGATCGCCGGCCAGGCGGGAGAACACGCCGGCGGCTTCCAGCGCGCCGGTGAGGGCGCTGAAGGCCACGACATAGCCGCAGACCGTGAGCATGGAGCGCACGGCGCCGGCGACGGCCTCCGTGAACGCGCCGGGCTGCGGCTCCGGCGGCGCGACGGGGGCGGAGGGGCGGACGCCGCCGCGCCGCGGGCGCAATATGAGCCCTGCGAGCAGGGCGGAGGCGATATGCGAGGCATAGAGCAGTGCGCCGGCGGCGGGGCTGGCGAAAACGCCCGCGCCCGCCGCGCCTATCAGGAAGGCGGGGCCGGAACAGTTGCAGAAGGCGAGGGCGTTGGAGGCGTCCTCCGGCTGCAGGTCGCCGGAGCGCACGAGCGCGGCGAGGGTGGCGGCGCCGATGGGGTAGCCGCCGGCGAGGCCCAGCACGAGGGCGGCGGCGCAGCAGCCCGGCACGCCGAAGGCGCGGGGCATCGCCCCCGAGGCCGAGCGCGCGAGCGCGTGCACCGCGCCGCTTGAGCGCAGCAGGGCGGAGACGATGAAAAACGGGAACAGCGAGGGTATCAGCACGGCGGCGCAGGCGTCAAGGCCGCGCCGCGCGCCCTCCATGGCCCCGCCGGAGAAGGCGGCAAGCGCGGCGAGGCCGAGAACGGCAAAGAGCGGCGAAAGGCGGCGTACAAGGCTCATTGGACATACCTCCCGCCAAAAAGCCTATTCGCCGCGCGCTCATTATATCCGCCGCGCTGGCATAAAATCCCGCATGGGGGGTGAGGCGTATGCCGGCAAGGGCGTTCAGGGAAGAGATAGCCGACCGGCTGGACCTGCCGGCGGAGGCCGCGGGCTGCCTGAAGCTGACGCTGCTGGGCAGCAGGAGGGCGCTGGTGGAATCGCACAGGGGCATCAGCCTTTATTCACCGGAGTGCATCGAGGTGCAGGGCCGCGGGGCGCTGGCGCGCATACGCGGCGAGGGGCTCTCGCTGGCGGCCATGGACCGCGAGGCCCTGCTCGTCAGGGGGCGCATCCTGTGCGTGGAGCTGGACTGATGGGCCGCGCGGGGGATATGTTGCGCGCAAGCGTGCGCGTGGAAGCGGCGGGCGCACAGCCGGAAAAGCTGCTGAACGCCCTGGCGGAGAGCGGCGTGGGCTTTTCCGGCGCGGAGAGCGTGGACGGCTGCACGCTGCGCCTGACGCTGCCCGCCGCGGCGCTGGGCGAGGCGCGGCGGCTGGCCGTGCGCTCGCAGTGCGAGCTGCGCGTGCTGCACAGGACGGGCGCGCCGGCCATCCGCAGGCGGGCGCGACGGCGGATGGCGCTGATGTTCTCGCTCGCGCTCTGTTTCGCGCTGCTGGCGGCGTCGAGCCTTTTCGTCTGGGATATCGAGGTGACGGGCAACGAGACCGTCTCCGACGGGGAGATACTGCGCGCGCTGGAGGACGCGGGCGTGGGCTACGGCTCATTCTGGCCGGGCTGGGAGGCGGACCGGATAAAAAACGAGGTCATCCTGGCCGTCCCGGAGCTCAGCTGGGTGGGCGTGACCGTGGCCGGCTCGCGGGCCGTGGTGGAGGTGCGCGAGCGCGTGGAGCGGCCTGAACTCATCGACAACGACGCGCCCTGCGCCGTCACCGCCGCGGAGACGGGCATCATCGTGCGCATGGACGTCTATATGGGCGCGCCGGCCGTGCAGCCGGGCGACGCCGTGCTCAGGGGCGAAGAGCTGGTGTCCTCGCTGATGACGTCGCCCGTGGGCGAGGCGCGGCAGGTACACGCGCAGGCGGACGTCACGGCCCGCACCTGGTATGAATTGACGGCCTCCGCGCCGCTCTCAGAGCTCACGCGCGGCGATGAAGGGCGCAGTTACAGCCGCTGGGCGCTGGCCGTGGGGAAAACGCGCTTGAATTTTTACCGCGACAGTGGCAAAATGGATATCGGCTGTGATAAAATAATAAAAGAATACGCGCTCGCCGTGGAGGGCGTGTTCGCCCTGCCAGTGAAGCTGATACGGGAGACGTACACGGAGTACGAGCCCGTGTACGCCGAAGCGGAGCGCGAAGCGTTGGAGGCGCGGCTGCGCGCGGCGCTGGCGGAGGAGCTGGAGAGCCGACTGGGCGCGGGGGGCGAGGTGCTGAGCGAGAGCTTTTCCGCCGCCGAGAGCGGCGGGGCGCTGCTCGTGACGCTGCGCGCCGAGTGCCTGCAGAACATCGCGGTGGAGACGCCGCTGGCACAGTAAGACCTCAGGGAAGGAAACGGATGTACGAATGATAGAAAAGACACTGCCGATAGACCGCATGGAGAACGTGATAAGCGTTTTCGGCTCCTTTGACCAGAACCTGCGCATCATCGAGAGCGAGCTGGGCGTGCGCGTTACCGACCGCGACGACCAGCTGCGCATCTCCGGCGAGGCGGAGGACGTGATGGCCGCGGAGAAGGCCATCAACGGGCTGCTGCAGCTGGCGAGCCGCGGCGAGGCCATCGACGCGCAGAACGTGCGCTATATCCTCAAACTCGTGGGCGAGGGGCGGGAAGCGAAGATCGGCGAGCTCTCCGGCGACGTGGTGTGCATCACGGCCAAGGGCAAGCCGATAAAGGCCAAGACACTGGGCCAGAAGGCATATGTGGACGCCATGGCGCAGAACACCATCACGCTCGGAATCGGCCCCGCCGGCACGGGCAAGACATACCTGGCCGTGGCGATGGCCGTGGCGGCCTTCCGCAGCGAGAAGGTGAACAGGATAATCCTGACCCGCCCTGCCGTGGAGGCCGGGGAGAGGCTCGGCTTCCTGCCGGGCGACCTGCAGAGCAAGGTCGACCCGTACCTCCGCCCGCTTTACGACGCGCTGTTTGAAATGCTGGGGCCGGAGACCTACAACAAGTACCTCGAGCGTGGGAACATCGAGGTGGCCCCGCTGGCCTATATGCGCGGGCGCACGCTGGACGACAGCTTCATCATCCTCGACGAGGCGCAGAACACCTCCCGCGAGCAGATGAAGATGTTCCTCACGCGCATTGGCTTCGGCTCGCATGTGGTCATCACCGGCGACGTGACGCAGATAGACCTGCCGCAGGACAAGGTGAGCGGGCTGAAGGAGGCCATGCGCGTGCTCAAGGGCATAGACGACATCGCCATCTGCCGCCTGACCGGGGCGGACGTGGTGCGCCACGAGCTGGTGCAGAAGATCATCGAAGCCTATGAAAAAGACGAAAAGCGCCGCGCGCCGGCCAAGGAGCTGGCGCCGAAGCAGTTCAGGAGGAAGAGCAAATGAGCGACCGCGAGCAGATAAAGGCCTATTACGACACTTCGCCGGAGACGGAGTGGGCGCGGCTGGAGCAGAACCCCTGGGAATTTGAGATAAACTGCCGCTATATCGACAGGTATGTGCAGCCCGGGCAGAGCGTGCTCGACCTCGGCGGAGGGCCCGGGAGATACTCCATCCATCTCGCCGAAAGGGGCTGCGCCGTGACGCTCGCAGACCTTTCGGACGGGAACGTGGCCCTCGCGCGGAAAAAGGCCGCGGAGGCCGGAGTGGAGCTGACTGCCGTGCAGGCGGACGCGCTTGACGGCGGCACGCTGCCGGAGGGGCCGTTCGACCACGTGCTCTGCATGGGGCCGCTCTATCACCTGCTGAAAGAGGAGGAGCGGAAAACGGCGATAGCCAACTGCCTTTCAAGGCTCCGGCCGGGAGGGGTTTTCTTCGCGGCGTTCATCTCCATGTACGGCGATCTGCTCTACCGCCTCGGGCATATGGCCGACTGGCCGGAGGGGATAGCGGAAGTGGACGGCAATGAGGTCAACAGGCGCTATTACGGCTGCCTCGAGCGCGGAGAGGACTACGCCGGCGAGTCGTTCACAAGGGCGTATTTCGCGCAGGCCGGCAGCGCAGAGCGGCACTTTGAGGGCTTCCCGCTGAAAAAGCTGCACCTTGTGGGCAGCGAGGGCGTGCTCGCCTCGAGGGAGGAGTTCAAGCGCCTCCCTGAGGAGGCCAGGGCCGGATGGATTGAGCTTTCGCTCAGGCTCTGTGAGATACCGGAGCTGCTGAGCTGGTCTGAACATCTGCTTTACATCGGACAAAAGATTCAGGAGGACAGAATATGACACTTTCAGAAGCAAGGGAAGAACTGAAACGGCTCGAGATGGAGGAATTCGCCTACGGCTACGCCATGGGCTCGCTGCACTACGACGGGGAGACCGGCGCGCCGAGGGACACTTACATCCCGCGCGGCAAGGCGCTGGGGATACTCAGCGGGGTGGGCTATCAGCTCGCCACCGGCGAGCGCAGCGAAAGGCTGCTCGACGCGCTCTCCGAGCACATGGACGAGCTCACAAGCGCGGAGCGGCGCACCGTGGAGCTCCGGCAGAAGGACCTGCGGGAGCTCAAGAGCATACCGATGGACGAATACGTCGCCTACCGCGAGCTGCTCAACGAGAGCCACATTGTCTGGACCGAGGCCAAGGAGAGGGACGATTTTGCCTCCTTCGAGCCGGTGCTGCAGAAGATAATCGACGCCAACAGGCGCTTCGCCGCCCTCGCCGCGCCGGACACGGACCCGTACGACTACTGCCTCGACAAATACGAGGAGGGGCTGACGATGGAGCGCTGCGACCGCTTTTTCGGCGTGCTGCGCGACAAGCTCGTGCCGCTCATCGAGAAGGTGAAGCGCGCCGAGGCCCCGGACACCTCGCTGCTCGGCGTAAATTTCCCGCTCGACAGGCAGGAGAAGCTCTCTTATAAGCTGATGGACCTGCTCGGGCTGGACCGCTCCCGCTGCCGACTCGGAACTACCGAGCACCCGTTCACGCTCGATTTGTCGAAGTACGACGTCAGGATAACCACTCATTACTACGAAAACGCCTTCGCCTCCTCGATGTTCAGCGTTGTGCATGAGGGGGGGCACGCGCTTTATGAGCTGCACACGGCGGACGAGTACGCCTACACAGGGCTCGGCGGCGGCGTGTCCATGGCCGTACACGAGAGCCAGTCGCGCTTTTTCGAGAACATAATCGCCCGCTCGAGGCCGTTCTGCGAGCACATCTGGCCCACCCTCGTGGAGCTCTGCCCGGAGCTCGGGAAGTACAGCGCGAAGGACTTCTACCGCGCGGTGAACACCGCCAGGCCCAGCCTCATCCGCATCGAGGCCGACGAGCTGACCTACAGCATGCACATCATGGTGCGCTACGAGCTGGAGCGCGCGTTCATGCACGGCGAGCTGGAGGCCCGCGACCTGCCCGCGGCCTGGAAGGAGCTCTATAAGAAATACCTCGGCGTCGATGTGCCGGACGACCGCAGCGGCGTGCTGCAGGATTCGCACTGGTCCGGCGGGCAGATCGGCTACTTCCCCAGCTACGCGCTGGGCAGCGCCTATGGCGCGCAGCTGGTGGCCAAGATGAAGGAGACCGTGGACGTGGACGAGTGCGTCGCCGCCGGCGACCTGGCGCCCATATCGCAGTGGCTTGAGGAGCGCATCTGGCGCCACGGGCGGCTCTATAAGCCCACGGAGCTCATCGAGAACGCCATGGGCGCGCCCTTCGACCCCAAGTTCTACACCGACTATCTCGAGGCCAAGATGGCCGCGGTGTATCGCTTCTGATGGCGGCGAGGATAAGCGTATCGAGAGCGCGCTCCGGCCTCGGGCACCCCGAGGCCCGGGCGCTCGTGCTCAGGGCCGTCCGGGCGGCGCTGAAGGCACAGGGGGTGGACGTGCCCTGTGAGATAAGCGTCATGTTCACAGACGACGAGGGGATAAGGGAGATAAACCGCGAGTTCAGGGGAATTGACTCCGCGACGGACGTGCTGAGCTTCCCGATGAACGAGCTCTCGCCCGGGGAGTTCGACGCGCAGTGCTGCGAGCGCGACCCGGGGACAGGGGCCGTACTGCTCGGGGACATGGCCATATCCCTCGAGCGCTGCGCCGCGCAGGGGGAGGAATTCGGCCACGGCTTTGAGCGGGAGATAATGTACCTGACCGTTCACAGCGTGCTGCACCTGCTCGGCTACGACCACATGGATGAGGGAGAGATGAAGCGCGCCATGCGCGCGCGCGAAGAAGCGATAATGGCCCGGCTCCGCGGCGGGCCGGCAACGGAGAGTGAATAAATGCAGAAAAACGCCATGATAACCATCGCCGGCCGCCCCAACGTCGGCAAGAGCACGCTCACCAACGCGCTGGTGGGGGAGAAGGTGGCCATCGTCTCCAACAAGCCGCAGACGACGCGCAACCGCATCACCGGCATCGTCGCCCGTGGGGACACGCAGTTCGTCCTGATGGACACGCCGGGCTTCCACCGCGCGCGCACGCGCCTGGGCGAGTATATGGACAAGGTCGTGCGCGAGAGCGTGGCGGACGTGGACGCCGTGCTGCTCGTGGTGGAGCCCATAGCGTCCATCGGCCGCCAGGAGAGCGAGCTGATAGCGCAGATCGCCGCGTCGAAAATCCCGGCCGTGCTTGCTGTGAACAAGATCGACACCGTGGAAAAGGGGGAGCTGCTCGCGGTCATCGCGGCGTATTCTGCCGCATATGACTTCGACGCCATCATACCCATTTCCGCGAGGACCGGCGACGGGCTGGAGGAGCTGCTCGCGCAGCTTGAGAATTACGCAACGGAGGGGCCGCACCTTTTCCCGGACGACATGTACACCGACCAGCCGGAGAAGCAGCTTTGCGCCGAGCTCGTGCGCGAAAAGCTGCTCTGGAAGCTGGACAAGGAGGTGCCGCACGGCACGGCCGTGGAAGTCACGCGCTTTTCCGAGCGGGAGGACGGCGTCATCGAGATCGACGTCACCATCTACTGCGAGAAGTCCAGCCACAAGGGCATCATCATCGGCAAAAAGGGCGAGATGCTGCGCACGATAGGCGAAATGGCGCGCAAGGACATGGAGCGCCTGCTGGGCGCGAAGGTCTATTTGCAGACCTGGGTGCGCGTCAAGGAAAACTGGCGTGATTCGCAGTTTTTGCTGCGCAATTTCGGCTTCAGCGAAAAATAAAGCGCGCGAAGGGCATATTGCTTTCCGCCGGCGGGCGGTATATAATCAGGGCCGGCCATAAAATTCCCAGAAGTTATGGCGGCGCTTTTGCACAGACTAAGCGCGGGGTGATCGCATGAAGACCGACGGTTACTGGGCGCTGTTCCGGCTCACGGGCGACCCGCTGTGCTATCTGCTCAGCAGGGCGCAGCGCGAGCGGGAAAACGCGCAAAAGCGCGGCAAGAGGGCGGCGCAGAGGCCGCCCTGCTGACGGAGGAGATACATATGTTCCTGACGACCCGCGGCCTGGTGCTGCGCGAGGCAAAGTACAAAGAATCCGACAAGATACTGACCATCCTCACCGCGGAGGAGGGCAAGCTGACGGTGAAGGCGCGCGGCGTGGCGCGCACGCGCAGCAAGATATCCGCGGCTACGCAGCTCTACGGCTATGCCGAGTTCACCCTCTTCGGCAACCGCGGCATGTGGACGGTGAACGAGGCCGAGAGCATCGAGCAGTTCCGCCCGCTGAGGGAGGACATCAAGCGCCTGGCCCTGGCGGGGTATATCTGCGAGATGCTGGAGGCCGTCTCCGACGAGGACTGCCCGGAGCCGGAGATGCTGCAGCTGGGGCTGAACTGCCTGTACGCCCTTTCCAACAAGCTGGCCACGCGCGACGTGGTGAAGGCCGTTTTTGAACTGCGGCTGATGTGCATCGCCGGCTACCGGCCGGAGCTGGAAGCCTGCGCCAGGTGCGGGCGGGTGGAGATGGACGGCGGCGTGCTGGTGCCGGAGCACGGAGAGCTCTACTGCGACAGCTGCCGCCAGGGCGGCGGGCTGAAGCTCGACCGCTCGGTGCTCTCGGCGATGCGCTATATCGTCAACGCCGGGCCGAAGAAGATATTCGCCTTCGAGCTGGACGACGCGGCGGAGGAACGGCTGGCCTCCGTCTGCGAGGCCTACGCGCTCCATGAGCTGGACAGGCCGTTCCGCAGCCTCGATTACTACAACAGCATTAAGGATACGGAAAATGACGCAACAATATGAAAAATCCTGCGCCACGCTGGAGCTGCCCGCCATACTCGAGCAGCTCTCGCTGAGGGCCGTCAGCTCCGCCGCCAGGGAGCGCGCGCTGGCCCTCGCCCCCTCCGCGGACACGGCGGAGGTGAAAAAGCGCCTGGCCGAGACGAGCGCCGCCCGGGCGATGATGGTCACGCGCGGCAGCCCCTCTTTTTCCGGCGTGAAGGACGTGCGCGCGAGCCTGCAGCGCGCTGACATGGGCGGCGTGCTCAATATACGGGAACTGACGGACATCGCGGGGGTGCTCACCTCCGCGCGGCTCGTGCGCGGCTACGCCGCCGACAGCGGCCGCGAGGAGAAGAGCTGCATCGACTATCTTTTCAACTCCCTGCAGGCCAACCGCTTCCTGGAGGACAAGATCACGTCGTCCATCGCCGGCGAGGACGAGATAGCGGACGCCGCCAGCAGCGAGCTGGCCGGCATCCGCCGGCTGATACGCGCCGCCAGCGCGCGTGTCCGCGACGCGCTGCAGAAGATCATCTCTTCGCCGAGCTATGCCAAGGCGTTGCAGGACCCAATAATAACCACGCGCTCCGAGCGCTTTGTCGTCCCGGTGAAGGCGGAGTTCAAGTCCGCCGTTCCGGGCCTTGTGCACGATGTTTCGAGCTCGGGCGCGACGCTTTTCATAGAGCCGATGGCGGCCGTGAAGGCGAACAACGAGCTGCGCGAGCTGCGGGCCAGGGAAAAGGCGGAAATCGAACGGATACTGGCCGAGCTCTCCGCGGACTGCGCCGAACACGCTGATGACATATCGCGCGATTTCGGGATACTTGTGCAGCTCGACCTGATTTTCGCCAAGGCAAAGCTGAGCTATGAGCTCGACGCCGTGGAGCCGGAGCTCTCCGCGCGCGAGATACGCCTGCGCCGCGCGCGGCACCCCCTGCTGCCCAAGGACACGGCGGTGCCAATCGACCTCACGCTGGGCGGGGACTACGACACGCTGGTCATCACCGGCCCCAACACGGGCGGCAAGACCGTCACGCTCAAGACCATCGGCCTTTTCTGCGTGATGGCCGCCTGCGGGCTGCATATCCCGGCCGCGGACGGCAGCGCGGTGCCCGTTTTCCGCTCCGTCCTGGCGGACATCGGCGACGAGCAGAGCATCGAGCAGAGCCTGTCCACATTTTCCTCGCACATGACGAACATCGTGCGCATACTTGAGGAATGTGGGGAGAACACGCTCATCCTCTTCGACGAGCTGGGCGCGGGCACCGACCCCACCGAGGGCGCGGCGCTGGCCATAGCCGTCATCGAGTACGCGCGCGCGCACGGCGCGGCCATCGCCGCCACCACGCACTACGCGGAACTGAAGGTGTACGCGACGAACGCCAAAGGCGTGATGAACGCCTCCTGCGAGTTCGACGTGGCCACGCTGCGGCCGACATACCGCCTGCTCGTGGGCATACCTGGCAAGTCCAACGCCTTCGCCATCTCCGAGCGGCTGGGCGTGCCGGCGGAGATCATCGCCGACGCCAGGGCGCGCGTGGGCACGGAGACGGCGAGCTTCGAGGCCACCATCGAAAAGCTGGAGCAGGCGCGGCAGGCGCTGGAGCGCGACCGCGAGGCCGAGCAGCAGAAGCTGCGCGAGGCGGAGGAGAACCGCAAGGAATCCGCCAAGCTGCGCATCGAGCTGGAGCTGAGGCTGGAAAAGGCCGAGCTGAAGGCCCGGCGCGACGCCGAACGCATCATCGCCGAGGCGCGCGAGACGGCGGAGCGGGCGTTTTCGGAGATAGACGAGATGCGCTCGCGCATGAACGACGAGGAGGACCACCGCAGCGCCAACGAGGCCCGCGCCGAGCTGCGCCGGCGGCTGAACGCGGCGGAGGAGAAGTTCGCCGAGCGGCCGGCGATGCCCGAAGAGCGCCGCGGCCCCACGCGGCCCGCCGCGGCGGGGGACACGGTGGAGATCCTCTCCATGGGCGTGAAGGCCACGGTCACCGAAGTCACCAGGGACGGCACGCTCTCGCTGCAGGCGGGGAACATGCACCTTTTCGCCCGGCAGGACGAGGTGCGCGTGACGGAGGCGGCAAAGCCGAAAAAAGCCGCCGTGCCTTCCGCCGGGTCGGCAGGCGGCTTCCGCGCCGAGTCCACGGCCAGCGAGCTCGACCTGCGCGGCATGGACACGCTGGAGGCCGTGACGGTGCTCGAGCGGTTCATCGACGCGGCCGTGATGGGCAAGCTGAGTACGCTGCGCATCATCCACGGGAAAGGCACCGGCGCGCTGCGCCAGGCGGTGCAGTCTGCGCTCAAGCGCAACCGCTCTGTCAAGAGTTTCCGCCTGGGGCGTTACGGCGAGGGAGAGACCGGTGTCACTGTGGTGGAACTGAAATAAACGCGCCATTTCGCCGCCGCGGCCATTGTTGATTTCAACGAATCGGGCAAAATCAGTTGACGTTGCATTTGAAATTTGTTATTCTATGTGTGTAAAAGGCCTGAAAAGCTCTCAGGCCGGGGTTGTGGAAGGAGTGGCTTGAGTGATTTCCAAAGAGGTAGTTATCAACAACCAGGTGGGCCTGCACGCGCGGCCTGCGACCTTTTTCATTCAAAAGGCCAATGAGTTCAAGAGCAGCAT
>DSLMC04102__coassemble_1327_pt1 | contig 14067 bp, 14 predicted proteins | sample DSLMC04102__metabat2_low_PE_011 | metagenome-assembled genome bin DSLMC04102
AAGGGCCGCCCCGCTTTCTCTTTTTCCTTACCCCTGCGCGGCTGCGATGCCCCGCTTGAGCGCTTCGGCGTTCATGGCGCGCACGGCGTCCGACTTCTTGGCGAACTTGAGGTCCAGGCTGCGCTGGAACTCCTCCGGCGTCACCAGGCCCGTGAGGGCGATGAGCGCGCCGATGACGATCACGTTGGCCACGCGCGGCGAGCCGACCTCCAGCGCCAGGGCGTCCGCCGGGATGCCAATGGCGGTGATGTCCGTGCGCTCGATGGGCACGGTGACGAGCGTGCTGTCATAGAGCAGGGTGCCGCCCGGCTCCAGCTCGCCGATGAACTTCTTATAGGCGGTGTTGTTCATGGCCACCAGCACGCCGCCGGTGTCCGCCATCGGGGAGACGATCTCCTCCGTGTCGATGACGACGGTGCACTTGGCGCTGCCGCCGCGCTGCTCGGGGCCGTAGCTGGGCATATAGGCCGCGTGGCGGCCGCTCTCCACGGCGCTCTGGGCGAGCATGATGCCCATGCTCATAACGCCCTGGCCGCCGGAGCCGGTGAATATGATAGCGTTTTTCATACTGGGCTCACACTCCCTTCTCAACGTCGCGGAACACGCCGAGCGGGAAGGCCGGGATCGTGTTCTCCTCCATGAACTTGAGCGTGTCGAGCGGCGCCACGCCCCAGTTGGTCGGGCAGTTGGTCAGCAGCTCGACAAAGCTGAACGCCTTGCCCTCAAGCTGGTAGCGGAAGGCCGTCATGATGCTCTCCTTGGCCTTGCGGATGTTGGCCGGGGTGTTGAGCGCGCAGCGGGCGATGTAGCTGGGGGCCTTGAGCGTGCTCAGTATCTCGCACATGTTGGTGGGGTAGCCGTCCACCAGGGCGTCGCGCCCTTTGGGCGTGGTGGTGGACTTCTGGCCCACGAGGGTGGTGGGGGCCATCTGGCCGCCGGTCATGCCGTAGGTGGAATTGTTGGCGAACACTACCGTGAAGTGCTCGCCGCGGTTGGCCGCGCACATGATCTCCGCCAGGCCGATGCTGGCCAGGTCGCCGTCGCCCTGGTAGGCGAACACAAAGGTGTCGGGCTGGGTGCGCTTGAGGCCGGTGGCCACGGCGGGCGCGCGGCCGTGCGCGCAGCTCACCATGTCCATGTCCCAGAAGCGCAGCCCCATGGTGGAACAGCCGACGGACATGACGACGACGGTCTTGTTTTTCAGTCCCAGCTCGTCGATGCACTGGCCGACCAGCTTGTTGGCCATGGAGTGCAGGCAGCCGGGGCAGAAGGTGTTGGGGATCGGTTTGAGGCACGAGGGCCTGAGGATCTCCTTGCTCATTTGTTCAGACCTCCTATCAGCGCCTTGATGGCGGCGGTCGTCTCCTCGTTCTTGAGGGTGATGCCGCCGGAGCGGCCGAATTGCAGTATGGGAGCGCGCTCCATGACCTGGAGGGCGATGTCCTCCATCATCTGGCAGGGGATGGCCATCTCCACGTCGATGATGGCCTTCACGCGGCTGTAGTCGAGGTCGTGCAGCACTTTCTTGGGGAAGGGGTAGAGCGTGATGGGGCGGATGAGGCCGATCTTCAGCCCCTCTTTCCGCAGCTCGTTGATGGCGTATTTGCAGATGCGGGCGCTGGTGCCGTAGGCCACGCAGACGTACTCCGCGTCGTCGAGCATGTACTCTTCCCACTTCACGTCGTTGGCGGCCCAGCCCTTCTGCAGCATGGCCGCGCGCTTGTTGAGCAGTTCGACGACCTCCTCGTCGGCGATGGAGGAGATGAGGCGCGGCTCGCGCGCTTCGTCCGTGAAATTGCCGAGGGCCCAGTCCGGGCGGCGGGGCAGTTCCTTCATCGGCGGCAGCTCCACTTCCTCCATCACGGAGCCGAGGCAGCCGTCCATGAGTATGTAAACGGGGTTGCGGTCGCGCTCGGCGAGTTCAAAGCTGTCATAGACCAGGTCTACGGCCTCCTGCACGGTGTGCGGCGCCTCGACTATCAGTCGGAAGCCGCCGTGGCCGAGGGCCTTCGTGGCCTGCAGATAGTCCTGCTGCGCGGGCTGGATACTGCCGAGGCCTGGGCCGCCGCGGCTGACGTTGACGATGACCGCCGGCAGCATGGCGCCGGAGAGGTAGCTGATGCCCTCCGCCTTGAGGCTGATGCCCGGGCCGGAGGAGCCGGTCATGGCCCTCACGCCGCTGGTGGCGGCGCCGTACACCATGTTGATGGACGCGACCTCGCTCTCGCCCTGGATGAACACGCCGCCGACCTCCGGCAGGCGCGCGGAGAGATACTCGGGTATCTCGCTCTGCGGGGTGATGGGATATCCGGCAAAGAAGCGGCAGCCGCCGCGCACCGCGGCCTCGGCAACAGCTTCGTTGCCCTTCATGAGTGTCTTAGCCATTGTTCTCCTCCTCTCTCAGCTCCAGCGCCGCGTCGGGACAGACGGTGGCGCAGATGCCGCAGGCTATGCACTTCTCCTCGTCCACGACGGGGTAAAACACGCCCAGCACGTTGCGCTCCTTGCCGAAGCTCAGGGCCTTTTTCGGGCAGTAGTGCACGCAGTAGCCGCAGCTTTTGCAGTACTGGCTGAGAACCTTTACTCTCATTGCCTTTCCTCCTCCTTAGATCAACATACCGGCCTGCTTGGCTTCGTAGGTCAGTTTATCGCGGAAATCCGGGTGCGCGATGGCGATCAGGCGCTTCGCGCGGACATCCAGCGGTTCATTGCGCAGGTCCGCCACACCGTATTCCGTTACGACGTACTGCACGTCCGCCCTCGGCGTGGTGACGACGCTGCCCAGCGGCAGCACGGCGGAGATCTTGCTCTTTACATCGCCGGACTTGGTGGTGAGCGTGCTGGGCAGGGCGAGGAAGCTCATGCCGCCGCGGCTCCAGTTGGCCCCGCGCACGAAGTCGGCCTGGCCGCCGGTGCCGGAGAACTGGCGCGCTCCGATGCTCTCGGCGCAGACCTGGCCCATCAGGTCCACCTGCATGGCGCCGTTGATGGAGATCATGTTGTCGTTCTGGGCGATCACGCGCGGGTCGTTGACGAACTCAAAGGGGCGCGCCTCGATATCCGGGTTGTGATCCATGAAATCGTACATCTCCTGCGAGCCGAGGGAGAAACCGAGCACGGTCTTGCCCGGCAGCAGGGTCTTTTTCGAGTTGTTGGCCGCGCCGCACTTGAGCAGGTCCACCAGGGCGTTGACGAACATCTCCGTATGTATGCCGAGGTCGCGCTTCTCCTTGAGGAAGCCGCCGATGGCGCTGGCCACGCCGCCGATGCCGAGCTGGATGGTGGCGCCGTCCGGTACGCGCTCCACGATGTGGCCGGCGATCTTCACCTCCGCCTCGCTGGGCTCCGCGCTGGGCAGGACGGGCAGGTCCTCCTCCGCCTCCACCAGCCAGGTGACGCGCTCGGCGGGTATCACGGCCCCCTGGCCGTGGACATAGGGCATCTTCCGGTTGACCTGCACGATGACGGTGTCGTAGTAGTCGAGCATGTCCCCGCCCATGGGCGAGGGGCCGAGGGAGATGAGCCCGTTTTCGTCCGGCTCCGTGCCGGCCATCAGCAGCACGTTGCCGCGGTGCGTCCGGCAGCGGTCGCGCGTGGTCTGCGAGAGGTGTATGGGCTGATAGGGGAAGTGGGAGCCGTGGGCGACGAACGTCCTCTCGATGGGGCCGAAAAAGAAGCTCTTGACGTTGAGGTGGCCGTTGAAGGGGGGCATGCCCATCTTATAGGGCTTGAAGCCCGCGCCGTAGTAGAACTCGACATCCTCCAGGTGGCCCAGCGAGTAGTCCGCCAGGGCGTCCAGCAGCTTATAGGGCACGCCGGTGGCGATGCCGGCGGCGAGCCTGTCCCCGCTTTTTATTTTCCGCACCGCCTCGTCCATGCTTATGAGCTTTGAGGCGTACTTCTCTCTCCAGCCCATTGCTCAGCCCTCGTACTGCTTGTCGTAGTTGGCCTGCATGCAGAGCACCTGCTTGGTGATGAAGTCGCAGGCGGGGGTGGGGATGCCGAGCTGGCGCCCGTACTCCGCAACGGCGCCGTTGAGCGTCATGATCTCCGTCTGGCGCTTGAACATCAGCATGTCCTGGGCCATGGAGGGGTAATAATCGACGATGCCGCTGCCGCCGGACTGCTTGACGCCCATCATGAAGGCCTTGGGGTCCATCGGGCAGCCCTTGGCCGTGGCCACGGCGCAGCACTCGCTGACGACCTGGATGACCATGGCGAGCCCGTTGGGGTCGGAGAGCAGATCCTTCACCTTCAGGCGGGTGAGCGCGCACAGCGGGTTGAAGGTGGAGTTGACGACGATCTTGGTCCACAGGGCGGGGCGCACGTCCTCCCAGAACTTGGCCGGGCAGCCGCCGTCGATGAAGCACTTCTCCAGGTGCTTGCCGGCCGCTTCCGTGAGGGGGTTGTTCTCCATGGCGCCGAAGTTCATCTGTATCTCGCCCGCGCCGGGGGAGGAGATGCACTTGCCGGGGCCGTCCAGGGCAGTGCCCAGCACGCCGGAGCCGTAAATGACGCGGCCGGGGCCGACGACGGCGGCCAGCTTGTCCTCGTTGCCGAGGCCGTTGAGCAGGCTGACGAGCACGGTGTCCTCGCCGATGCAGGGCTTGGCCGTCTCGATGGCGCTCTCCAGCTGGGTGGCCTTGGTCATGAAGATGACGATGTCCATCTTGCCGATGCTGTCGGCGTTGTAGGCCGTCTTGAAGCCCGTGACCTGGTATTCCTGGTCGGGATAGATGACGAAGGTGAGGCCGTCGCGGGCGATCTTGTCCATGTGCTCCTTGTAGGGATCGACGAGCGTCAGCTCGGCGCCGCCGCGCCTCAGGTAGCCGGCGAACACGCTGCCGGCCGCGCCGGAGCCTATCATTGCTATCTTCATGTCTCTTCCTCCATTTTGTGATTTTGGGGCGGTCCCCCGCGCCCGATACTGTGTAAAACTTAGCACAACACTGGTGAAACAGTCCAATTCAGCAAGACTTTGCGGGGCGCACGCTGTGAAAATACACCAAGTGATACGATTGCGCCGCTTTCGCGGCGGAATCGTACCCGCCGCGAAAGGATTTGAGCGCTCAAACCGTCAAAGCGCGCAAAAAAGCGGCATCCCCGTGTGCATTTCGGGGATGTCGCCAAAAATATGTACCGGTTTTAGGACGTTTTAACGGGCGGCCCTGCCGGAGAGGCGGCTGCGGTTCTGCAGGCAGGAGTTGGCGCAGAAGTCGATGTGCTTGTCCATAGCCTTACGCGCCAGCTCGGGGAAGCCGAACTTGACGGCGCGGTAGATGGCCATGTGCTGGCTGCCAAGCAGCAGCAGGTTGTCCGGCTCGCGTTCGTTGACCAGGAACTGGTTGGTGCGGATGGAGAGGTACTCCACCGTCTTGCCGATGGCCTCGTACATGCTCAGCAGGTAGTCGTTGCGCGTGGAGCGCACGAGCAGGCCGTGGAAATCCATGTCCAGGCGGGCGGTGATGCCGATGTCCGGGTGCGGGTTCTCCGGGACGCTGACAAAGTCGCGCAGCGCGCGCTGGAAGCCCTCCGCCAGCCGGCCGAGCTCATTGAGGTCCACGCGCCAGTTCTTCTCCGCGCAGATGGCGGCCGCCATGCCCTCCACGCTCTTGCGGGCCACGAAGAGGTCGGCGATGGAGCTGTCGTCGATGTCAAAGACGTAATAGTTGAAGTATTTCCCGTCGCCCTTCTGCTCGGCGCGCACCAGGCCGCGGGTGCAGAGCTGGTCGATGGCCTCGCGCACGGGCGTGGCGCTCACCTCCAGCTCGCCGGCCAGCTTGGCCACGTTCAGCCGCGCGCCGGGCCGCAGCTCGGAGCTGAGGATGGCGCCTTCGAGGATGGTAAAGACGATGCTGCTGAGCTTTTCAAAGGGGTTCCTTTCCAGCGCGCTGCGCACGGCCTCGGAACAGATGCTCCTGTCCTGCATGCGGCCTGACCTCCCTGTAGACAGTAGTCGACAGATTATAACACGTTCCCCGGGGAAAGACAATCGCTCTTTGAGCGTTCAAAAGCGGAAATAACTCTCGACAGGGCGGGCGCGTTTCTGGTATGCTGTAGCTGGGCGCAGCTGCGCCACGGGAGGGGCTAATGAACGTATTTGATATCATCGGCCCGGTGATGATCGGGCCTTCCAGCTCGCACACGGCGGGGGCCGTGCGCCTGGGGCGCATCGCGCGCCGGCTGCTGGGGGAAGAGGCGGTGCGCGCGGAGATATCGCTCTCCGGCTCCTTCGCGGAGACCTACCGCGGCCACGGCACGGACAAGGCCCTGGTGGCGGGCATCATGGGGCTGCACTCCGACGACGGGCGCATCCGCCATTCGTTGGAGCTGGCGCGCGATGCGGGCCTGGAAGTGGCCATCCGCGAGGTGAGCATACCCGGCGCGCACCCCAACACGGCGCGGCTGGAGCTGACGGGCCGCTCCGGGCGGCGCGCGGCGGTGCAGGGCGCGAGCGTGGGCGGCGGCAATGTGCTGATAACGTCCATCAACGGCATGGACGTGGCCTTCACCGGGCAGTACAACACTATCCTCGTGCGCCACCTGGACAAGCCGGGCGCCATCGCCGCCGTGACGCAGTTCATGGCCGGCTCGGGCGTGAACATCGGCAATTTCCGCCTCTCCCGCGAGCGGCGCGGGGGCGAGGCGCTGATGACCATCGAGGTGGACGGGGACGTGTCCGACGCGCTGATGGAGGAGCTGCGCGCGCTGCCGCCCGTGCAGCAGGCCGTGCTCATCCGGGCCATGATGTGAGGAGGTGCGCCATGCTTGAATATAAAACGGTGTCCGCGCTCTGCCGCGCGGCGGAGGAGAGCGGCTCGGCCATCTCCGCGCTGGTGCTGGCCGACCAGGCCGAGCAGCTGGAGCTGGACGCATCTGAGGTCTACGCGCGCATGGAGCGGCGGCTGTCGGTGATGGAGGAGGCCATAAAGACGGGCCTTGACGGCGCGCTGCGCTCCGCTTCCGGCCTCACGGGCGGGGACGCCGCGCGCATGTGGGGCTACGCCGCCGGCGGCGGCATCTGCGGCGGCTTCGTGGGGCGCTCCATCGCCCGCGCGCTGGCCGTGAGCGAGAACAACGCCGCCATGGGGCGCATCGTGGCCGCGCCCACGGCGGGCTCCTGCGGGATATTGCCGGGGACGGTGGCGTCCCTGCTGGCGGAGGGCAGGTGTACGCGCGAAGCGGCGGTGATGAGCCTCTTCACGGCCGGGGCCTTCGGCATGGTGATCGCCCAACGCGCGACCATCGCCGGGGCGGAGGGCGGCTGCCAGGCCGAGTGCGGCAGCGCCTCCGCCATGGCGGCGGCGGCCCTGGCGGAGCTGATGGGCGGCTCGCCGGGGCAGTGCGCGGAGGCCTGCGCCATGGCCATCAAGAGCCAGCTGGGGCTGGTGTGCGACCCGGTGGCGGGGCTGGTGGAGATACCCTGCATCAAGCGCAACGCCTCCGGCGTGATGATCGCCTTCGCCGCGGCGGAGATGGCCCTGGCGGGCATCAAAAGCAAGATCCCCGCCGACGAGTGCATAGACGCCATGCGCGCCGTGGGCGAGAGCCTGCCCAGCTCGCTGCGCGAGACGGCCCGCGGCGGCCTGGCCGTCACCCCCACGGGCGAGCTGCTGCGCCGGCAGGTGTTCGGCGAGCGGGAAAAGTAGGCCCAAAAGCGCAAAAATATCCCCCGGCGGTGCTCCGCCGGGGGATATTTCAGTTCGTCTGGCCGGGCTCGGGGAAGGAATCGCGGAAGGCGACCTCCGGCTGGAGGACGATGTGCGCCTTCGGGTCGCCGCGGCGGGAGATGAGGTTGAGGCAGAGCTTCAGCGCCTCCGACGCCACGCTCTGCATCTTCAGGTCGATGGTGCTGAGCGAGGGCGAGGTGAAACGGCAGAGGCTGGCGGGGCCGGCGGTGGTGGTCAGCAGCAGCGTGTCCCGCCCCACGGCCACGCCGAATTCGTTCAGCGCGGCCAGCAGCCCGCGGGCGATCTCCTCCTGGTTGCAGAAGATGGCGCGGCTGACGAGCTTTTTCTGCACCAGCTTAATGCCCAGCTCATAGCCGCTCTCGGCGCTGGCCTCGCAGAAATAGGCGCTGTTCTCCGCCGACAGCCCCAGCTCCGCCCAGCGGCCGGCAAAGGCGTCCTTGCGGGCGTTGGTGGCCACGTGGAACTGGTGCTCCCAGACGGTGGCGACCGTCTGCGGGCGGATGGCGGCGATCAGCTCGCAGGCGCGGCGGCCGGCGGCGCGGTGGTCGATGGTGACGCAGGGGTAGCCCGGCAGCGTGCGGTTGACGAGCACCGTGGGCGTGAGGAAGCTGCTGCCCGAGAGGAACTCCATGTCGCTCTGCGAGGCGCCTGCTATCAGCTGGCCGGCGTAGAGCTGCGAGGAGAGCGCGTCGCGCCGCTCCGGCAGCGTGCCCGGCTGGTAGAACTGGATGTTGACCTCCAGCGGCTCGGAGAGGAGCTGCGTCACCTGGTTGACGGCGCGCATGATGGCGATCATCGGCTGCTCGAAATAACGCCAGGGCCAGTAGAGGGCGACGCTCAGCTGCTGCGGGCTGTCCGTGCTCAGGCGCTTGGCGTTGGTGTTGGGGCGGTAATTGAGCGCCTCCGCCGCGGCGAGTATCTTTTCCTGTGTGGCCTTGGAGATGCGCCGCTCGTCCCCGCGGCCGTTGAGCACGTAAGAGACGGTGGCGGCCGAGGTCTGGCACAGTTTGGCGATGTCGTAGATGGTGGCCATGGCAGCTCCTTAAAAATGTCGGTATTTGCGGCCGCCCCCGGCGGCCGACATTTATCATACGCCCAAAAGCGGTGAAAAGTCAATGCCGGCTTTCACTTTTGGCGCGGAAGCACAACGCGGGCTGCGGTGGTCAGCCGCAGCCCGCGCCGTGTCAAAATGTGAAAGGAGAGAAAGGGTAAAAGCGTTTTCAGTCCTGCGTCTCCCACGCCAGGCCGAAGCGGTACCACTTGTGGTGCTCCAGCTGCATCATGGCGGCGGTGGGGACGCGCTCTTTTATCACCTGCGCGAAGCGGCCGACGAAGGCATCCGCGCTGAACTGGCCGTCTACCAGATAGGCCTCCTTGGCCTCCGGCGGGAGCATCTGGTCGATGAGCTCCGGGCGCGAGCGCAGCAGCGGCTCGGTGAGGTCGTGGTGGTGCGGGACGACCACCTTCGCGCCGATGGCCTGCACCAGCCCGGCGAAGACCCCGGGGTCCTGCTTGGGGCTGAGGTGCATGCAGGCGACGTCCGGGCGCAGGCCGGCGAAGCGGTACTTCTGGTCGGGCGTGGTCTGGCCGGCCCAGACGAGCACGCGCGTGCCGTCCGCGGCGGTGATGAGGTAGTTTTGCAGCTCCATGGAGCCATACCAGCCGGTGAGGCTGTCGAGCGAGCTCACGTCGCTGTCGAACTCCGCCGGGCGGTAGACGCCGCGGGCGTTTTCCGTGTGGCGGCCGGCGTAGACGTTTATCTTCACGTCGTCGAACTGGTACTCCTCGCCGGGGCGTACGCGGTAGACGTTCGTCAGGCTGACGCGCTGCTCGCGGCAGAGGGCGTCCACGGAGAGGTCGCCCACGAAGAGGCGGGCCTTGGGGAACTTTACGAGGATGGCGGCTATGTCCTGCGCGTGGTCGAAGTGGACGTGCGAGAGCAGGATATAGTCCGCGCGCTCGATCTTTTCAAGCGGGAAGGGATAGACGTCCGAGCTGTCCAGCCAGGGGTCCACCAGCAGGTGGGCCCCGCCGGGCAGTACCATCTCGAAGCCGGCCGTGTTCAGCCAGCGGACGCGGACGCCGTTGTCGAGCATGGTCGCCATATGCCTGAGCATGCAGCAGCAGCGCTCCCGCCTGGCCGAAAACGCCCGCGCCCTCGCCGCGGAGACCGCCGACGGCGAGCTGAAGCTGGCCCTGGAGGCCTGGCTCGAGGGCTTTGACGACGACAAAAACGCCCGGGAGCTGGCCGACGCCGTCATCGCCGCCGTGGGGAACACCTCCGAGAGCGGCGAGCTGGTGGACTATATAAAGGAAAACGAAGAGCACCTGGTGCGCAAGAGCATGTGGATGTACGGCGGCGACGGCTGGGCCTATGACATTGGCTACGGCGGGCTCGACCACGTCCTCGCCTCCGGCGTGGACGTCAACATCCTGGTGGTGGACACCGAGGTGTACTCCAACACCGGCGGCCAGGCCAGCAAGGCCACGCCCGTGGGCGCGGTGGCGCAGTTCGCCGCCTCCGGCAAAAAGACGGCGAAAAAGGACCTCGGCATGCTGGCCGCGGAGTACGGCAACGTCTATGTCGCCTCCATCGCCCTCGGCGCCAACCCCGCGCAGGCCATCACCGCCATCCGCGAGGCCGAGGAGCACCGCGGGCCCTCCATTATCATCGCCTATGCGCCCTGCATCAATCACGGCATCGTCAAGGGCATGGCCTATTCCCAGGCCGAGGCCAAGCTGGCCGTGGAGAGCGGCTACTGGTTCCTGTTCCGCTACAAGCCGGAGCTGAAGGCCGAGGGCAAGAACCCCTTCATCCTCGACAGCAAGGCCCCCGTCAAGCCCCTGGAGGACTTCCTCATGGGCGAGGTGCGCTATGCCGCGCTGCGCCGCACCTTCCCCGAGCAGGCGGAAGCGCTGCTGGACGCGGCCAAGGCCGACAGCGCCGCACGCTATCAGAAATACCTTGCGCTCTCGCAGCGCTGAGAAAGGGAGGAAAAACACATGGATGCAGTGAAGCAGCTCCGCTCCGCCGCGGGCGGCACCGCGCTCACGCTCAGGCCCGACTGGTTCGTGCTCACCGACGGCACGGCGGAGAGCTTCCCCCGGCTCGTCGGCGACGCCGCCCTCGCGGACAGCGGCAAAGTGAAGGTGTTCATCGACCACGAGACCCCCTGCGGCAGCGAAAAGTCCGGCAGCCGCCAGCGCGAGCTCATCAACTTCGCCGCCCAGCGCGGCTGTGAGCTCTACAACGGCTACGGCATATCCTACCAGCTGATGCTGGAAAAGCACGTGCGCGCGGGCGAGATCGTCGCCCACTGCGGCGCGTTCGGCAGCATCTACGCCTCGGCGGGCGCTGCGGCGCTCTCCCTCACCGCGGAGGAGATGGCCCGCGCCCTCGTCACCGGCGAAGTGACCGTCACCGTCCCGGAGGCCTTTACCCTCTCCGTCTCCGGGGCGCTCGGCAGGGGCGTGAACGGCAAGGACGCCGCGCTCGACCTCCTGCCCCGCCTGGCGCCGGCAAAGGGCCGGCTGCTCGTGCTGGACTGCTCCGCCGCCGCCTGGGGCGCGGCCGACCGCGCGGCCTTCTGCCAGCTTCTCGGCCTCTGCGGCTGCTTTGCCGCGGTCGAGGGCGGCGCGCAGGGCGCGGACCTCGCACTTGACCTGGGCTCCGTGGTGCCGATGTCGGCCGGGCCCAACGACTTCACCAATGCCCGCCCCGCCGCCGAGTGCGGCGACGTGGCGGTGACGAGCGTGTTCATCGGCGGCTGCTCCCAGGGCCGCATCGAGGACATCCGCGCGGCTGTGAGCGTGATACGCGGCCGGCATGTGAAGCGCGGCGTGCGCGCGCTGGCCGCCTTCGCCAGCACGGAGGCCTATGTGGCCGCCGCCAACGAGGGATTGATAGCGCAGCTCCTCGACGCCGGCGTGCTGGTGATGAACCAGGGCTGCTCGGGCTGCTACGCCCACAGCCAGGGGCTCGCCGACGGCAGGGACACCGTCCTCAGCGCCGGCAGCAGGGCCTGCCCCAACTGCAACGGCGAGGGCGACGTGCCCACCTATCTGTGCAGCGCCGCCACGGCCATGGAGAGCGCCATCGCCGGCTACATCTGCCCGGCAGAGGCTTGAGGAGGAGAGAACGATGGAAAAAGTGTTCAGCGGCCGCGTCTGGCTGATGCGCAGGGACATAGACACCGACATCATCATACCCACCCAGTACCTGGGCCTGCCGATGGCCGAGATGTGCAGGCACGTCTTTGAGCCGCTCTATCCCGGCCTGGCGGAGCAGATACAGCCGGGCGACATCATCGTCGCCGGGCCCAACTTCGGCTGCGGCTCCTCGCGCGAGATGGCGCCGGAGGCGATGAAGACCGCCGGCATCCGCTGCGTGATCGCCCCCAGCTTCGCGCGCATATTCTTCCGCAATTCCTACAACAACGGCATGCTCCTGCTGGAGAACGACGAGCTCTATCAGCATGTGCAGAACGGCGACACCGTCACCGTGGACCTCGAGCGGCTGTGCGTGGTGTTCGGCGATAAGGAGTTCAGGATACCGCAGATACCAGACAACCTGCTGGAGATCGTGGAAAACGGCGGCCTGGTGCAGACCTGCGAGAAGGAGAACCGCCTGGCGGCCGAGGGCAAACTGCCCGAGAGAAAGCCTCTGCCGCCCGCGCCGGAATATACCGGCGAGCACACCCTGGCCGAGAAGATACTGATGCGCAACACGCACAGCGCCAGTTTGCGCCCCGGCGACATCGTGATGGCCCGGCCCGACCGCCTGTTCGTGCTGGACATCTACACCGGCCCCGTCTATAAGAAGCTCAAGGGCATGGGCTACACGAAGCTGGCCGACCCGGAGAAGGACGGCGTCATCGACGACCACCAGATGCCCTGCGTGATGTTCGACGACCCCGAGAGCTACCGCTCCGGCTGCCGTCTCGCCGACGAGTACCATTTCGGCACGCACCTCATCGGCGAGGGCATCGGCCACCAGCTCATCCCCGAGCGGCGCTACGCCAGGCCCGGCGACGTGGTGTTCGTCACCGACAGCCACACCACCACCTACGGCGCGGTGGGCTGCTTCTCCACCGGTGTCGGCTATACGGAGATGGCTGCCGCCCTGGGCCGCGGGGAGATGTGGATCCGCGTCCCCTCCGCGATAAAAATACAGATCGACGGCCGCCTGCCCGAGGGCGTGATGAGCAAGGACGTCGTGCTGCGCGTGCTCGGCGACCTCACCGCCAACGGCGGCACCTACCGCTCGCTGGAGTTCTGCGGCAGCGCCGTGGACGAGATGAGCGTCGATTCCCGCCTCACCATCTCCAATATGGCCGTCGAGTGCGGCGCGAAAGCGGGCCTCTTCGCCCCGGACAAAAAGACCTGCGAGTACAGCGGAGTAGACCCAAAGGACGTGGAGTGGATGACCGTCGGCCCCGACGAGTGCTACGAGCGCGTGCTGCGCTACCGCGCCGAGGACTTCGTGCCAAACCTCTCCGTGCCGCAGTATGTCGACAACGTCCACCCCGTGACGGAGTACGAGGGCACGCCGGTGGACCAGATATTCCTCGGCAGCTGCACCAACGGCCGCCTGGAGGACATGGCCGTGGCCGCGAGGATACTGAAGGGGCATCACGTGCCGAACCACGTGAAGTTCATCGTCACCTGCGCCACCAACGCCATCTACAAGGCCGCCATGGAGGCCGGGTACATCCAGATATTCGCCGAGGCCGGCGCCATGGTCACGCAGCCCTATTGCAGCCTCTGCCAGGGCCGCGGCGGCGGCGTGGTGGGTGAAAATGAGGTTATCCTCGCCACCAATAACCGCAACTTCCTCGGCCGCATGGGCCCCGCCTCCAGCCGGATATTCCTCGGCAGCCCGGCGACCATCGCCGTGTCCGCCCTCACCGGGCGCATCACCGACCCGCGGGCTTTCATCGCGGCCCTGGACGCCTGAGCCGATAACAGCGCGGGCCCGGACAGCCTGCCCGGGCCCGCCAGTATGAGGAGACTGAGAAATGTTTGCTTTGAACAGCATCGTGGCCGCGGCGGCCGTTGCCCAGACGGGCGGCGACGGCTCCATAGTGGCCGTCGCCGCCGTGGCGGCCGTGGGCGTCACAGTCGCGGTCATCCGCAAGAAAAAGGCCCTCCGCGCCTACCGCGAGCGCGCCGCGGCGGCCGCCCCCGCTCCCGAGGAGGCCCCTGCTTCCGCCCCCGCCCCGGCGGCGCCGTCCGCGAGCGCCGCCCGGCCCGCCACCGCCGCCGCCCCCACGGGCGAGGTGGAGCTCTCCGGCGTCAGCGAGCGCGAGGCGGCGATGATCATGGCCATCGTGGCCAACGCCATCGGCAAGCCCCCCGCACAGCTCCGCTTCCATTC